>Ga0334893_1003205_pt1 | contig 10817 bp, 5 predicted proteins | sample GraSluR3_MG_5_FD_207218 | JGI IMG/M metagenome (GOLD analysis project Ga0334893, IMG submission 207218) | Sludge microbial communities from methane-producing bioreactor in Wageningen University, Netherlands - Granular Sludge_09_05-R3 | ecosystem: Engineered > Bioreactor > Anaerobic > Unclassified...
GCGAGCACCTTAACAACTAAAGAGTGGTAGAGAGGAACGGGCAATCCGTTGATAAAGGACGGGGCTGTTCGGAAGAGCAGTCTTGTTTTAACGGAGGGTTTGATCCTGGCTCAGGATGAACGCTGGCGGCGTGCTTAATACATGCAAGTCGAACGGGTCAAGTTCAGCGGGAAGCCTTGGAGGTCCTGGATTGCGAGAAATCGTGTGAAGGGGCTAAAGGGGTGGAGCGCCGAATACTTGGTCAGTGGCGGACGGGTGAGTAACACGTAGGTAATCTACCTCGAGGTGGGGGACAACTGATCGAAAGGTCAGCTAATACCGCATAAGATCCTTCGGGATGAAAGGTTTCGACCGCCTTGAGATGAGCCTGCGGCCGATTAGCTAGTTGGCAGGGTAAAAGCCTACCAAGGCGACGATCGGTAGCTGGTCTGAGAGGATGATCAGCCACACTGGAACTGGAACACGGTCCAGACTCCTACGGGGGGCAGCAGTAAGGGATATTGCACAATGGGGGAAACCCTGATGCAGCAACGCCGCGTGAGCGAAGAAGGCCTTCGGGTTGTAAAGCTCTTTTCTGTGGGACGAGGAAGGACGGTACCGCAGGAACAAGTCTCGGCTAACTACGTGCCAGCAGCCGCGGTAACACGTAGGAGACGAGCGTTATCCGGATTCACTGGGCGTAAAGGGCAAGTAGGCGGTTGCTCAAGTTGGGCGTGACAGTCTCTGGCTTAACTAGGGAGGGACGTTCAAAACTAGGCAACTAGAGGGCAGGAGAGGAAAGCGGAATTCCTAGTGTAGCGGTGGAATGCTCAGATACTAGGAGGAACACCGGTGGCGAAGGCGGCTTTCTGGTCTGCACCTGACGCTGAGAGGCGAAAGCTAGGGTAGCAAACGGGCTTAGATACCCCGGTAGTCCTAGCTGTAAACGGTGGATACTGGGTATTGGGGGCTAACATGCCTTCAGTGCCGAAGCAAACGCGTTAAGTATCCCGCCTGGGGACTACGGCCGCAAGGTTAAAACTCAAAGGAATTGACGGGGGCCCGCACAAGCAGCGGAGCGTGTGGTTTAATTCGATGCAACACGAAGAACCTTACCTGGGTTTGACATGCACATAGTAGGGAACCGAAAGGGGACCGACTCTTCGGAGAGTGTGCACAGGTGCTGCATGGCTGTCGTCAGCTCGTGCCGTGAGGTGTTAGGTTAAGTCCTGCAACGAGCGCAACCCCCGTTGCCAGTTATACTTTTCTGGCGAGACTGCCGGTATATAACCGGAGGAAGGTGGGGATGATGTCAAGTCAGCATGGCCTTTATATCCAGGGCTACACACACGCTACAATGGTCGGTACAGAGGGCAGCAAAGTCGCGAGGCGGAGCGAATCCTTAAAGCCGGTCTCAGTTCAGATTGCAGGCTGCAACCCGCCTGCATGAAGTTGGAGTTGCTAGTAACCGCAGGTCAGCAATACTGCGGTGAATACGTTCCCGGGCCTTGTACACACCGCCCGTCACGTCATGGGAGCTGGCAATACCTAAAGTCGGCGAGCCAACCGTAAGGAGGCAGCTGCCTAGGGTAGGGCTAGTGACTGGGACGAAGTCGTAACAAGGTAGCCGTACCGGAAGGTGCGGCTGGATCACCTCCTTTCTAGGGAGAGAAATGGGGCAGGTAGCGGTGCCTGCTCGGAAGCGCGTCTGTGACTCTCTATCACTCATTAGTTGTTAAGGGGGCCTTTAGCTCAGCTGGTTAGAGCGTTCCTCTGATAAGGGAGAGGTCTCTGGTTCGAGTCCAGAAAGGCCCACAGCAGGGTAGGGGGATGTAGCTCAGATGGGAGAGCGCCTCCCTTGCACGGAGGAGGGCAGGGGTTCGAGTCCCCTCATCTCCACAGGGGAGGGCGGCTAGCCCCTGGGTCTTACCGGGAGGTAAGGGCTAGGGGCTAGCTGGTGAGACAGCTAGGACAAGCACCTTAAAAACTGAACAGAAGCGCCAATTTCGATTTCAAAGGTAGCACAAGATCAAGCTACAAAGAGCGCACGGTGGATGCCTTGGCGCCTTGAGCCGAAGAAGGACGTGGTAGACTGCGAAAAGCTTCGGGGAGCCGTCAGCAGGCGATGATCCGGAGATATCCGAATGGGGGAACCCACCCAGGGGAAAGCCTGGGTACCCGTAGCTGAACACATAGGCTACGGGGGGGAACGAGGGGAACTGAAACATCTTAGTACCCTCAGGAAAAGAGAGTATTTCCCGAGTAGTGGCGAGCGAAAGGGAAAGAGCCTAAACCGATCACGTGGAAGCGTGCAAGCGTTGCGTGAGAGGGGTTGTAAGCGTCGGCGGGTCCTGTTGCACCGGGACACAAGAGTAAGAAAACGCTGACTTAGGGGAACGGCACTGGGAAGGCCGACCGTAGAGGGTGAGAGTCCCGTACCCGAAAAGTGAGCGACTTTTGGCCGGCAGCTTGAGTACCACGGGGCACGCTAATCCTGTGGGAAGCAGGGGGGACCAACCTCCAAGGCTAAACACTCAAGGCGACCGATAGTGAACCAGTACCGTGAGGGAAAGGTGAAAAGAACCGGGGTAACCGGAGTGAAATAGAACCTGAAACCGTGTGCTTACAAGCAGTGGGAGGTAGGCGAGAGCCTACTGACCGCGTGCCTTTTGGAGAATGAGCCAGCGAGTTACTCTCTGTGGCGAGGTTAAGGGGGCGAACACCCGGAGCCGCAGCGAAAGCGAGTCTGAAGAGGGCGAGGTCTCTTTTAGGAGAGGCAGAGTCGCAGGGAGTAGACACGAAACCAGGTGAGCTACCCATGGTCAGGATGAAGCGAGGGTAAGACCTCGTGGAGGGCCGAACGCTTCACTGTTGCAAAAGTGAGCGATGAACTGTGGGTAGAGGTGAAATGCCAAACGAACCTGGAGATAGCTTGTTTTCCCCGAAATAGCTTTAGGGCTAGCGTTGGGGATGAATGATGGAGGTAGAGCACTGACTTGGCTAGGGGGCGTATAGCTTACCGAACCATATCAAACTCCGAATGCCATCATTAGAGACCCCAGCAGTCGGACGGTGGGGGATGAGCTTCATCGTCGAGAGGGAAAGAGCCCAGACCGCCAGCTAAGGTCCTGAAGTCCGAGCTAAGTGGAAAAGGAAGTGGAGTTACTCAGACAGCCAGGAGGTTGGCTTAGAGGCAGCCATCCTTTAAAGAGTGCGTAATAGCTCACTGGTCGAGTGATTCTGCGCCGATAATATAACGGGGCTAAGCTCGGCACCGAAGCTGCGGAGCGCGCGCGAGCGCGTTGGTAGGGGAACGTTCTGAGGGCGGAGAAGGCGAGCTGTGAGGCTTGTTGGAGCGCTCAGAAGCGAGAATGCTGGCATGAGTAGCGAGAAACATGTGAGAACCATGTTCGCCGTAAGTCCGAGGTTTCCGACGGAAGGTCAATCCGCGTCGGGTTAGTCGGTCCTAAGCCGAGGGCGAGAGCCGTAGGCGATGGACAACGGGTTAATATTCCCGTACCACGTACGAGGCGTTTGAGCGAAGGGGTGACGCAGGAGGGTAGGCCAGCCTGTGAATGGATTCAGGTGCCAAGCCTGTAGGCCGATGATAGATGCAGGGAAATCCGCATCTGGAGGTTGAGGGGTGAAGGCGGGGCCCAAGAGCCCGGAAGTGGTTGAGCCCAAGCTGACGAGAAAAGCCTCTAGCGAGTCTCGGCGTGACCGTACCGCAAACCGACACAGGTGGACGGGTAGAGAATACCAAGGCGATCGGGAGAACCTCTGTTAAGGAACTAGGCAAAATGACCCCGTAACTTCGGGAGAAGGGGTGCCTGGCTGGGTGAAGCAGCGAGCCTGCGGAGCGTAGCCGGGCTGCAAAGAAACGGCCCTACTGACTGTTTAACAAAAACACAGGTCTCTGCGAAAGCGCAAGCTGAAGTATAGGGGCTGACACCTGCCCAGTGCCGGAAGGTTAAAGGGAAGAGTTAGACTGCAAAGTCAAAGCTTAGAACTGAAGCCCCGGTGAACGGCGGCCGTAACTATAACGGTCCTAAGGTAGCGAAATTCCTTGTCGGGTAAGTTCCGACCCGCACGAATGGTGTAACAAGTGGGGCACTGTCTCAACAGGGGACCCGGCGAAATTGAAGTAGGCGTAAAGATGCGTCTTACCCGCAGCAGGACAAAAAGACCCCGTGGAGCTTTACTGTAGCCTGATATTGAGCTAGGGCTCGGTCTGTGTAGGATAGGTGGGAGACTGAGAAACTGGGGCGCCAGCCTCGGTGGAGTCGACGTTGAAATACCACCCTGACCGCGTTTTGGCCCTAACCTCTGGCCGTGATCCGGCAGAGGGACAGTTTCAGGTGGGCAGTTTGACTGGGGCGGTCGCCTCCCAAAGCGTAACGGAGGCGCCCAAAGGTTCCCTCAGGCTGAATGGAAACCAGCCGTAGAGTGTAAAGGCACAAGGGAGCTTGACTGCGAGACATACAGGTCGAGCAGGGACGAAAGTCGGGCTTAGTGATCCCACGACGCCGAGTGGAAGGGTCGTGGCTTAACGGACAAAAGCTACCCCGGGGATAACAGGCTAGTCTTGCCCAAGAGTTCACATCGACGGCAAGGTTCGGCACCTCGATGTCGGCTCGTCGCATCCTGGGGGTGGAGCCACTCCCAAGGGTTGGGCTGTTCGCCCATTAAAGCGGTACGCGAGCTGGGTTCAGAACGTCGTGAGACAGTTCGGTCTCTATCCGCTGTGGGCGCAGGTGACTTGAGGGGAGCTGTTCCTAGTACGAGAGGACCGGAATGGACAAACCTCTGGTGAGCCAGTTGTACCGCCCGGTGCATTGCTGGGTAGCCACGTTTGGCAGGGATAACCGCTGAAAGCATCTAAGTGGGAAGCCCGCCTCGAGATAAGGTCACCCGCTCCGAGAAGGAGGTAAGACCCCTGGAAGACTACCAGGTAGATAGGCGGCATGTGTACGGGCAGCGATGTCCTTAGCAAAGCCGTACTAATGGTCGAGGGCTTGATTGTGCATCTTGGAATCGAAGGTACTTCTGTTCAGTTTTTAGGGTGCTTGCTTAACAAGGCGAACTTGCCAACGAGCGAGATTCTTGGTGATACAGGCGGAGAGGGCACACCCGGACACATCCCGAACCCGGCAGTTAAGCTCTCCAGCGCCGATGGTACTTCCCTGGTGACGGGGCGGGAGAGTAGGTCATTGCCAAGGATCTCGCTTTTGGATTCCCGACCCCATACCCCCCGCTTGGCGGGGTTTTTTGTTGCCCCCATCTCATCCCACTACTTCCGTTGACACAGCCCCTCCTCTCGCCTAACCTTGGCCGCAACTGTCCGATCTGTGGAGGCTGGAGGCAGGTAGCTGATGACATCTCTAGAGACGAAACCAGGTCACGCCGCGCCGCCTGCGTGGGCTCTGCGCCAGCGGCATCTCATCGACGTCATGAACGAGGCGGCTCCAGCCTTTGTGGCGCGCTACACCAGGAGCGACGGCAGCTTTGTCTGGCGGGAAGAGTGGCCGGGGTTCGACGGCTCCGACGATGGCTATGAGAGCTATCACAACTGGCCGCTCTTCTATGCCCTCGGCGGAAGCTCTTGGGTGCATGAGGCGTCCCGCTGGCTCTGGGAGGCGGTGACGCAGCAGTTTACGGCCTATGGCCAGGTGCACCGCGAATTCGATGCCAACTATGACTGGATGCACCATGGCGAAAGCTCGATCTACTTCTACTACTTTGGGCTAGCTGATCCGTCTCGGGCGCGCGATCGCGCCCGCGCGCTGCGATTCGCGCGGATGTATACCGGGGGCGATCCCTCGGCGCCGAACTGGGACGCCGAGCGACGCATGGTTCGCTCTCCCATCACAGGCAGCCGTGGCCCCCGCTTTGAGAACGCTTGGGACGATTGGTCGACGCACCGCGCCGTGTTGGCTAACTATCCTGCGCCCTTTGAAGATATCGCTGGCGTGCCAGGCCCCGTCGCTGACTGGAACGATGACCGCGTGTACGCCGAGATCCTCCGCCTGTTGAACGAGCGCCAGATGCGCTGCGATGTGCCCCTGAACCTGACCTCGACCAGCCTGGTTACCCACGCTTACCTATACACCGGGGATCCCGCTTGGCGCCGCTGGGTGCTTGACTATGTGGAGGCCTGGGCCGACCGGATCGCGGCCAATGGAGGCATCTGCCCCGATAACATCGGCCCGAACGGCGTGATTGGCGAGACCATGGGCGGCAAGTGGTGGGGTGGCTACTATGGATGGCGCTGGCCCCATGGCTTTATGACCATCATCCAGCCACTGACCATCGCGGCAATGAACGCGGTGCTGCTCACCGGCGATATGGGCTACCTGGATATCGCCCGGGTCCAGCTCGACCGGATGATGGCCATGGGGCGCCAGACCGAGCGGGGCATCGAGATCCCGAATCGGCACACCGATGAGGGTTGGGGCGACTATCGGCCCATGCGGCCCGAGTATCCGATTCAGATCTGGGCCATGTCGCAAGCCGAGGCCGACCGGCAGCGCGTGGAGGCCATCGCTCCGCAGGGCGATGCGTGGGACCAGGTGGCGCCGGGGCGTGGCAAGGGCGATGATATCCATATCGCACCTTGGTATCGCTATATGGCGGGGCGTAACGCCTCCTATCCTGAACGCTTACTGGAGGCCCAGTATTCCGAGGTGGCCCGCCGCCTGGACATGATGGCCCATGACGCTGGCGATCCAGAGGAGTGGGACGTCCACCATTGGCAGGATATCAACCCTGTCCATACAGAGGCGCTGGTGCAGCTCTCCTGCGGCGGCCCGCAGATCGTCTATCACGGTGGCCTGTTGCATGTGCGGTTGCGCTATTGGGATCTGGACGAACGGCGGCCAGGGCTGCCTGCCCACGTGGCGGCGCTCGTCTCTCGCATCGCCGATGATGCGGTGCAGGTGACGATGACCAACACTAGCCCGCAGCACACGCGCTCGGTGCGGCTACTGCCCGGCGCATTTGGCGAGCACCGGTTCACCCAGGTGGTATCCGAGGACGTTGCCGTACAAGTGGATGGTCTGGGGCTCGAGCTGTGCCTGGCGCCGGCCAGCAGCACCACGCTGCGGATCGGCATGCGGCGCTATGCCGGGAACCCGAGCTATGATCTGGTCGAGTGACAACTGGCGGACAAGGAGGGATACCTAACGATGGTCGCCTGGATAGAGCAGTTCCCGGCGGTGATCCAAGCCATGTTCGGCGGCTTGTTCACCTGGTTCATGACGGCGGCAGGAGCGCTGCCCGTGCTCTTTGCCAAGCGTGTGAATCGCAAGCTGCTGGACACAATGCTGGGCTTTGCGGCGGGCGTAATGATCGCCGCCAGCTTCTGGTCGTTGCTCGATCCCGCCATCGAGCTTTCCGATGGCTCCTGGATCCCTGCGGCCGTCGGCTTTTTGCTGGGCGGGGCGTTTCTGCGGCTGGCTGACCGCCTGCTGCCCCACGTCCATCCTGGCTTGCCCGAGGGCACGCCTGAAGGCTTGGCGACGGCCTGGCAGCGTAGCACCCTGCTGGTCTTGGCCATGACGCTGCACAATATCCCCGAGGGCTTGGCGGTGGGGGTGGCTTTTGGCGCTGCCGCAGCCGGCATCGAAGGGGCGGGGGTGGCGGGCGCTGTGGCGTTGGCGATTGGCATCGGCATTCAGAATTTCCCCGAGGGCATGGGGGTGGCAATGCCGCTGCGCCGCGAGGGCGTCTCTCGCTGGAAGGCGTTCAACTGGGGCCAGTTCTCGGGCATGGTGGAGCTGTTCGCTTCGCTGCTCGGGGCCTGGTTCGTTCTGTCAATGCGGGCTGTGTTGCCCTATGCGCTGGCCTTTGCCGCGGGCGCCATGATCTTTGTGGTGGTCGAAGAGTTGATCCCCGAGGCCCAGGTGGAAGGGAACGCTCACCTAGCCACCTTTGGGACCATGCTGGGCTTTGCGGTGATGATGGCGCTGGATGTGGCTCTGGGATAGAGTTTCCCGCCGCGGAGAGGGCCGGGGTAGTTCATCCCGGCCCTCTTCTGTTTGTAGAGGTATGCTGCTAGCGTACGCTGGCGACACGCGCCGAAAGGACCAACGCTGCCAGGCCAAAGGCGAGGGCCAGACCAAAGGCGGCCGGATAGGAGAACGTCGAGACGATCCAGCCTCCCAAGGGGTACGCGAGCATGGAGAGGGCGCCGACGGTGTTGCTGACGCCGATATAGATGGGGCGACGGGCCTCATCGGCGTACTCGAGGATCCAGTTGAAATAGGGCCATCCTGCAGACCCATTGACCAGGCCGAGAAAAAAGAACAGGCCCAGATAGGCATAAAGCAGTGCCGACCCAAGAGCGGTCGCGCTGGCTGTGATGACCAGCGCCATGGCGGGGACGACGCAGGAAGCGAGGATGACCACGCGCATATGGACGTCCGGCCCGGCGCGATCTTGCAGCAGGCTCATGGCTAGACCGGCTACCAACGTCCCGGCCACCTGGGCGGAGACGAATAGCCCGGTGGCGCTCATGGGCAAGCCGAGAATGCGCGTGGCATGCAGCACGTAAAAGGCGCTGGCGAGTGAAACGAACCCCGATAGGATGCGAACCGTCTGCATGATCTGAAAAGGGCGATCGCGGGCGATGAGCCGGGGAAGCTCGCGGAGGATCGCCATCGCCGAAGGTTGTCCCTCGGTGGGCACAGTGGGTGAGGGCGGCTCCTTGATGCAGGCCAACGCCACCGCAGAGATCAGGAACATGATCGAGGCCCCCATGTACAGCAGCGCAAAGTTGCCGGGGAACGCGATGGCGCTGTTCTCGCCAAGGAGATAGCTGACCGCGCCACCGGCGGCGATTCCGCCCAATCCGCCCACAACCTGCGAGAGCCCGACGACCCGTCCACGCCTTCTGGGTGGGATCAGCTTGCCCAGCAGAGCGAACCAGGGAACGCTCACCACGGCGTCGCCCGTGAAAAAGATGGCGATGGTGGCCAGCATGATGGCCAGGGACAGCGTCGGACGGGAGGTGCCCAGGGACCAGATCACCAGGCCGGCCAGAAAATAGAGCGGGCGTGAAGCAAATGCCGCCCCCACGATGAGGGGCTTGTGCCGTGGTCGATGGCTGATCATGCTGGCGATCACGAGCTGTGGCAGGAGCCACGCCGCCGAGGATAGCCCGCTGGCGATGCCCACCAGCATCTCGGAATCGGTCAGGGCAGCCACAAAGGCGGGCAAAACCGTGGTCGCGCTGGTGAGGCTCATGCCCACGGTAAAAAATGCCGAGTCAGCCGCGAGCGACCACGCATTCCGCGTATAGTGCTCCATGGGTGGCCCCGCGGTGGCGATCTCTGGGGTTGTCGTGGTGGCGGCCTCCATGGGCGTTTGGCTCCTTGGCTTGGCAAAGGCTGACTCTAGGCCGGCCAGGCCAATCGGTCAAGTGGGGTGCCCGGCGCGATAGCGATGGACCGGGCTGGGGGCGCTCAAGAGAGCGAGTCCACCGCCAGGCGGAGGCGATCGGCCAGCGACGTGCGCCGGCGGGTCGATCGGTCTTGCTGAACGGCGATGCGTACCGCCTTTTCCTGGGTGATCAAGACCGCCAGGCGTTCCGCTCTGGAGAGGGCCGTGTAGAGAATGTTGCGTTCGAGCATCACAAAGTGGTTGGTAAGCATGATCACCACCACGGCGGGCCATTGAGAGCCTTGGGCCGAGTGCACTGTCATCGCCCAGGCGTGGACTAGCTCGTCGAGCTCGTCCCAATTGTACGGCACGCGGTGCCCGTCATAGGAGACTGTTAGCGTGCGGCTCTCCGCGTCCACGCTGGCGACGTGCCCCAGGTCTCCGTTGAGAACGCCCTTGCGATAGTTGTTGCGCGTCTGCCGGACCTTGTCGCCAACGCGGAGGCAGGTGGGCGCATCGGGAGCGCGAGCGCGCCCCCCTAGGGGTACCTCGGCCTTTCCCCTGGCTGGAGGATTGAGTTCCTCTTGGAGCGCTCTGTTGATGGCTTGCACGCCGGCCGCGCCACCATGCATGGGCGCCAGCACCTGCACCTCGCTGGGCGGGATCCCCAAATAGCTGGGCAAGCGGAAGGATGCCAGCGACACGGCCAGCTCTCGCGCCTTTTCGGGGGAATGGGCCGGCATCTCGTAATAGTCCGAATCGAGACCCTCTGGGCGAACTGGGCGCGTTCCCTGGCGGACGCGTTGGCAGTTGGCGGCAATGAGGCTGTGCGTGCCAGCCTCTTGTCGAAAGAGGTGGGTGAGTCGGACGACGTCTGCGCCTGGCAGTCCGGCCTCGCTCGCATCGATCAGGTCCTGAAGGACCGCCCCAGGGCCGACGGGCGGAAGCTGATCCACGTCGCCCACAAGAACGAGCTGCGTGTGGCCGCCCACGCGGGCCAGGATCTGATCCCACAGCCAGTTATCGATCATGGAGGCTTCGTCGATAACCAGCACCTCCTCTTTGACGGGGCTCGCACCTCGGCCTGGCATGCCGATGCCCAGGTGCCGATGGACGGTGGCGGCCTCTCGTTGGGTGGAGGCCGCGAGCTGCTTGCTGGCGCGGCCGGTGGTGGCGCAGAGGGCATAGGAGCGACCAACCGCCTCCAGGCAGCACACCAGCGAGCGGATGGTGGTGGTCTTGCCGGATCCAGGCCCTCCTGTCAGGATCATCATGCGTCTGCCTCCCAGCACGCTGACGATGGCCCCGACCTGCTCCTCGGTCAACGGGCCCTCGCTCTGGCGCTGGGCCAGGTCGATCGCTTGATCGCCTTCCAACGCCAATACGGGAGTCACGAGCAGGCGCGCCAGGCGATTAGCGGAGCGGCTCTCGGCCTCGAGCATGGGGGGCAGGTAGAGGCG
>Ga0334893_1003207_pt1 | contig 10813 bp, 14 predicted proteins | sample GraSluR3_MG_5_FD_207218 | JGI IMG/M metagenome (GOLD analysis project Ga0334893, IMG submission 207218) | Sludge microbial communities from methane-producing bioreactor in Wageningen University, Netherlands - Granular Sludge_09_05-R3 | ecosystem: Engineered > Bioreactor > Anaerobic >...
CAACACGGTAATTGGGTTTTATGCCAATATCAAAACAACTTTAAAGCATCTTTATTCATATATAGCACCATAAATAACAAGGTTTTTGGGAGCTATCCTAAAATCGATGACGATGACTTGATTGATGATTGGTACAACCTCACAAAAGAAGGATAAATGAAATGATGAATGACGATTTTTACGAAAGAACTTTTCTACAGAATAAGTATCGAGTTGTTTTTGTGGATCAAATACTCGATAGCTACAGGAGGAATGTGAATGGATTGGCAAGATGAACAAGATGTACTTGAGACGGTCAGAAGTGCAGGTTCCATCGGAGGAACTCGAATATAAGACGGTGGCTATCGTAAGACAACCACCGTCAATCCAAATTCAACCGAAGGTCTATCATTCGCAGTGGTAGGCCTTCATCAATTAAGAGGATACTAGCAATGCCTTATGTATGCAACTTGTCGAAAGACAACCAGCTCTCAATCATTGAGAAAATCGCACACAATCTTCAGGGAGATAATTTCCCTGATTCGGTCGAACAAGTAATTCTAAATGCTCTGCATAGCAAGATAGAAGATTTGGAGGATTCATTGAAGCATTGTAAGCCAATGTCTTTGTGCAATGACAAGGCTTCTAGGACATTAGCTTGTACTATCTTCAGGTCAACTATTGAATCTGAGATAGAGAAAGCAATCAGGGAAAAGACCAATCTCGGTAGCCTGTTGGAACGGATGATGTTTTTGCAGAGAACCATGCAAAGAGTAACTTGGTTGTTTGATCATCCAAAGGATTGTGAATCTCTTCATTTCTGCAACGAATGTGGAAAGATGATTTTTGAAGGGTATTCCATAGCAGGGAATGAATTCTATTGTTCTGATGAATGTCTTCATAATAATTACTGTCCATTGGAATATCTTGCAATGTATGCAGGGCTTGATTACACAAGCGAGGAAGCTCTCCAGCAGGTAGAAAACATGAGTGACAAGGAAATTGACGCATTGCATGAATCAAACGATTCTGAGTGTTTCTGGACAGAATGGGAAGCCTATTAGAAGCATGGATTTCTGTCAAAAACTTAGACCCGTAAAAAATTGAGGAGAATATTACATGACTCACTATGAAACATATGAGCAATTTTCTAGGTATTCAAAGAAACAACTTATTGAGATGCTGGCGAAAGAAAAAGCAGTTCAGGTGCTAATCCCTTCCGATGTGTACAAACCCATCATGCGCAAGCTCGATAAACTCCGGTTCATGGAGCAGGAACATTTCTTTGTCATCACCCTAGATGGGGCTCACCAAATCATCAATATTCACATAACTTCAGTGGGATTGGTTAACCGTGCTCTCGTGCATCCAAGGGAAATATTTCGCAAAGCTATTGCAGATAATTCTACTGCGGTGATAATCGGCCATAATCATCCAAGCGGCAACCTTGAACCAAGCGAAGAGGATCAAAATATCACATACAGGTTGAAAAAAGCTGGAGATATCATCGGTATCAAGTTGATAGATCACATAATCATCTCTTCTGCTAAAGGGATTTTCAGTATGCAGGAGGCCAATATGATGTAATCCTGAGAAGTTAAATCCATACTTACAGATTATGCGCTAGGAGTATGTATCGGTAGCCTCATTATTTACAATTCCTATAGCGCATATTTCATAACCTATCTGCTATTTATCCCATAGGAGCCAATTGTAGTTAGCAAAGCAGGTTTTAGATTACCAAAATATACAAGGAGAGAAATAGAAATGAGTAAAATTTTAGCGTACACGGTTTCATCTGAAGAAATGGAAAGGTTGAAAGAGGTAGATCTCAAGTATGCTGCCTTGAGGTGTTTGATAGAGAGAAATAATCCGGCTTTTATAACTGTCTCGATGATTGCAAATTCGCTTGGCATGAGCAGGCAGGCTGTCACAAATCAACCTTGGCATCTTCCGAATTTTGGAAAGGTTGACAGTAAGTTAAAGACGAATAGAAAAAGGTTTTGGCATTTTGAAGAATACCTTGACTGGGTTGCAATCCCCGAATATGAAAGAAGAATGATGTACCGAGAAATGATTTATAACTCTGATTCACTCTGATCAGAAAGAATTTTGAGCTTAAACCTCTCTTGTGAGAGGTTATTTTTTTGTGAAGGAGCAATGTATGCTGACAAGTTACGAAGAACATCTGTATGAGGTTTTAGGCAAAACGCAAGAGAAACTTAAAAATGAGGTTGATAACTGCAACTACCTAAAAAGCAAGAACAAAGAGCTTGAGTTGGAACAATCCAAGTACAGGGATTATTGGCTTGAGTCATCAAGTAAGGCAGATAAGCTGGAGAAAGAATTGAAAGCTGTACAAGAAAAAGAGGAGCAGGCTGTAACAGCAACCTACCCCTCAGCAAAAGTTATGACTTCTGACAAAACAATCCTAGATAGCTCAACCTCAGTTGTCAAGGAGGCTGTTTGATGATTATTACGAACAAATTCAATCTTCCTGAACCGTATTTCAGATCATGTCAGAAAGATGGATACCCACGTTTCGACTGGGATACTTTCAGTGTTACAGAATTAATGAAAGGTACTAAGGAAATCATACTGAATAGACGTTTCTATCAAGAACTCGAACAGGATTGCGTTGATATGATTTGGACTGTTTTTGGAACTGCTGTTCACAAGGTCATGGAAGGGTATGAAGGGGAACATGAGCTTGCGGAAGAAAGGGTATCAATGGAAATACCCTGTAATGAATACGGTATACGTCATATTTCTGGAGGATTCGATTTATACAATGCTGAAACACAGCTGATAACTGATTATAAAACTACTGGAGTCTATTCCTATCGTATGAAATTGAAAGAAGGGACAGAAAGCGATTGGGCCAAGCAGCTGCGAGTATATTGGCTTATCTTGGCTAAGGCTGGTTTTCCTGTCAGGGATGTTCGTAATACAGTTTTTCTCAAGGATTGGAGCAAGTCTCAAGCAAGAAGAGACCGTTCTTATCCTCAGAAGCCGATAATGAATATCGATTATGAGTACAATGGCAGTTTCAATAGCGAAGTAGCAGCATATTTGCAAGCAGACCTAGCAGAAAAAATCATTGAAATTCTTGATTACAAGGATACTCCAGAAAACCAGATACCTGACTGCAGCAAGGATGAACGATGGGAGCGTGATGAATGTTGGGCAATTATGAAGGTAGGTCGTAAGAAGGCAGTCAAACTTCATGACAGTGAATTCGAGGCAGAACGTCATCTGATGGAACTTGGGAAAGGCCATTATATAGAACATCGTCAAGGAACTCCGGTCAAGTGTATTGACTACTGTTCATGTGCAAGCAAATGTTCTTTTTATCAGAGGTATCTGGAATTCCAAGAAGATTCTCAGGAGGTGGTGAATGGCTGACATTTATTCGTCAATGGCAAGCATTATGGCAGACATAGATGCTGTGGGTAAGAATCAGAAAAACCAACAACAAGGCTTCAAATTTCGTGGGGTTGATGACATCTATAATGCAGTACATCCAATTTTGGCGAGGCATGGTGTTTTTACGGTTCCTACAGTCATATCAGAAAGATCTGAAGAAAGAACCACCAATAGGGGGGGGAACCTTATTTATAGAATACTGATGATGAAGTACACATTCTTCGCTTCTGATGGTTCCAGCGTTGATTCTATCGTCATTGGAGAGGGTATGGACTCTGGTGATAAGGCCGCCAATAAAGCGATGTCTGTTGCTCATAAGTATGCACTTCTCCAAGCCCTTTGTATTCCAACTGAAGAGATGGCAGATCCTGACAGAGAAAGCTTTGAGGTAACCCAGTTACAGAAAACTCAATCATCAATGAATCTGGTTAGAGAAGATACACGACAGAATAAGCCAACCAATTTTGCAGGCATGTTATCCATTGATGAGTTCAACATCAAGGATGCTTGGAATAATGTTCTTGAACAGTGTGGCAATGACCAAGCATTGGCTAGGGAGGTATTCAAAAAGCATGGTGCTGAATCTTCAAGGGAAATAACCTACGAGATATACCAAGAGGTATTTCAATCTCTGCAGCGGGGAAAAGTACATGATAACAAGGGTCCGGAAAATTTCATTGATGATGAGATTCCTTTTGCCTCAAGCAAGAAAAGAGTAATCGCCTAACCTTGGCTCAATGAGGTTTTATGAGTACCAAAATTTGTGAAGGAGACTGTGAAGAAGACGATAATCGAGCAGGAAAACTACGGATTCCATCAAAGAATTTCTGCAATCTTGTACATTATGAAATTGTGAAGAGAATTGTGAAAACTAATTGATGGATATATAAGGATTAATATGGTGCTTAATGGAACATAAATATAAGCTGTTTCATAGGCAATAGAACTCTATAGAAATGCACGTAACTCTGCATATTGTATAAATTTACCTTCACACGGTAGAAGTCGTTGGTTCAAACCCAATCGCGCCCATAAAAGACCAGTCTTCGGACTGGTTTTTTGCTTTTTCTGGGTGATAGGATGAGTGTTGTATTGCTAGAATCTTGCTAAGTTTTTTATACAACATTTTTAAGCCATAATAGTAAGATGCCTGTAGGAGGAAAGTAGTATGTGCTATCTTAGTCCTCGACGCAGGACGGGAACCTGTGATGGCCGGCTTAATCATCGGTCGCTATTGGAGACTGAGTGGCCGTTTTTTGACGCATGCATGGCTGGTTTCTCACACCCTATGCTTTTCTCTCTACTATGCAATAACTACTTAGTAGCATCGGCATTAAATAGCCTATTATATACAGCTTCAAAGTGTTCAATTTCTTCGGTAGTTAACTGTAAGAATTCCTTTTCACGTGCCCGTTTTGATAGCTTTCCCTCATTATGTGAAATGAAACTATACAAGAGAAAGACGGTAGAATCAGGCATTTCAACAGAATCCTGGACAGTTTCTCTGAACCGATCATAATTCATCAGGAATCGTGTCTCTTTCGGTAAATCATGTTCAATCGTTTGCTGCACACAATGATATAGGAACTCCGCATAGGGGGTTGCATCAAAGTATCGATAGTAGTCTATTGTCGAATTCAGGACACGTACATTGTGGTCTTCTGTAGGTTCCCACCGTATGAACGGGAGAATGCTTTGTGAGTAATTATTCAGGACGGAAGCATACTCCTCTATTCGAAGTAACATTGCACTTGAAATAGGAAATATCATTCCTGGGGGATTGTACCCATATTCTACAAGAATATGATGAATGAGATATCGATGAATTCTTCCATTTCCATCAGAGAATGGATGGATAATCACAAACCCGAAGGCAATCGCAGCTGCGGCAACAACTGGGTCAATTTGATGGAAAACTCTATTGTTATATGCAATAAGACCTGAAATTAAAGAGTCTATATCTTCATATCTTGCACTTATATGTTCAACTATGGGTGTTCCTGTTTCCCTATCATGTTCACCAATGAAACCACCATCGTCTCTGAACCCTATCTTCACAAAACCTCTAGAGCCTATCACAATATGTTGGAGACGTATCAGTTCCTCTTTACTCAAAGGTGATTTCCCAGCTTCTCTCAACGCATTGCCCCATCGCTGGATCCTATCATGCGAAAGTGCCTCATTTTCTATGGAAAAACTTGCCTTGGAATCTTTAAGTAGCAAGAATGCTGTAGCACGTGCTACGACATCCTTTGGGATATCTGAAATAACTTGGAGAGCTTTACCTTTTAGGTTAATCATGAGAAATTCTTCAAGTTCTTCAGTTTTTTTGATCATCGGACAAAAATCAGGAGTCCCTAGAAGATTGTTCACAACACGATGTCTCTTGGATCTTTTTCCTTCTATGGTAACTTGTTGTTTGGGATTAACAGCCAATACATAATTACCTTTCTTGGCATCTGGAATATCAAGGAGTGTTCCCATGAGCCATTCATAAAGAAACCAAATCCGTCTGCTGTATGAACCAGTAATCGTATCCAGAATGATGGTTTCAATTGTTCGTCTATCGATTGCCTCAAACAGTTTTTTCAATATACATAGATCTATTCCTTCATATTTTAAAGCAAATTCAAGGTGGCCTATAAGTGTCTCTTCCGGTTGATGTCTCGGTGTCAACATGTGCCATCCCATACTTTTTACAACATTATGTTTCAACCCGATTGCCATTTTCAGGCGGGGAAAGGGTGCAGGAAGTCGGTATGCGTCAATGAGAGCCACATATCCCGTAGGGATTGCTACTTCTGGCAGTACGAATCCATGAAAAACGGTTACCGGTCCTGAAAAGAAATTACCCATGCTACTAACTCCTGAAATATTATTATAATAATGGTTAATTCGTGATTTGTATATATTTTTTATGAAAAGTGATTATATATTGATTGTTGTAGGTGAAAAAACAGGACATGCGGTATTTGTAGAGGTTGGTTTGCCGATATAGGGTATTCGTTGGTTCATACCCAATCGCGCCCATTAAGAACCAGTCTTCACACTGGTTCTTTTAATTCAGACCATAAGTAATCACAAGTTCGCAACCCTTTGAGCGTATCAAAGAATATGAATTCATGTCATACTTTGTCCTTGACGCATTCAACCATACTACAGTATTTCTAGAACAGGTAAGCCTGCAAGAATGCCGTCTTGTCATTGAGATAGAATCGATAAAGAAAAGGATGGAAAGTGAAAAAGTTCCTTCATAACCTCAAACAATCCCTGCAACAGTGGTCGTACGGACGATATGGGTTTGATCAGCTGTCCAGAGTCTTATACATCATCAGTCTTGTTATTATCGGGTTTTCGCTTATTCCGGGCTTCCAATTGCTCGTGATGGTAGCGTTTGCGATCATGGTTCTGGTAACGTTCAGAACATCTTCCAAAAACAACACGAAACGAAGACTTGAAAACGACAAATTCCTGAACCTTATTAAGAAGCCAAGAGCATGGTTTGCTTTCAGAAAAGAGGTGTATGCAAACAGAAAGACGTATTGCTACTTCATCTGCAGGGAATGCGGTCGGCATTACAGAGTACCCAAAGGAAAAGGAAAGATAAAAATCTCCTGTCCCGGTTGTCACACTACCGTAATTGCAAAAACATGATGAGCCGGAATCCATACGGACAAAACCCTCTACCGACTTCTTAGAACCACAAATGCATTTGTCATTTCTGCCTCTTCTGCATCGATAGAAACAGGCAGAGGTCTTTTTACCTTCTGCCTGTGAAGAGGATATGCATCTTTTATAGAATCGCTTATCAGAAAACCCGAGCAGACCTTACCCTGTAACCATTGCACCTAAAACCGTGGCCAAAATATCCGTTTGCGAAATCTAGGTACATCGCTAAGTCCCCATCGCTCAGGCTAGAACTCCAGTACTTATCGCCTGAAAATCCGCCTAAATTATTACGATTGAGATCATAATGCATCTGTTTCAATTCATTTATGTTAGGCAAAAACCAGTCGTCATACACTACCCCTTCCTTTGAGATCTCCAAGCCATTGCACACTTTTGCTGCATAATTCGCCGTTGGGTGTGCGCCTTAGAATAGTTTTACAGGACGGGGGTGAAGACATTTTCTTGGACTCCAGAAGAAGAAGGGAATGTATTCATACGAAGATAGGAAGAAAGCAGTTGAACTGTACATAAAGTTTGACAAGAGTGCTGTGGCTGTAATAAGGGAGCTTGGGTATCCTACTTACAATATGCTTAAGCTTTGGTATCGGGAATATCTTGAAGAAAGAGAGCTGTACAAGAAGTCTCTAATGCAATCAGGATATACGGCAGAGTAAAAGGCAATTGCAGTTTGGGGTGAGGTCATAAAGTTGGACTTTTTATGATGCTAGACCAAGACTCCTGCGATACTCAAGATGACTCCTTCCTACCAAAGACATTTTGATTCGTCAATAGACTCAGCTTTAGCTACAGCATAGAATGGGACTCAACAGCCGGTGCTTGTTGCTTTTTGCTGCGAGGAGCTTTGCCGATGAGATTGCAGTGCACACGATAAAATTGTGCATAGCTGCCGAATCCCGCATCCAAAGCACACTGCATCAGACTGTGGCTATGCGGGAGCAAAGATAAATAGTGTTGCAAGCGAATCTGGTTTCTGAATGCTGGGATGGTCATTCCCGTCTGGGCATGGAACAACCTGCTCAGATGGCTACGTGAATAGCCCAATTGTGTGCATAGTACATCGATATTTATTGTGCTGTCCTGTTGCAAAGATTTGATGACTTGAGTGACGGCGGGATGACAAAGAGTTCCAGTAATGTCGGCAGCGGTGGTGAACTGATGCCAAGCGTTGAGCAGCAGCCACTGCATACCGGCATTAAACAACTCGGGATGATCATCTGCATCGTTCAAAGTGTTGACCAAGTTGTGCAATCGTTGAAGACTCTGCCGGGGAAGGGTTCGGCAGAAAGTCTCGGGATTTGCGGGCATTGTAAGTGGTTGTGACCATGCAGTGCTAGCACATGAGTCGACTGCCTGTTTTCGCCATACGACAATGAGCAACTCTACATCATTGCTGGCCTCCACCAATTGATGGGTTTGATTAGGGAAGAGCCAAAGACACGATCCTTGGAGAAGCTTGTAGGCACTCGAGCCGATAACATAGGTGACCGATCCCGAGAAGATGATGTTCAGCTCGAGTTCCTCATGGGTGTGCGGATGGGTAAGCAACTTCACTTTATTTAGCAGATAGAGAAATCCGCAGTGGTTTGATACAATGTTCAGAATATCCTTTGGCATCGCATAAAATGATAACATGCTTGGGATATTTTGCAAAGAATGATTATAAAGCCAGGGTTATACTAGATAAAGTGATATATACGCGTCAGCTAATTATCAACAAGAAAAAAGTAAATGAGGCAAACGGCATGAGTGGAGATGTTTACAATCAAAACGGGGAGCAGGATGGAAGTTTGGTGGAGCTGTTTGAACGGTATGCCGAGAAATTTCCAGTGTCGTTTTGGAAACAACGTTTGGCGGACCATGAGGCCTGGTGGGAAGGACGTCTCGGGCGGCCATTAATCAATGTGGCTAACGAGTCGATCGATGAGAGTATGTTGCATGGGGACCAAGAGGTGTTGCCATACCATAAATTTTGGCCAGCTTATCCTGCCAGATCAAGCAACAGGGAGATTCTGGAGTCTCAGGTTGCTTTTATGCTGGGAATTGAGTGCATGGGGGACGGATTTCCCAATCAATTTCCTGTGTATGGAGCCGGCTCGCTGGCTGCGATGTTGGGTGCGCGGATGGAGTATCAGCATGATGGGGATACTGTGTGGTTTTTTCCTCCAAAGGGGAGGGACTCGTTAGATTTCTCGTTCTCGCTTGACCGCGACGGGGGCTTGTTTGCGCGGATAAAAGATCATTACGAGACAATCGCCGCATTGGCTGTGCCGGGGACTTTTCAAATGGGAATGACTGATATCGGAGGTACTGCCGATGTGCTTGCTTCTTTTCGCCCCGCCAATGATCTGTTGATGGATTTATACGACCGGCCCGATGACGTCAAGCTGGCGATGGCAACCATTCGGGACGCATGGAAGGAGGTGTATTCTTCCTATCAGTCAATCTTGGCTGGTGTCTGTCCAGGTTCGACGTGTTGGGCACCGATTCTTTCGCGGTCGACTTATTACATGCTCCAATGTGATCTTGCCTACATGATCAGCCCTTCGATGTTCAATGAGTTCATCATGCCCGATCTCGAAGATCTTTGCAGTGTATTGGATCGGCCGTTTTATCATCTGGACGGTCAGGGGCAGATTGCTCATCTTGATTCGTTGTTATCCATCGGGCGACTGCAGGGTGTGCAGTGGATTCCGGGCGAAGGTGCAGCTCCAATTGACCAATGGCCGACGGTGTTTCGCAAGATTTCGGATGCAGGAAAGAAGATACAGGTCTTTCTAGACATCGACAACGATCCCTATCAGTTGGACAAGATCGCAGATCAGATCGGTCGTGCGGACAATATCGTAGCAATCATAAACCGTCGGTTTTCCGATGTTAGGGCTGCAGAGGATTTGCTGGCCCGTTTCTGTTGAGTGTTGGCACCATATATATAAGAGCATTCCTTCGTGAGCAGTAATATGAAGTGTTCTAAAAAGTGAGAAGAAGAGAAGTAAAAGAGAATCCCATGGGACGTAAACAGTTGACACTTCCCAAGCCTTTGCCCTTGGCAAATACATCATAGACTCTTTCTTAGCGAAACAGCTTGGTGCAAGAGAGCCTTCATTGAGCCTTGAAAAGAGGACATGGTATATGACAACGGTTTTGAGTTGACCTCAAGGTTTGTCAATAGAAGAGGCTCATTAGGCTGTCGCCTTCTCGGTAGTTTAATCGAGACCGATGGAAAGAGGAGAAAATGTAGAATGATGGATTGATCCGTCTTTTTCAGCTGAAAATCGTGTGATGAGTATCTCTTTATCTTCTGCATGTATCGTACATACATACCAGGTAGGCAATGTGTTTTCGAAGAATGAATTTCTGCCATGAAACGACCCACACACAAGTTCAGCTGATGTATCTTTAAATCGGTGCAGATTATCCTTGTAATGAGCATGCCCACTGAGTAATAGTGCAGTATTCGTTTGTATCATCGTGTTGATCAATACTACACGCTCTAATGGGTCGGACAAGGAGAAGTAGAACAGCTCAGGTCCACCATAAACAGGTACATGTGAACAGAATATTTTGACATTGCGATCACTTGCAGTGTTTTTAACTAAATCATCAGAGGCAATTTCATAATAGCCTATGACTAAATCTTAATCGTATAAATATACAGATTCAAGGTCCTAAGTCTACTTCTCCCCGAACGGACATCAGCTCATGGTAAAATTGCCTAATT
>Ga0334893_1003212_pt1 | contig 10796 bp, 7 predicted proteins | sample GraSluR3_MG_5_FD_207218 | JGI IMG/M metagenome (GOLD analysis project Ga0334893, IMG submission 207218) | Sludge microbial communities from methane-producing bioreactor in Wageningen University, Netherlands - Granular Sludge_09_05-R3 | ecosystem: Engineered > Bioreactor > Anaerobic > Unclassified...
CCGCCGAACACCTTGGCCGTGCGCTGGTCTGGCTGACGGCCCTCCTCGACCCGGATATGATCGTCTTTGGACATCCGGGTGACCTGATGGGCGAGGCATTGCTGGGACCTCTGCGTGAATCGGTTTTACGACACGGCGGCGGGGAAGCCCGGCAGCTGCCGAGGCTGATCCCTTCCAAACTCGGCGCAAAATTGGATGATGTCGCTGCCCTGATGGGCGTAATCAACGCGTTTAAGACACGGGAAACGAGATAAATCCTGATTACTGACCAATTTTAAAAAAAGTTTGTAAAATCTTTAAAAAAAATTATATAATCGTAGAGAAATTCACGACCTATCATTGATCCTATGCCAAAACAAACCTCCTCCCGTGACCGTATGCTGGCCGCTCTGAGCTGCCAGACCCCCGACTTTCCCCCTTGCAGTTTCATGATCTACGGCGCGCTGCACCAGCGCGCCGATACCTATCTCGATTTCGTTGAGCGCCAGCTTGAACTGGGACTGGACCCCTATGTCATGCTCCCGCCCAGGCCGCCGCTGGTCATCAATGAGTCCTATAACCTCCACGGCCTGCCGGTCTCATATCACCCTGATGTTGAGATTAAAGAAGAAGTCCTCCACCCGCCGGGCGAGAGAGATCCTATTCTGGCCCGGACTTATCAAACGCCTGATGGAGACCTGACGGCCAGGGTGCGGCAGACCGATGACTGGCGTTGGGGGGACCGGGTACCATTCCTCGATGACTACCTCATCCCGCGCTCTCTCAAGTTCATTGTCGAGAAACCGGAAGACCTGCCGGCTTTCCAGTATTTACTGGTGCCGCCGACCGATGAGGAAGTGAGGGCTTTCAAAGCCGATTCCGCTCTTGCCCGGGCTTTTGCCCGGGAACGGGACCTGCTCCTTGCCGGCGGCTGGGGGGTGGGGGCCGACATGATGGGTTGGGTCCACGGGCTGAATTCGCTGGTCTATGACATTTACGACCGCCCGGAATTCGTACGCGAATTACTGGCCATGATCGCGGTCTGGAACCGGAAACGGATGGAAATGGTTCTGGAAGCCGGGATCGACCTCTACATCAAACGGGCCTGGTATGAGAACGCCGATTTCTTCACGCCGGGGATCTGGAAGAAAATGATCCAGCCCGAATTGCAGCGGGATGTTGAGTTGGCGCATCAGGCGGGTGCGAAATTTGGCTATATCATCACCGCCAGCGCCATGCCCCTGTTGAACCTGATTGCTGAGACGGGTGTGGATGTCGTCATCGGGGTTGACCCCGAGGCCTATGACCTGGCAGAGACGAAAAGATTCCTGGGCGGGAAGGTCTGCCTGTGGGGGGGTGTGAATGGACATCTGACCGTAGAGCAAGGCACCGCAGAGGCTGTCAAAGGCGAGGTCACTGCAGCGATGCAGTCACTCGGCCCGGATGGTTTCATCCTTTCCCCGGTCGACAATGTCCGCCAGGATACTCCGCTGGCGATGAACAACGTCACCACCCTGATCCAAACCTGGAAGGAACTTACGGGTCAGAAGATCTAAACGTTTGGGAGGGAAGATGGATTTTCCAAAGCGCAAGATCATTGATGGGCATGTCCACTATGCCCATTATGCCTATCAGGATTCCCTGATGAGGCTGCTCGATAAAGCCGGGATTGATAAACTCGCTGTCGTCTGTACCCCGGATGAACAGCGTCTCAGTCTGGTGCCGGATGCGTTGTTGTTGAAAGCCGCCTATCCGGACCGGGTCTATGTGTTTGGCGGGCTGGATATCTCATCACTTTTTATGGCGCCGGATATTGCGGGAGAGGCCTTTGCGCATTATGTGGATGTCCTGCGGGGGCTGGGCGCGGATGGCGTCAAGATGATCGAAGGCAAAGCTGAGATGCGTAAACGTCTGCCGACCCCCGATTTTGACGACCCGGTCTATGCGCCCTATTGGGAGAAGATGGCGGACCTGGGGATGCCCCTCATCTTTCATGTCAACGACCCGGAGGAATTCTGGGATGCTGATAAGGTTCCAGGCTGGGCGCGGGAGATGGGCTGGTTCTATGGGGACGGGTCCTATATTGATAATGAGGACCAGTACCGCCAGGTGCTGGCTGTGCTTGACCGGCACCCTTCGCTGAAGGTGGCTTTTGCGCATTTCTTCTTCCTCTCCGCGCAGCTCGACCGGCTGGCGGATTACCTCGACCGCTATCCCAACATGCATGTTGACCTGACTCCCGGCATCGAAATGTATTTCAACTTTGCCCGTGAACCCGAAAAGACCCGTGAGTTCTTCATCAAGTATCAGGACCGCATCATCTACGGCACGGATATCGGCGCACGCGCCCTCTTGCGGGACCGGGAAGCGGGCATTGAAGCCGAGGAAAGCCTGGCGCGCATCGAGGTGGTGCGGGGCTTTCTGGAAAATGACGGCCCCTTCAACCTGACCCATGCAGGGTTCCTCTTTGGCGGGCGGGAAGCGGAATTTTATGGCATCAACCTTCCGGAGGATGTGCTGGATAAGATCTACTATCAGAACTTTGAGCGCTTTGCAGGCGCTGCCCCGAAACCGCTCAACAAGGAAGCCATTCTGGAGGAAGCTCAACGGCTGGAGACGATGATCAACGCCATGGCAGCCGTTCAGCCCGGTTTGTCCGGTGACACTTCTTCTGTCAACAGAGTTCAGGAATATTTTCAGGCATGAGCTGATACCGCGTTAACCCATCGGCTGAGGGGACTGATGGATATTATTAAACGGAGGAAATTCCATTATGAAGACTTTGAAACGCTGGCAGGAACCCATTTATGCCATCGGCGGCTTTGGCCCCGGATTTATGTATCAAATTGTGATGACCTATCTCCTCTATTACTACCGCCCAGCCCTGTCCCGGGTGGAGACAGGCGCATTGATCCTGGCGCCGGCCGGGGCCTACGCAGCCGGGTTGCTGATTGCCCGGATCCTGGACGGTGTGGTGGATATCCCCATTGCCACCTGGACGGACAACCTCAAGAGCCGCTGGGGGCGGCGCCGTCCGTTGATGATCCTGGGATTCATCCCCACAGTCCTAAGTTTTCTTCTTTTATGGTATCCGCCCATCTCAGGCAACAGCCTGGGCGCGGACGGGCACTGGGGTAATGCCATTTTTGTGGCAGTCGCTTCATCGCTTTATTTCTTCTTCCACACCCTGATCGTGGTGCCCTATCTGGCTTCGCTTTCCGAATTGGTCCGGGACGAGGAATCCCGCGTGCGGGTGGCAAGCTGGCAGACCTTCTTCAACACGGCCGGGTATGTGCTCACGTTTGTGGTCGCGCCGATCCTGTTTGACCGCTTCGGCATCCGCGGGACGATCTGGCTGCTGGTGCCGGTCTTCCTGTCGTTCCTGGGTCCGATCCTGGTGATCAAGGAGACGTCCACCCTCAAGGAGGCTGAAGTGGCAGGTGAGAAAGCTGTGGAGGATGTCCCGTTGTGGCAGAGCGTCAAGATGACGCTCAACAACCGCACCTTCCGGATTTACATACTTTCGGTTGCGACCTTCTATTTCGGGCTGCAATTCTTTTTGGGCGGGATCGCCTTTATGGCCGCCGATATGATGGGGCTCAGTGATTCGCAATTGGGTCTGATGAACGCCGCGGCGTTCGCGCCTGTCCCGATCATGCTGCTCCTTTTCAACTGGATCGTGAAGAAGAAGGGCGCAAAATGGGCGTTCAGGCTGGCGCTGTTGATCTTCGCTTTTGCGATGCTGATCTTCCCACTCGGCTGGACGAGGCTGAACCTGCCTGTCCCGCCCATGGTGGTCGGCATAGTCGCCGGCGGCATTGCAAGCTTCTCGATTGGCGTGTTCTTCACCATCCCCTATGCCTTCCCGGCCCAGATTGCGGCGACCGAGGCGAAGGAGACCGGAAAGGACCGCGCCGGGATGTATTTTGCCGTGCAGGGTGTGATCAACCAGTTCATGGGCAGTCTGTCAGGGTCTGTCCTCGCGCTGCTGTTGGGCTGGCAGCTGGGCGTGGTGGTGATCGGCCCCATTGTGGCACTGACCTGCATCGTATCCTACTTCCTCTTCAAACCCTATCCGCTGGGTCAGCCCAGGGGTGAGAAAGCCCAGGGTTAATCAAACGATCTTCGCCGTTCGCTGTGATCGCTGAGTAAAAGGCTGCCTGAGAACCCTCAGGTAGCCTTTGTGCTAGCTGCCAGACTAATGCCAGGTTGGTAAAACAGAATACTGATATCGATTGGGTATCATTCGACCCCATCCACGGCCCTTCCCCTCGTTTTTTTGCGAGGGGAAGGGTGCCCGAAGGGCGGGAAGGGGTGGTTCTAAAGAGTCAATAAATTAGATAACTGAAACAAATGACATTATGATTCCCCTGGGACATGATAAAGCCAGGTTGGTTTTTCCCTGATGTATAATGGACCTCAACACCTTTGATGAGAAACATACGATCGGGAAGGGTTGAACTGGCCGGGCGTTTTTGCCTGAAGATCCTGGAGAACGGATGACTCAAATACAGACACCCTCACAACCTATTGGCGTTTTCGACTCCGGCGTGGGCGGCCTGTCCGTCCTGCGTGCGCTCAGGCGTGCGCTGCCCCATGAGGACGTGCTTTATCTGGCAGACCAGGCGCATGTCCCTTACGGCCCCCGGGATAAGGAACAAATCAAGGATTATTCCATGGGGATTACCGAATTTCTGCTCGCTCAGGGCGCTAAATTGATGGTGGTTGCCTGCAACACCGCATCGGCTGCCGCGTTGAAGGCGCTGCGCGACCGTTTTCCGGATCTGGCTTTTGTCGGTATGGAGCCGGCGGTCAAGCCCGCCGCAGAGACGACCCATACGGGCAAGGTCGGCGTCCTGGCAACGCCCACGACCTTCTCCGGTGAGCTGTATGCCTCGGTGGTGGAACGTTTTGCCAATGGTGTGGAGATTTACCAGAGTACCTGCCCAGGTCTGGTCGAAGAGATCGAGGCGGGGAGGCTGAATTCCGCGGACACACGCCGCATTCTGGAAGAGGCCCTTGGCCCCATGCTGGGGGCGGGCATTGATACGGTTGTGATGGGCTGTACCCACTACCCCTTTGTGATCCCCCTGATCACGGCTATTGCCGGCCCCGGCGTACGCGTCATTGACCCCGCACCCGCCATCGCCCGTCAGGCTCTGCGCCTGCTCTCGGAACGGGAACTGCTCAAACCTGCCGGGTCTCCCGGAAGGATTCAGTTTTACACCAGCGGCGATCCGCAGGTGTTTGAAGAGTTGCTTCCCCCGCTGCTTGGAGAAACCGGCCCGGTCATGCCGGTGCGCTGGGACTCTGACCACACCTTGACGTTATATTAATCTTCCCGGATTATTGTCGCCCCGCGGGAACCCGTCGGACTGGCAGCAATCATTTCCTCTCCCTTTTGCAGGAATCCACCGTATTGCACCGCACCCGCCACTGCCTCCCAGCCGCTCAGGACCAGCGGCAAGGGGTCTCCCGCGTTGACCCACTCCCCGTTGAACTTGCGGGCAAAGTGCAGGTGTGTACCGCTGGCCCGGCCGCCCTCGCAGGAGGGATGACCGACCCGGTCGTCCTGTTCGAGCCAGCTTCCGAGGGATGCCCGGCCTTTTGTGGCCATATGCAGATAGATCAGCACCCAGCCGGTGCCCTCATCCCCATCGCCGTCAAGATCCAGCGCGACCACCCCGCGCTCTGACCGCACCACTAGCCCCGGCGCTGCCGCCAGCGCCCAGCGGAAGGAGACCGCGCAGCGTTCCTCGCCCGTGATCGGCGCAAAGTCAATCGCGCCCCAGGGTGTGCCCGTCTGCCAGGTGATGTGTGGACCGCCGGTCAGGCTCCAGTCCTCTCGCAGGGCGAATGGCAGGGATAATTCGGGCTGGCTTGTCTCCGCCAGCAGGTAGGGTTCGACGGCCAGGCTGCGTTCCCAGGGATCCCCAAACATCCCCTCGTAGAAATTGAGAAAGGAGGATTCCCCCAACAGAGCATCTTCCCAGGTGGATTCAGGATAGAGAGTCGTGAAGAGCTGGATCAGTGCGGCACTTCCCGCGTTCAGACCCGGCGCTAACCTACCGGAGCTGCCGCCATAAGGGCTCGTCTCCAGCCGGCTTCCATCCCGCCAGCCATAAAACCCCTGTGCCAGGATCCTGGCCGTGATCATCAGTTCCTTATACAGGCCGGTCTCCTCGCCCGCGCCAAAGCCGATGGGGTAGCGTTCGGTTGCCGCGCCCTCCGGGAAACTGAAGACCCAGCCTGAGCGGAATTCCAGCAGGGCCAGCAGCAGACGCGGGTTGGTACTGGTCTCGACAGCCACCCTTTGGACGATCTCCGGGCCGGTCATGACACGGGTTAAACCGCCTTCCGTATAAATGCTCAAGAACCCACCTGCTGAAAGGGCGAATTCAATTGTGTTGAAGTCCCCAACCGTCGGGCCGTAGGTTACCTCGCTGTCAGGGATAAACGGGCCGTCGGGGGCGAGGGGTGCTTCCACCAGGTCCGGGATCAGCAGGGATGTGCCGGGAGGGAGCAGCCCCTGCGGTGGCAGCGCAATAGCGGCCTGGATGGCCTCAGGCGGCACATCAAACCGCAAGGCCAGCGCAGGGAGGGTATCCCCCTGCTGGCTGGTATAGAGCAGGAACCCGTTCTCGACATTTATTGGCGCGCCAGGCCTTTCCATGGCCGGCGGGGGGCCGGGTGTGATCGTGGGCAGAACCGGGGTTTGGCCTGTCCTTGGGGGGTTGAGGATCCCGGCGATCTCCGTCAAGCGCTGGGCGTGAGTGCGGTCCAGCGGGCGGGGAAAATTACACCCTGCAAGGAGGAGACTGAGGAGGAGCATGAGCAGCATCCCAAACCGGGCAGACTGGCGCGGTAAAGCCTGCCCTCGGGAGGAGCGTTTACATTTCATGGTCTTCAGACGATGATTCATGGCTGGATGTCCCGGGGGGCAGGCGGCTTAGTGGAAGAACAGGGGGAACCGTGCGACGATTGGGAAGGCGTCCCGATCCAGATAGATCACCAGTGCGAAATCCTGATCGGTGTCGTCACCCAGATTGGGGACACCATCGCCGGCAATGTTTGAAGCGGTCACGGTGAAGGTGTAAGTCGTTGAAGGCTGGTTTTCGAGGAAGATGCCCTCGGTGTTGTTCATGGAGTCGGCGGTACCGCCTGAGGCTGAAAGGCCGTCTACGCCAAAATTATTACCCCGATAGGTTGTCGCGCCGACTGTGAGGGTCAGGTCCAGGTCGTTGACCCAGGCCGCGGTGTAACCGCCCAGGCCTTGCCCGGGCGCATCGGTCCAGACCAGCATGGCGCGTAGGGTTTCGATGGTCTCCGGCGAGGTGAAGCTGAAGGACCAGGTCTCGCCGGTGTTGCCCAGGATGGTCCGCTGGTCAAAATAGATCACCATCAGGTCCGGGTCGGGGTCCAGCACGGCGGCGGCATTCAACCGCCCCCAGCCCTGTTTCGAATCGAAGGGATGGCCCAAAGTGCCCCCGTCCGCATCCTTGTTCTCGAACAGGTCATGCGCGACCGGCAGAAAGGCGGCTTTGACCAGCGCCGGGCTGGGATTCCCGCCATAGGACCGCCGGTATTTTTCCACAAAGAGGGCGACAGCGCCTGACACATGCGGCGAGGCCATGCTGGTGCCACACTTCAAGTCGTACCCCCCGCTGAGGTCTGTGGAATCAACATAACAACCGGGGGCGACCAGATGGGGGAGATTACGCCCGTCGAGCGCAGGCCCATGCGCGGTGTTGAGGGAAAGGTCGTTGATATTTGATTGTTGAGACCCATCAGAGTTTTGCATTACTGTTGAGCCAACCGAGAAGATGTTCTTGGCTTCATCCGGCGTACCCTGAGTAGAGGTGCCGCCGTTCCCATTCATGATGGAAAGCACATAGGTGAGTTCCTGATTACCCGCCTGCCCGGGGACGGCATCCCGCACGCCGATATCCACCCAGCGGGTGTCAAGATCGTACCCCTGCGGGGAACTTGAAGGCCCCCAGCTGTTACCGGAGAGGACAGCACCATTGCGATAGGAATCGGTCATCAAATTTCGGATTTCATCAGCGGTAAAAGGGAGGTTGTAAACCTGTTCGATGAGATTAGCACCTGGGGCCATTCCCAAGCCCCGTAGAAAGCCGGAAAGCATTACCCCTGAGGACCCATCACCAGCCATGATCCCGGCCGTGTGCGTGCCATGATCGTCGTAAATTTCACCCCCACAGCTTGTCCCCGTGCAGGGCAGCATCCGGTTGATCAGGTCGGGGTGATTCTGGTCAATCCCGCTGTCCACGTTGGCGATGATCACACCTGCGCCTGTCAGCCCGATCTTTGAGAGCCAGGCTAAATAGCCCGGAATGGCAAGGTTACCAGCGTCGTAATTCCCGGCATTGATCTGGTTGCTCATTTCACCGCGGTTGCCGCCGTCCAAGGGTACGGGCTGAACGGTGTACACTCCCGGGAGGGACGCTGCCGCCAGCAGCTGGTCGCCGGGCAGGAGAAAGGAGGCGAGGTCGAAGGCCGGGTCCACCCCGCTGGAGATTCCCTGCAGTTCACCGCCCAGGGCCTCGATCGCGCTGACCAATGCATTCAGCCCCGCCTGGGGGATGACCAGCGCTCTGACCAGGATCGGGTCGCTGCTCAGAGTTTGGTTCTGAGGAGCGACGGCATAGGCGGGCAGGAAGTCGCCGGCCCAGCGGACGGCGTCCGCCGAGCGTCCCCGGTCCAGTGCGTTTCTGTCGCCCCAGACCACATAGGTGAATGGGTGAATATACTGGATCACGTCCAACCCGGCGGCCCTCAGATCCGCCAGCCAGGCGTATTTGGTGGGTCCGTGGAATTGCACCAGATGGATGCCCGGTTCTCCGCTGCCCCGGTTACCCCCCTCCCAGGCCGGGCCGAAGACGGGCTCTCCCGCCAGCGGGTCAAAGGACTGGCCGCCCAGGGTCAGAACGTAGGGGTTTTCAAAGACCTGAATCCCTTCGCCGGAAGCCGTGATCTCACCCAGGTCTTTGAGATCCACGACAGCCCAAAGGAAACTGCCGTAATCAATCACGCGCTCAGCTTTGAGCTCGGACTGGACCGCCCGCGCGCCGGTTTCCACCGGGATCCGGACGGCAACCAGGACGGTTTCGGATTGCGCCTGGGCGGGCGCGGCTGCCAGGCTGAGGAGAATCAGGATCAGCAGGAGAAATTGAGGAAATTTACGTACCACATCATCTCCCGGAGGGATTCTTGTTCATAGCCCAATCATACATGCAGACCGGGCTTCCTGCAATATCTACCCCCCTTAGCCTTGTCGATCCGCCTGACTATCCCTAACTTGACGCACTCGCATACTTCCGCAATCCAAGCCTGAACAGCCAGCCTGACCCGAGCAGGGCAGCAAGGGTGAAGCCCAGAGTCAAAACCAGCATCAGAGGTGAGAGCGTCCCCGTCAGGGCCTGGGCCGGGATGGTCGTCATCAACCCGACCGGGATCACCCAGGTCAGGATCAGGCGCAGCCAGCCGGGGTAGAGCCCCACCGGATAGCGGGCCAGCTGGAACAGGTCGTTGATCACCCAGGTGAAGAGGAACCCCGGGTTGAGGAACACCAGGGCGGAAAACCCCAGCAGCGCGGCATAGAGCAGGGCTACACCCGCGCTAAGAGCGGTGATGAAGCTGAGCAGGCCCATCAGCGAGATTTGGGTCCCCATCATTCCGACCGCCGTACCAAGTACGCCCAGCGCCAGGGCCAGATCCACAAGGGCAAAGGCATGCCAGGTGCGCACGCTGACCAGGAACTGTTTGTCCACCGGACGAAGCAGGGTGAAATCGAAGGTACCTTTCCAGACCTCGCCATCCATCCCTGCCACGGACTCCAGGCTGGGGCCGATGAAGAGGCCCCTAAGGGATCCCAACAGGAGGTAAACCCCCAGCAGGGCAAGCGTTGCGGGCAGGTCCCAGCCGTTGATCGTCTCCACCTGGTTGAAGATCACCACCAGGCTCAGAATACCTGTCGCCAGGTTAAGGGCGGCGTTCAGCAGGCGGATGAAGAAGTTGTACCGGTAAGCCATCTCCGCCTGGGTGGATGTTTTGAAGAATAAGCCGATCAATTTGATATAGTGCATGGTTACCCTCCAATGGCCTCGTAATGGCGGACTCCCCGGGTCCAGATCAGGCGGGTGAGCAGGACAGCCAGTAGGGTCCAGCCTGCCTGAATTGCAAACCCAAGCCAAATTTCCCTGCCTGAAAGCAGGCCGGTGAGGATTTCAACTGGGAAGGCGGACATATACCGGAAGGGCAGGATGCGCGCCAGAGGCTGCATCCACGTCGGCAGGAGTGCCAGCGGTGCGAGATGGCCGCCCAGCAGGAAAATGAGCGAGTCTTGCAGGGCAAGGAGCGAATCCGCCCGGGCAGCCCAGAAGGCCAGCAGGGCCAGCCAGTAGCCCCAGAAGAAGCGCAGTGCCCAGGCTAGCAGCAATGCGGGGAGGAACAGCAGCGCCTGACCGGCGGTCAGGGATAATTCCGGACGGACGATCAGCGCCAGCAGCCCGGTGACCGGGATGGAGAAGAGCATGAAGACTACCTTGCCCGCGATCTCCTGCGAGAGGGCGTGGTAGAGGGGTGATATCGGCTGGAGCAGCCAGGCGCTGATCCCTCCATAGCGGATGTTGTCGCCCACGGTCCAGTTGGTCGTTGAATAGGTCATCTGGTTCACGAGGATCAGAGCCAGATAGTAGCCTGCCAGGTTCCCTCGGGTCAGCCCGGCGACCGCGCCGTCTCCGGCGGCCGCGGACCAGATAAACAGGTAGACCAGCATCGGCAGCATCCAGCCAAAG
>Ga0334893_1003213_pt1 | contig 10791 bp, 8 predicted proteins | sample GraSluR3_MG_5_FD_207218 | JGI IMG/M metagenome (GOLD analysis project Ga0334893, IMG submission 207218) | Sludge microbial communities from methane-producing bioreactor in Wageningen University, Netherlands - Granular Sludge_09_05-R3 | ecosystem: Engineered > Bioreactor > Anaerobic > Unclassified...
ATTTTCATTGTATCGGATTCTATTGGAGAAACAGCAGAAAAGGTTGTAAGAGCCGTTGCTATTCAATTCAATTCGGATATAACCGAAATAAGGAAGGAGGCTTTGGTTACAGACGTATCCCAGATACGGCGTATAGTTGAGGAAGCCAAGAACTGCACATGTATTATAGTATATACCCTGGTGGTTGAGGAACTTAAAAAAGCCCTGGAGGAAGAATGCGACAAGTACGGGATACTCAGGGTAGACATACTGGGTCCGCTGATGGACGCCCTGAAAACCATTGCACCGACAACTCCCAAACTGGAGGCGGGTCTTATCTACAAGCTGGATGAGCACTACTTCAAACGGGTGGATGCTGTAGAGTTTGCTGTAAAGTACGACGATGGCAAGGACCCAAGGGGTATATTAAATGCGGATGCCGTCCTTATAGGTGTATCCCGTACATCCAAGACACCCTTAAGCATGTACCTTGCCCATAAGAACTACAGGGTGGCAAATGTGCCGCTGGTCCCGGAAATACCTCCACCGGAAGAATTGTTTCAGATTTCCAACAAGAGGATTATTGGGCTTACAGCCGACCCGGATAAGCTCAACCTGATAAGGAGGGAAAGGCTCAAAACCCTCGGTCTTAACGACAGTGCCAGTTACGCGGATATGAAAAGGATATTGCTTGAGTTGGAGCACGCCGATACCCTTTTCAAAAAGTTGGGCTGTACCGTCATAGATGTGTCCAAAAAGGCTGTGGAGGAGACGGCCAGTATAGTAATCCAATTGTTAAAGGAGGCATGAACACAGTGAGCAAGTACGTTTACATGTTTCAGGAAGGCAATGCAGGAATGAAGGAGATATTGGGAGGCAAGGGGGCCAATCTGGCCGAGATGACAAGGATAGGCCTTCCGATACCACCTGGGTTTACCGTGACCACCGAGGCATGCAATAAGTACTATTCCCAGTGGGATAACAAGCTCTCCAACCAACTGGTGGAGGAACTCTCAACAAACCTTAAAAAGCTTGAAGGTATCACAGGCAGGAGGTTTGGGGACAAACAAAACCCTTTACTGGTATCTGTACGTTCAGGTTCGGTAATATCAATGCCCGGAATGATGGATACAATATTAAATCTGGGTCTGAACGACGGGTCTGTTATTGGGCTTGCCAGTTCCACGAATAACGAGAGGTTCGCCTATGACAGCTATAGAAGGTTTATACAGATGTTCGGCGACGTGGTGTGCCATATAGAGAAATACAAGTTTGAAGGAATTCTTGAAAATATAAAGGACGCTAAAGGGGCTGAATACGATACCGGGCTGTCCGCCGACGACCTTAAAGAGGTTGTTGTAAGGTACAAGGAACTATACAGGCGGGAAATGAAAAGTGAGTTTCCGCAGGACTCGCAGCAGCAGCTCCTTCTTGCGGTGATGGCCGTATTCCAATCCTGGAATAATCCCAGGGCAAAAACCTACAGAAACATTAATGATATTCCCCATGACCTTGGAACAGCGGTGAATGTCCAATCCATGGTATTTGGGAACATGGGGGACACATCGGGTACCGGAGTGGCCTTTACCCGCAACCCGGCCACCGGTGAGAAGGCCCTGTTCGGCGAATTCTTGCTGAATGCCCAGGGAGAGGATGTGGTTGCGGGAATAAGGACGCCAAAACCCATCAATCAGATGGAAGAAATATTTCCTGATATACATAGGCAGTTCGTGGAAATAGCAGCACTTTTGGAGAAGCACTACAGGGACATGCAGGATATAGAGTTCACCGTGGAAAGGGGAAAACTTTATATATTGCAGACCCGTAACGGTAAAAGAACCGCAGCCGCTGCAATAAAAGTGGCGACCGACCTCGTTGGCGAGGGGCTTATTACAAAGGAAGAGGCTATCATGCGGATAGAGCCCGGGCAGCTTGACCAGCTTTTGCATCCCAATTTTGATGTGAAGGTTTTGGAAAAGGCGCAGCTGCTTGCCCAGGGACTGCCCGCTTCGCCGGGGGCGGCCACAGGACAGGTATATTTTACCGCCGAGGAAGCGGTTAAGGCTGCGAAAGCAGGCAGCAAGGTTGTCCTGGTAAGGCAGGAAACCTCACCGGAGGATATCGAGGGTATGAACGCTGCGGTGGGTATACTCACCTCCAGGGGCGGAATGACGTCCCATGCGGCGGTGGTTGCCCGGGGTATGGGCAAGTGCTGTGTTGCCGGCTGTGGAGAGATCAGGGCAGAGGAAAAGGAAAAGAAATTTACCGTAAAGGGAATAACGGTCACCGAGGGAGAGTTTATATCGCTTAACGGCAGCACCGGCAAGGTATATCTTGGCAGTATACCCACAACCGAGCCCGGGCTTTCAGGCAGCTTTGCCACACTGATAGGCTGGGCCGACGAGATACGGGCTTTGAAGGTGAGGACCAATGCCGACAACCCGAAGGACGCCGCTACCGCCGTCAGATTCGGTGCCGAGGGTATAGGCCTGTGCAGGACCGAGCACATGTTTTTTGAAGAGGACAGGATTCCCGTTGTAAGGGAAATGATATTATCCCGGAATACCAAAGAGAGGATTAAGGCCCTGGATAAACTCATGCCCATGCAAAAGGAAGATTTCAAAGGGATATTCAGAGCTATGGACGGGAGACCGGTAACCATAAGGCTGCTTGACCCGCCGCTGCACGAGTTCCTTCCCAAAGAAGACAGGGACATCCAGGCCCTGGCCGGGGATATGAATATAGAAGTCCGGGAACTCAAGGGCATTATCATGGACCTGGAGGAATTCAACCCTATGCTGGGACACAGGGGCTGCCGGCTTGCCATAACCTTCCCCGAGATAGCAAAGATGCAGACAAGGGCAGTTATAGAGGCTGCCATTGAGGTTGTCAGGGAGACCGGAATGACGGTAAAACCCGAGATTATGGTTCCGCTTATAGGAAGCGTTGAGGAGTTTAAATACCTTAAAGAACTGATAGCGCAAACCGCCGACGGTTTAATAAAAGAAGCGGGGATAGAGCTTGAATACCTTACCGGTACCATGATAGAGGTGCCAAGGGCCGCCATAACAGCGGATGAGGTAGCGAAGGAGGCGCAGTTTTTTTCCTTCGGCACCAACGACCTGACCCAGATGGCTATGGGCTTTTCCAGGGACGATGCGGGGAAATTCCTGGAGGATTATAAGGACAAGGGCATAATAGACGCCGACCCCTTCGAAAAGCTTGACCAGGTTGGGGTAGGAAAGCTGGTGGAAATGGCGGTGGAGCTTGGCAAAAAAGCCCGGCCGTATATAAAGATGGGCATATGCGGCGAACACGGAGGAGAGCCCTCCTCGATAGATTTCTTCCACAGGGTGGGTTTGGATTATGTATCCTGCTCCCCCTTCAGGGTTCCGATTGCAAGGCTGGCAGCCGCCCAGGCTGCTATTAGAAACAAAGACCAATCAAAGTAACTTTTAAAATGATATAATCGAAGCTTCAGAATCCTTATATGTCTAGGTTTGCGAGCTGCGATAAAATTCAAACCAGGGTGTTGCTACTTAATACTTTTAAGGGCAGTACCCTGTTTTTTGTTTTTATTGAATCTTGGGAGAGTCAGCTAATAACTGTATGATGTGACAATAGTAATTTTTCACATTTGTCTACAGCAATTGTAAATTAATAAGCATGTAGACGAAGCAATATACTAAAAAAAGGACAGTACAAAAATATGTTATAATGGACAATAGTAAAAATATGCGTAAATAATTAAATGTGAATGACTTCACGTTATTAATAAACAAGGAATCTGGCGTGCAGATTGGCCGGATACTGAGTTTTATGATATTGGGCCATCGAGCATTGCCTGGTTAACCTGGCATATCACATTTTGGTGGTCAATGGTTCTTGATTACTCTTTTGGTAACGGAACTATGGCACGTAAAGATGTTCATTGGTCTGGAAGCATTGTCGCTGTCAGAGAAAAACTAATTCAAATGCGTGATGAATGGAGAAAAATATTAGCAACCTTGTCAGACGAAGAATTTCTTTCTTGTAAGCGAACTAAATGGCCCTTCGAAGATAAGCCATTTTATGACCTTGCTGCGTGGCTAAATCTTGAACTAATGAAGAATGCTGCTGAAATCGGTTACTGTCGTTTCCTTTACGCCTCTCGGAAACAGTGTTTATCATTAATGACATAATTTACATTCTTCTTATTTTGTGACGTATTCATAAAATTATGTGCATCAGTGAAAATGTGTGACGAAGATTATTTTGAAATTGGAGGTATTTTTATGAAGATAAATATTGTAAGAGAGAATAATATTGAAATTGCTGTTGTAAATACTAGTGGGATACTAATAACAGATGTTCAGACAGCGTTGGATTTTATGATGACTATGCAGTATGAAACAGATTGTAATCGTATAATTTTGAATAAATCAGCAATATGTGAGGATATTTTTGACTTAAGCACGAGGCTTGCAGGGGAAATATTACAAAAGTTTATCAATTATCATGTGAAGATTGCCATTATAGGAGATTTCTCAATATATACAAGTAAGAGTTTAAAAGATTTTATCTATGAGAGTAATAAAGGAAAAGATATATTTTTCCTGCCGGATGAAAAGCAGGCCATTGAAAAACTAAGTATGGTTTAGTCTTGTTAATGTACATCATTCTTATTCTGCGCAGTTGATCCGAAAAAAACACTAATGGTTGAATGAAGTATTTCATAATATATAAAAAAATGGTCAATAGTCTGTTTATAAATGGAAAGAGGGGTTAATATGCAAATAAAGCTTGATGCAAAACTGCTTGAACACTTGAATAATAAGGGAATAAAGGTCATAACGCTGAAGAAAACGGCTCCCAAGAGCTGCTGAGTGGGAACCAGCATGCCGTTGGTTTCAACGGACAGGCCGGAGGATACCGGGGGTTTTAACAGGTACGAAGTAGACGGGATAGAGGTTTTTGTACACAAAAGTGTAACCACAATGGATGGGGTGCTTAAGTTCAGGATTAGAAGGTTTTTGTTCCTGACCGATATTGAAGCAGCAGGCGTAAAGGTGATATAGGGCCAGGGCACCTGATGTCCGGGTTTCCTTTAGCCCCAGATTGTTGTATTATTATATTAATAAAAAAGTACCATTTTGAGGTGGTTATGATGAATATAAGGGAAAAACAGGAACAGCGCGAGCTGCAGACCCTGGCGCAGTATGCGTGTTATTCGATGAACAGCAGGGGCCGGGACAGGGAAGAGGGAAAATGCGAAATAAGAACCGAGTTTCAGAGGGACCGCGATCGCGTTATCCATTCCAAAGCCTTCAGGCGGTTAAAGCATAAGACGCAGGTTTATATATCCCAGGACAACGACCATTACAGGACAAGGCTGACCCATACGCTGGAGGTAAGCCAGATAGCCAGGACCATAGGAAATGGGCTGATGCTCAACTCCGACCTGATAGAGGCAGTAGCCCTCGCCCATGACTGCGGGCATACGCCCTTTTCCCATTCGGGGGAGGAGGTCTTGAATGTCCTGATGCCCGGGGGTTTCCGCCATAATGAAAACAGCGTGAGGGTACTGACGGTGATAGAGGAAGGAAGCGCAGGCCGGGGACTTAACCTCACCCGGGAGGTGCTGGACGGGGTTCTTTATCACAGCGGTTTTGACGGTAAAGACAGGGAAGCCTATACGCTGGAAGGGCAGGTAATTAAGCTTAGCGATAAAATAGCCTATGTACAGCATGACATTGACGACAGTATAAGGGCCGGGATTTTAAAACCCTCCGAGCTGCCGGCCGAGTGCATAGAACTGCTTGGGGACACCCATTCAAAGAGGATTTCAACCCTGGTTACCGATGCAATAGAGTACAGCAGCCGACTTATAGATAAGGGCATGAATTCAATAAGGTTAAGCCCCCCCATCGGGGAGGCTCTGGTTAAGCTCAGGGAATATATGTTTGAAAACGTATATTTCGGCCATACATGCAAATCCGAGAGGGAAGGCATAAGCCATGTGATAGAATTCCTTTTCGAATACTATATGAAGCATCCGGACAAAATGCCCGAATTCTATCAAAGGATAACAAAGGACGAAGGCCTTGAAATGGGCGTCTGCGATTATATATCAGGGATGACCGATAATTACTGTATAAACACCTTTAAAAGCATCACCATACCCAGGTCCTTCAATATTTAATACAGCCCTGTATCATTCGGAGACCGGCAGGGCTCCGCATTTTACCAGGGAAGCCTTTACTATTTCCTTTTCGTGATGGGACAAAGGCTTGAGAGGACGTCTCGGTAAACCGCCCTGGTAGCCCAGCATATCAAGGGCGGTTTTAAGCGCCGGTATGCCAAACCTGCCTGTCACCAGATAGTTTGGTTCAAGTATCCTAAGCTGAAGCTCTTTGGCTTCCTCCAGTTTCCCGGAATTAAACAGCTCGACCAAATTGCAGCACATTTCAGGCAGTATATTGGCAGCGGCAAGGGTACCGCCCTTAACTCCTATCGCCAGCGCCGGCAGCAGATATCCCGCATTACCGGCAAATACACAGAAATCGTCGGCGGTATCCCTGACCAGTTCTGCCAGCTGTACAATGTTTCCTGCCGTATCCTTTATGCCTGCGATATTAGGGTGCTGTGAAAGCCTGGCCACCAGACCCACCGGCAGGTTGATGCCGGTGTTTTTCGGCATGTTGTAAATCATCAGCGGGACCGGTGAATTATCGGCTGTTTCTATGTAGTGGCTGTATAAAACCTCTTCATTCATAGACCCCTTATAATAGTGGGGTGGCAGTACCAGTACCGCATGGGCGCCGGCCTCTGCCGCTTCTATGCAAAGGGCTATGGTATCCCTTGTGGTCTCACAACCGGTGCCTGCAATTATCTTTTTGCCGGGGTTGAAGTTATTTGCTGCAAATTTTATAAGCTGTATCTTTTCTTCGGTGCTCAGGTATGCAAATTCACCGTTGGTTCCAAGCACCACTATACCGTCCAGGTCTGTCTTTCCCCACCGGTCAAGATTGTGGGCCATTTTCAAATAGTCTATTTCCTCCATTTCATTAAACGGTGTTACTATGGGTGTGTATATCCCTGCGAACATGTCCTATTCCTCCCTGTTTTGGTATTTGCTATACTCTTTCAAAACGAAAGAGGCTTGCTTACAGATATTTTATCATATTTTATACCGCTTTGTCTCAGTCATAAATTCCGGCAAAAAAAGCGAACATATTTTTGCAGATAATGAAGCAGAGAATGAAGGAGTTCATGCATTTTTGTAGAAGTAATATTATCAACGCACACCTATAAACTTAGTATTATGTATTGCACCGGGATTGCAAATAGTATATAATGCAAATTTATTGACTAAAATACTAATGGCAGTCACGGAAAAAATTTAATTAATATTTTTGAAGGAATAAGACGCAGGGTGTCGAATAAACTAAAAATTATGGAACTAGAGGAGGGACAGAACTCTTATTAATCCGAATAAGGTGAATAAAATGGAATATCGAATTCCTGAAAATTTTATTAACAGGGTCCGCGAAAGTAACGACCTGGTAGAAGTAGCCACCGAATACATGACATTGACAAGGAATGGAGACAGGTACAGTGGTTTGTGCCCGTTTCACAGGGAAGATACTCCTTCATTCAACATTTCTGTCGATAAGCAGCTTTACCACTGCTTTGGCTGTGGCGTTGGCGGAAATGTAATTAATTTTATTATGAGCATAGAGAATATAGATTTTGTGGACGCAGTTAAGCTGCTGGCCGACAGGTGCAATATGCCCATTCCCAGGGATGGCCTGGCAAAGGGTGTGAGTGAGGAATACAAACTGGTACAGAGAGTACTTGAGGTAAATGTCGCAGCAGCCAGGTTTTACGTAAAGTGTCTGTCACAGTCAGAGGGAGCTATGCAGTATCTGACCGGCAGAGGGCTTGACGATAAAACCATTCGCAAGTTTGGCCTGGGATATGCCCCTGATCAATGGGACGCTCTGGTGACATATTTGCAGCGTAAAGGCTTTGAACAGTCAATACTGCAAAAGGCGGGTCTTATAAGCCGGCAAAAAAGCGGCAGCGGCATGTATGACAAATTCAGGGACAGGATAATATTTCCCATAATAGATATACGAAAAAGGCTTGTCGGGTTCGGAGGAAGGTCGATAGACGGCGGAAAGGGCCCAAAGTACCTGAACTCGCCCGAAACGCCGGTATTCTTTAAGGGAAGCACTTTATACGGTCTTAACATTGCGAAAAACCATATTAAAAATGGAGAAATAATAGTGGTGGAGGGTTATATGGATGTGATTTCCCTGCACCGGGCAGGCGTAACTAATGTCGTAGCTTCTCTGGGCACCGCATTTACTCCCAGGCAGGCGGAAGTATTAAAAAGGTACAGTAACAGCATAATAATAGCCTATGACACCGATGCTGCGGGACAGGCGGCTACCCAAAAGGGCATGGAGATTCTGGCGGCGGCGGGCTGCAAAGTGAAAATACTGCAACTGCCGGATGGAAAGGACCCCGACGATTATGTCCGCAGCCATGGCAGGGATGAGTTTGAGAAGCTGGCGGCCGGTGCGCTGCCGCTTACAGACTATAGATTGGCAGTTCTGGAGAAAAAGTATGACCTTTCAGACAGGCAGGGCAGGATTGATTTCCTGAAGGAAGCGGTTCTAATCCTCGCAAAGCTGGACAGCGGGCTGGAGCAGGCAGAATATATAAAGATGGTGGCACAGAAAACGAAGTCCTACGAGGCAACGCTCAGGAAGGAAATTATCCGTATAGCAGGCGGGCATAATGATCAGAAAAGGAATATGTATGGTAAAAATAGGCATAATAGTAATGGCGGAGAATATAGTTATTCTGTCAAAGCTGCAAATTTTGAAGCCGAAAGAAATCTTCTGATACTGATGCTCAATGAACCCAGGCTGCGGGGGTCGATATCCGAAAGGATAAACAGCGGCGATTTTACCGACGCACTTCATAGTAAGCTGTTTGAAATGCTTAAGGCTGACGATGGGGATGAGAGAATTAAAGAGGCTGATATAATAAACGCTTTTACCGACCGGCAGGAAATAAACAGGATAGTGGCCATGATACAGGAGAGTTTGCCGGCCGCCGGAGAGGGTATAGATAAATTGATTGGTGATTGCATTCATACCATATCCATTCATAAATACAGGCTAAGGAGCAATTTTCTAAAGGGGGAGATTGAACGGTTGGCAGGCAGGGGAGAAGGACGCACCGAAGGGGAAGAAGAGTTATACAGGGGGTACTGTGCAGAGTTTGTAAAAATACAAAGGAAACTTAGGGGCCTGTAAGAGGTCATATAGAGGGGAGGGGATGCCCATGAAGACGGAAAATGCATCCGAAGAGAATGTGGTAAAAAAGCTGGAACTAGGCGGCAGCAGGATACAGGAAGTAAAGGAATTGTTAGAAAAGGGAAAGAATAAGGGTATGCTTACCTACAAAGAGATAATGGATACCCTGGAGGAGGTAGAACTGGATCCTGAACAGATTGAGAGGATCTATGATACCTTTGATGAAATGGGCATAGATATTCTCGGGGAAGACGAACTGGTCAAGGATATGGTTGAGGATGATGAGGACCTTGAGGAATTGGAAGCTGAGGAGTTTACCGTTCCTGAAGGAGTAAATATAGATGATCCTGTTAGAATGTATCTTAAAGAGATAGGTAAGATTCCTCTTCTGACCGCCAACGAAGAGGTTGAACTGGCCAAAGGCATAGAAGAGGGCGATGATGAAGCAAAAAGGAAGCTGGCGGAGGCTAACCTCAGGCTGGTGGTAAGCATAGCAAAGAGGTATGTCGGCAGGGGTATGCTGTTCCTGGATCTGATACAAGAAGGCAACCTTGGCCTTATTAAGGCAGTGGAAAAATTCGATTACCGCAAGGGCTTTAAATTCAGCACCTATGCCACATGGTGGATCAGACAGGCCATAACCAGGGCCATAGCCGACCAGGCAAGGACAATCAGGATACCCGTGCATATGGTTGAAACCATAAACAAGCTTATCAGGGTTTCAAGGCAACTCCTGCAGGAATTGGGAAGGGAGCCGCTGCCTGAGGAAATTGCCGAAGAAATGGGCCTGTCCGAGGAGAAGGTCAGAGAAATCCTGAAAATTGCACAGGAACCGGTTTCCCTTGAAACGCCGATTGGCGAAGAGGAGGACAGTCACCTGGGCGACTTCATACCCGATGACGATGCACCGGCACCGGCCGAAGCTGCGGCCTTTACCATGCTCAGGGAGCAGCTGGTGGACGTGCTTGATACACTGACCCCGCGGGAGGAAAAGGTATTAAGGCTTAGGTTTGGCCTTGATGACGGCAGAGTCAGGACCCTGGAGGAAGTGGGCAGAGAGTTTAATGTTACAAGGGAGAGGATTAGGCAGATCGAAGCCAAAGCCCTGAGAAAGCTGAGGCATCCCAGCAGGAGCAAGAAGCTAAAGGATTACCTAGAATAATTTAGTAGTATTAACCGGTTGACAATATTGCACTAACGTGTATAATATATATTGTTAACTTTATTCCTCAGTAGCTCAACGGTGGAGCACTCGGCTGTTAACCGAGGGGTTGCTGGTTCAAATCCAGCCTGAGGAGCCATATTCGGGCCTTTAGCTCAGCTGGCAGAGCAACCGGCTCATAACCGGTCGGTCCGGGGTTCGAATCCCTGAAGGCCCACCATCAAAAGCACTGAATAAGTGCTTTTTTTACATCCAAAAAAATTGTTCCTCCCAAAATAGCAGACTTAAGTTGCCAATCATTCTAATTAAATGTAGAATTAAACTATAAGAAATATATAA
>Ga0334893_1003232_pt1 | contig 10733 bp, 10 predicted proteins | sample GraSluR3_MG_5_FD_207218 | JGI IMG/M metagenome (GOLD analysis project Ga0334893, IMG submission 207218) | Sludge microbial communities from methane-producing bioreactor in Wageningen University, Netherlands - Granular Sludge_09_05-R3 | ecosystem: Engineered > Bioreactor > Anaerobic >...
GGATTGCTCTCGGGTGTCTATATAACGCTTTTTTGCCATCTTGACCTCGCTGATTCCGGGTTTGCTTAATTGAATCACAATCCCCTATTTTCGTCAATTAAGGACTTGTTTTTCAACACCCTCATTTTTAGTATTGCAGTTTTTTTAAAATCATGTTATAATTGTCGAGGAAATAATATTAATAATAGAATACCGCCTTCATATGTGATACGCTGTTTGGCCAAGAACACCATCTAATGGAGCAAAGGTCATTAACGCGATGCGCATGAGACGTTTATATAGATCCGGTAGCACTAAATCCTATATAGAGAATACGCCAATTGGCTGCCCCCATGTTTGACATGGGTTTTTCTTTTTTAATGCGCTAATTAACCGGTAGTAAAAAAGGATTGGGGAACCATAAGTATAAATTGGTTGGGATCAAGAAAGGAAGGAGGCGTCTATCGAGGTAATTATGTTTGTATGAAAGGGTTAAGATTCCCAAATTATCATTATTAAACAAAGGAGTTTAACTACAATGAAATCTAGAACATTGAAAGAGTTTATTGGCGAAGTCTTTGGGACTTTTGTGCTGATTCTGTTGGGTGACGGTGTTGTCGCTCATGTCGGTCTAGCACCCCGCCTGGCTGCACCAGCATATAACTGGAACACCATTGTCTTTGGATGGTGTCTTGCTGTTATTGTGGCAGTTTATATTTCCGGTGGTGTCTCCGGTGCGCATATCAACCCAGCGGTTACATTGGCCTTGGCTGTCAAACGTGACTTCCCCTGGAAGAAAGTGCTGCCCTACATCATTGCTCAAATGATCGGCGCATTCTTAGGCGCTGCAGCGGTCTTTCTTATCTACCGTGACGGCCTGGTGGCTGCTGGCATGCCGAATGTGTGGTCAACCGGTCCTGGTGCGGTCTTCAGCGCTTCTTTCTGGGGTGGTGAAGGTGCCGCAGCCATGGGTTCATATAGCATGGTCACCGCCAGCATTGCTGAATTCTTCGGCACGATGGTGCTGCTGTGGGGTGTGATGGCAGCTGGTGACTCCAAGAACCTGGGTCTCAAGAACAATCTTGGACCGATGTTGGTTGGCTTTACCGTTTTGGCAGTTGGTCTCTCCCTGGGTGGCCCCTCCGGCTATTCGATTAACCCTGCCCGTGACCTCGGACCCCGCATCCTTGGTGCAATCGTTGGCACAAAAGGGCTCTTTGATGGCTTGTACTGGCTGATCCCACCCGTCTTGATCCCCGCCATTGCAGGCCCAATTGGGGTTGTCCTGTATGACATCTTCATCACAAAGCAACTTCCTGAAGGCGAACCAGAACCTGGCAAAGCAGGATTAGACGAGTAAGATAGTTGGAATGGAAATTTCTCATGAAAAAATTGATTAACATACCAGAAGAAGTTGTACTTGAAGAATTGAAAGGCATTGAACTCGCGCACCCTGATCTGGTTAAGGTCTATTACGATCCAGACTACATTGTAAGATCTGATGCACCGGTAAAGGGCAAGGTTGGTATCGTCTCGGGTGGCGGCAGTGGGCATGAACCCATGCATGGCGGATTCGTCGGCATGGGTATGCTGGATGCTGCCTGCCCGGGTGCGGTGTTTACCAGCCCGACCCCTGACCAGATGCTTGAAGCGACCAAAGCTGTAGATGGCGGTGCTGGCGTCTTGCACCTCGTTAAGAACTACACGGGCGATGTCATGAACTTCGAAATGGCTGCAGATCTGGCCAAAACCGAAGGCATTGATGTCGAAGCCGTGGTGATCGATGATGATGTCGCGGTGAAAGACAGCCTGTGGACTGCCGGACGGCGAGGTGTCGGCCTGACCGTGTTGATGGAAAAAATCGTCGGAGCAGCCGCAGAAGAAGGCCGTTCACTCAAAGAGGTTGCTGACTTAGCTCGCAAGATCAATGCGCAAGGTCGCAGTATGGGTATGGCCCTCACTTCCTGCGTGGTTCCCCATGCGGGTAAGCCGACCTTTGACCTGCCAGAAGATGAAATGGAAATCGGAATTGGCATTCATGGTGAGCCAGGCCGCACTCGGATGAAGATTAAACCTGCTGATGAGGTGACCGAGATGCTGCTGACGCCCATTATTGAAGATCTGCCTTTCGAGTCAGGTGATGAAGTGCTGTTGTTCGTCAACAGTATGGGTGGCACACCCCTGATCGAGCTCTATATCGTATATCGTAAAGCGGTTGAGATGCTCGAATCAAAGGGTATTAAAGTTGTTCGCAATTTAATCGGACCGTACATCACAAGTTTGGAGATGGCCGGCGCATCCATCACGCTGTTGAAGATGGATGATGACATGGTCACACTCTGGGATGCACCGGTTAAGACCGCTGGACTACGTTGGGGTGCTTAGGACATATATTGTTGATATTAGAGTCTGGAGAAAATTCTCCAGACTCTAATTTAGTGAGGTTTATGTGGCTGTTACGAGAGATGATGTATTAAAATGGGTTCGTGCTTACGCTGAAGTCATAGCAGAAAATAAAGAATACCTAACTGATCTTGATGCACAAATTGGCGATGCAGACCATGGTGCGAACATGAACAGAGGCTTTCAAGCTGTCTTAACCAAATTACCAGATAATGAAGGGAAGGATATCGGCGCAATCCTAATGGCTGTGGGCATGGCATTACTATCGAAAGTTGGCGGTGCCGGCGGTCCATTATATTCGACAATTTTCATTCAAGCGGGAAAATCGATAGATGGCAAGATGGAATTTGGTTTAGAGGACTGGGTGAAAGCGCTTGAGACGGCTACCAGCGGAGTGATCAATTTAGGTAAAGCCTCTCTGGGGGATAAGACAATGGTGGACGCGTTGATCCCGGCTGTCGAGGCCTTGAAAGAAGCATCTCAACAAGGCCTGTCACTCGGGGAGGGATTGAAAAAGTCGGCAAAGGCGGCTGAAGAGGGCATGATAGCGACAATCCCACTTGTTGCCCGCAAGGGACGCGCAAGCTATCTCGGTGAAAGAAGCGCCGGTCATCAAGACCCCGGTGCGACATCGACCTTCATGCTGCTGGATACTGCCGCAAATGTTTGGGCAAAAGAAGATTGTTAAACCAAGATGCATCTATTGTTTTCACAAAAGGAGTAGAACAATGGCAAAATATGCAGTTGCAATTGATCAAGGGACGACCAGCACCCGCTTCATGATTTTTGATTATAATGGTGCGGCGGTCGGCGCGGACCAAAAAGAACACGAGCAAATATATCCTAAACCAGGTTGGGTAGAACATGACCCATTGGAGATCTGGCAGGCCACTCAGGATGTGATCGCAGGTGCTTTAGCGAAATATAAGATTGACGTGAAAGATATTGCGGCCTGTGGTATTACCAATCAACGTGAAACAACTGTGGTCTGGGAAAAGGCTACCGGCAAACCGGTTTATAATGCCATCGTTTGGCAGGACACCCGCACCGACCAGATCTGCAACGAACTGGCCAAGAAAGGCGGTCAGGATCGCTTCCGCGAAAAAGTCGGTTTGCCCCTGGCAACTTACTTCTCCGGCCCCAAGATCAAGTGGATCCTCGATAATGTGGACGGTGTCCGTGAGAAAGCTGAAAAGGGTGAGGTTCTCTTTGGCAACATCGATACCTGGATCATCTGGAATATCACCGGCGGCCCCAAAGGCGGTGTGCATACTACGGATGTGACCAATGCCTCACGCACTATGTTGATGAACCTGGAAACACTGGATTGGGATCCCGATATGTTAGAGGTCATGGGCATCCCACGTGCCATGCTGCCAGCAATCAAAGCTTCAAGTGAAGTGTATGGTTATTGCAAAGGCGGCGAATTGGATGGGATCCCGATGGCCGGCGACCTGGGCGACCAGCAGGGCGCTTTGTTCGGACAGACCTGTTTCGATCCTGGTGAAGCTAAGAACACCTATGGCACGGGCTGCTTCATGCTGCTCAACACCGGCACCGAGCCGATCCAATCCAAGAACGGCTTGCTGACCACCCTTGCTTACAAGATCGGTGACCAACCAGCAGTGTATGCCCTGGAGGGCTCGATTGCCATTACCGGTGCGCTGGTGCAATGGCTGCGTGACAACCTGAAGATGATTGAAAAATCATCTGACATTGAATTGCTGGCCCAATCCGTTGAGGACAGCGGCGGCATTTACTTTGTGCCAGCCTTTTCCGGTCTATATGCTCCCTACTGGAAGAGTGATGCACGCGGCGCGATTGTTGGCCTGACCCGCTACATCAACGCTGGTCACATCGGCCGAGCCACCTTGGAAGCCACAGCTTACCAGACCCGCGAGGTCTTGGATGCGATGAACCTGGACTCGGGTGTTGATCTCACCGCCCTTAAGGTTGATGGCGGTATGGTCTTCAATGAGCTCTTGATGCAATTCCAGTCCGATATCCTCGGCGTTCCTGTTATTCGACCAACCGTTGCTGAGACAACTGCGTTGGGTTCTGCCTATGCAGCCGGCCTGGCGGTTGGCTTCTGGAAGAAGGTTGATGACCTGCGCGTCAACTGGGGCGTTGATAAGGAATGGAAACCCAAGATGGATCCAAAAGAACGCGAGAAGCTTTATAAAGGCTGGAAGAAAGCTGTTACCCGCACCTTCGACTGGGTTGAGTAAAAATAGTATTCTTGTTCAAAAGGGGCGACGGCAAGCCGTCGCCCTTTGTCTTGTATCAGGTAAGGTGAGTTCTTAATCTTATATATGGAGATCGCATTGGGCAAACAGAAAAAAGAAAAAAAACCGGTTCCCTTAGAACGAAAACCCTGGATTGAAAAGTCTAAAGGAATAAAAATAATCACTGTTGTTAGCATAACGTTGGCCTTGTGGGTGGGTTACCAAGTCATCCGAGCTGAGAATGATTGGGGCAGGGCCATCCTATGGGGCGCTATCTTTGGTGGGAGTACCTGGCTGGTTTATTTTGGTATGAATGCATTTCATTCGCTTTTTAATAAAGATAAGAAGGAATAGACCGATTCGTCCGATCTTGGTGTTGTTTACGAATGATGAAGGACGAAAATGCTCTATTGGGTTGCTTGTCAATGCCGGATATCTACCCCAAAAGTTGGACTCGATGTAATGTGAAAAATTGACCTCCTTCGACAGTGAATGTAATATAGAAAAAGGAGGTAAAAATGCCAAAACGATATTCAGCAAAACTGGATATCTACCCCAAAAGTTGGACTCGATGTAATGTGAAAAATTGACCTCCTTCGACAGTGAATGTAATATAGAAAAAGGAGGTAAAAATGCCAAAACGATATTCAGCAAAACTTAAATTCCAGATTGTCATGGAACTGCTCCAGGGTGAGAAAACAGCTGGTCAAGTGGCCAAAGCTTATGGCGTGCATCCAAACTCGGCCGTTGCATGGCGTCGGCAATTTCTGGAAAAAGGCCCTGAGGTGTTTGCAGAAGATAACACGATCCAGGAATACGAGAAGCATATTGCTGAATTGGAGCAGTTGTTGGGGAAAAAGGAATTAGAGATTGCGCTTTTAAAAAACTTCTTGGGGCAGAGCAAATGAGCACTGAAGAAAAGGTAGCCTTAGTTACCTCAGTTCAGGAAGAGTATGATCTGACGATGGCACTTTCGGCGGTCCAGCTGCCCAAATCAACCTGGTACTATCATCAAAACCAGAAGCAGAGCTACCAGGAGAAATATGAGCATCTCCACCCGAAGCTGGAAGAAATTGCCTGCCAACATCCTGAGTATGGCATTCCTCGGATCACAAAAGAGCTGCAGGAAACCTATAAAATCGTTATCAATCACAAAGTGGTTCAGCGGCTGTTGCGGGTGTGGCGGTTAAGCCTGGTGCGCAACATTCGTACCCCAAAGCCCAGTGGGATCCAAAAAGCTATCAAAACAGCCGGAAAACGGGCAAATTTGGTGTCTGGACGGGAAAAAATCAGCTTATTTGATGTCATCTACACTGATTTTACAGAGATTGTATACGCAAATGGCGCAATAAAGGCGCAATTGATGGTGATCCTTGGGCATGAGTGCAAGATGGTGTTTGGTTGGGCGGTTGGAGAAAGTGCGAATATGAAACTTGCGATCAAGGCCTGGTCCCGGGCAAAGCAAACCTTCAAAAAGTATGGGGTTCCCTGCAAAGGCATGGTGATGCATCATGACCAGGATTCCGTTTACACGAGCTACCGATGGGCCAGACGCCTTTTGGCGAAAGATAAGGTTCAGCTTTCCTATGCGCTGAATGGGGCGAAGGATAATCCAGAGATTGAGTCTTTCAATGGCCGCTTCAAAACTGAAAATCGGTCTTTATTCCTGGATGCACAAAACCTGAACGAACTTCACAAAATTGTTGAGGAGCGCATTGAATACTATAATCAAGAACGGCGGCATTCCAGTATCAATTATCTATCGCCTGCAAAGTACCTTCAAAAAAAGATTCCTGAAAGGTGGATGATCCCTGATGCATAGTGCTCATTTGGTCGCGTTATGTCCTATTCTGTTGTCAAAGTACGATAAAATAAATGTAGAAAGTCATGTTTTGAGGTCAGCAAGATTCACATTTAAAACGAATTTTTGAGTACAACTTTTGGGGTTAACCTCCACCTAATAATGTTATTCAACTGTATTTTAAAATCAATAACATACATAATGGATAAGTAAAGGTCATCAATATGGTTAATTTGCTGCTTGTATCACACAGTAAAAAGTTGGTTGAAGGTGTTGCTGTGATGGCACAACAGATGATTTCATCCGAGAAGGTAAAAATTGCCACAGCAGCAGGTGTTGGTGAAGACAACCAGGAACTGGGCACAAATGCGATGGAGATCGCAGAAGCGATCCAGGAAATTTATTCTGAGGATGGGATCCTGGTTTTAATGGATCTGGGTAGTGCAATTTTAAGCACAGAAATGGCGCTTGAACTCATCCCAAGTGAGATGAAAACCAATATTCGGGTATGTCCTGCTCCCTTTGTGGAGGGTGCGATCTCGGCAGGGGTGCAGGCCGGGCTGGGATCTGACCTTGACACTGTTTATCGAGAGGCTGTCAATTCCCTCAAGGCAAAGATCGCCCAATTGGCTGATGATTCGGTTGAGGGAATTATCGAAGAACCCAGAGCTGAGATTGAACCCATCCTGGGTAGTGAAACCAGCGAGATTACCCTGGTTGTCCCAAGCGAACAGGGATTGCACGCCCGTCCAGCGGTATTATTTGTTCAAACCATCAACGATTTTGATGCGACGGTGATGGTCAAGAATCTGACCGAGGATAAAGGCCCTGTGGAGGCCAACAGCTTACTTTCAGTGTTGCTGCTAGCTGCTCGGAAAGGGCATCTGGTGCAAATCCGTGCTGAGGGACCGCAAAAAGATGAGGTGATCACGGCCTTGGTGGGACTATTCGAACGCAATTTTGGCGAATAATCACAGAGAATAATCCCCCAATTCCCATCTGTTCTCAAAGATACCTGGAGATTATTGTCGGAAAAAGAATCATCAATTGTAAATGATCTGACTTAATCTGACACTTCAAATACAATAAATAACATAGGAGTGAAAGATGACGAACGATTAGCGGGGAAAGTTATTCCCATAACTTAATCTTGCGCAGCTTATCCCCACGCTTCCCCTATGGCTTCGGCCTGCTCTCTTGCCGTTTGCAATATGTCCACCTGCTAAGTAACTAGGACGGAATCATCAAGGTTTCTCATTCATCACCCTTTTATCAATAATTTACTTATTTTTACCATTAAACATTTGGGATCAGCTTTGGTCTTATTTTTAACTTTGCCTTGACAACGCATTCATCTAAAAATGTCACTAATTAGTTATACTAAATTGGCGGAAATCCCGGAAGAATTTTACATCCCCCTTATTCGTCTGTTTGACGCAATACAAGGCCAGATCAGCTTTTTCAATAAGCTCCTCCGGATTTTGAGCATCATCAGGAAAAATGCTGATCCCGATACTGAAACCAATATTCAGCTTCTTGAATCGCTCTTCCAGTGAGTCTTCATAATTCTTTTGTAGTTTCTCACAGAACTTTTTAGCATCATCAATGTGTAAAATATTATCCAGAATGATCACAAATTCATCCCCTCCAACCCGGGCGACAATATCATTCCCTCGCGCAGTTGATTTTAAGAGCCACGCCAGCCACTTGAGATACTCGTCACCCGCTTTATGAAAATATTGATCATTGACAATCTTAAAATTGTCAACATCCAAAAACAAAACTGCCAGCTTGGCCCCTGAAGGTTGAATCATCTCGTGCAATCTTTCAAACAACCCATACCTGTTATACACATTGGTTAATTGATCATGCGAGGCCAATCTCCGCAGTTTCGTTTCAGTCGATTTCAAACGATTGATATTCCGGGTGAAGCCAATCAGACCGATGATCTTCCCTTCCTGATCCCTGAGCGGTATTTTTGTGGTGTAAGTCCAATAATTGCTGTCAGGTTTGTCATGGCGCACTTCGACCAGGTCTTTAAGCGGCTCACCTGATTCATAAACCGACTGCTCTTCCTTCTGAGTACGCAACCCGAATTCCTCCCCAAATAATTCAATATCTGTTTTGCCAATTATTTCCTCTTCATCATTTGCGTTAAGTTCTACAACAACACACTGATTAATGAGATTAAGGCGGCCAGTGGGATCTTTAATGTAGATACTGTCAGTCTCTGTAGACATCAGGGCTTTGAATACAAATTCATAAATTTCTTCAGGGCTGTATATATCCTGAATCAAGGGCTGGTATTCACCCTCATGTCCATCACTTCGTTGTGGGGTCATGCTGGTTAATCCTTGGTCTTGGTGAGATCTGTGATTGTCCATTTCCCCGATATTACTGTATCGAAGGAGACGATCAAAAAAATTATAACAGAAGGTTGTTTATATAAGGTTTAAGTTTTTACATTATAGTCGTCCCGTTTCTTCGTTTGTAACCTTTAAAGAAGTCTTGATGATAACCCAGATTGCACTGATGGACACTGGCTGCAAATGACTTGTGTTCTTCTTGAACAACTCACAGGGGGATTTCAGTCTTGTCGTAAGTTGCCTATATTAATTTAAAGTTTTTACTTTCTCGCGATGGTATAATTTGGATATCTTTCATTCAGTCGGTTTTTCAGTGAAGCCATGAATGTTATCTCTCGTCAACCATTGTCTTTTCAAAAAAAAGAAATGGAGGTGGTTATCAGACAGAATAAAAATATTGATTTTCTGAAGCTTATCAAATCAATCCAGTATTGAAAGAGATAATAATGAAAAAGAAATATGGTTTTATGGTTTTTGTAATTGTGATGGTCAGTGCGCTGATTCTGACAGCCTGTCAGCCTGCCCAAGAACCCGAGTCACAGATTGAAGAACCGGAAGAATTTGTTTTCGGCATGCTGCTGGTTGGACCCTATAATGATCGCGGTTGGAGCCAGGCACATTATGAGGCTGGTGAATATGTGATGGAGAATCTGCCTGGCAGCAGGATGATCTATTTGGATGGTGTCAACACTGCTGACCGCCCCGGAACGACTGCAGCTCAATTGGCAGAGGAGTTGGTTTCACAGGGTGCCAAATTGATCATCTTCAACTCAGATGATATGAAAGATGACGCAGTTGAGTTCACCAAGAATAATCCTGATATCTATGTTATTCACGCCTCTGGTGACACCGTTTGGGCTAACGGCGAGAACTATCAGCCTTTGGACAATATGGTCAACCTGATGGGCGAGATGGAATATGGCAAGATGATTGCGGGTTGTGATGCTGCTCTGCACACCCAATCCGGCTCGATTGGTTATCTGGGTCCATTAATCAACGAAGAGACACGCCGATTGGTCGCTGCAGCACAATTAGGCGCCAAATATTGCTGGGAAAACTACCTGGGCAATAACCTGGATGATCTGTCCTTCCGTGTGACCTGGATTGGGTTCTGGTTCAATATTCCTGGTTTTACTGAGGATCCCACGCAGGTGGCGAATGAATTCATCAACACCGGTGCGGATGTGATCATCTCAGGCATTGATACGACCGAAGCCCTGGTGGAAGCACGCAAGGCGACTAGCGAAGGTAACCCTGTTTATGCCATCCCATATGACTACGTCGGTGCTTGTGATGAAGCTCCCGAGGTATGTCTCGGTGTGCCGTGGTTCAATTGGGGTCCTTCGTACTTACGCTACATCACCGCAGCGAAACAGGGCACCTGGGCATCAGCCTTCGAGTGGATGTCCCCTGATTGGAATGATATCAACAATCTTGACACCACCGCCGTTGGTTACATCAGCGGGCCAGGCATGTCACCCGATGCAGAGGCATGGCTGCAACAGTTCATCAATGAGCTGGCTGGCGGCTTGAACCTGTGGGTCGGCCCCCTGAATTTCCAAGATGGCACACAGTGGCTGGCTGAAGGCGAAGTAGCAACGGATGTTGAAATCTGGTACCTGCCACAATTGCTGGAAGGTATTGAAGGACGTTCTGAGTAAGTCACACCAAAGAAAAATATCTGGGGAAGACCTGTGTGTCTTCCCCATTTATTAAACATTTATTAAACCGTAAAAGTCATTAATGAATATTGGATTCATTCAAATCAACAAGCATTTTGGTGAGGTCCATGCCAATGCGGATATCAACCTCGATATTCAAAGCGGCATGATTTATGGTATTTTAGGAGAGAATGGGGCAGGCAAGAGCACCTTGATGAAAATTCTCTCCGGTTTTATCCAACCAGATTCTGGTGAGATTATCCTGGATGGAAAGGAGGGCTCAATTGGTACGCCAGCC
>Ga0334893_1003234_pt1 | contig 10730 bp, 14 predicted proteins | sample GraSluR3_MG_5_FD_207218 | JGI IMG/M metagenome (GOLD analysis project Ga0334893, IMG submission 207218) | Sludge microbial communities from methane-producing bioreactor in Wageningen University, Netherlands - Granular Sludge_09_05-R3 | ecosystem: Engineered > Bioreactor > Anaerobic >...
CCATCTATCGGTTGTCCAAGTGCATTTAATACTCTTCCTAGTAATTGGTCTCCTACTGGAACCTCCACTATACGTCCTGTTCTTTTTACAGTATCCCCTTCCTTGATGTCTTCATCAGAACCAAGCATAACGGCTCCGACAAAATCTTCTTCAAGGTTAAGGGCCATGGCATAGACATCTCCTTCAAACTGAAGTAGCTCACCAGCCATACACTTTTCTAATCCGTGGATTCTTGCTATTCCGTCACCTACCTGAATAACAGTACCAACGTCCTGAAGATCTATTTTATTTTCATATCTTTTGATTTGCTCTTTTATAATGCTACTAATTTCTTCTGGTCTAAGTTCCATGGTCTCACCACCCTTCTATGCAATTATTGCTGAAATATCTTGTTTTAATCCTTCTATACGACTCTTAACACTACCGTCTATTTGTTCATTGCCAATTTTAATTAAGATTCCTCCAATAATTGATGAATCGACAATATCATTCAAAACGATTTCGCTGCCAGTAATAGCTTGTAATTTTTCTATAAGTGCAGCTTTTAGTTCTTGATTTAAAGGTGTCGCAGTTATTGCTGTTACCTCTTTTATATTTCTAGCAGCATTTAATAAATTTTTGTATTCCTCAGTTATTTGAGGGAATGCACCCACTCTACTTTTATCTACTAGAATTTTCAGGAAATTGTAGCTAGATGTAGATAGATTATTAGCAAATATTTCTTCTATTAAAGATTTTTTTTCTTCTTTAGATATCATAGGTGCTTTTAACACTTTCATAAAATCAGCATTTTCAGCTAATATTTTATCTACAAAACTAAGCTCAGCTAAAAACTCATCTTCTTTTTGAAGCTCTTTGGCTACTTCATAAAAAGCTCCTGCATATCTTTGCTGTACTAATTCTGCCATGATGTATCACCTACATTATCAATAAAATCCTTAATAAGTCTATCATGATCAGAAGAATTGATATCTTTTTGAATAACCTTGCTTGCTATCATCATAGCAATTTCTGATATATCATCCTTGATTTCATTGATTGCTTTTTGTTTTTCTCTTTCAATATCATTATTAGCTTTTGAAGCTATTCTTTCGGCTTCTTTTTTAGCTTCAGATACTATTTCTTCAAAACGATCTTCTCCTCTTTTTGAAGCTTCCTTAACAATTTCAGCTGCTTCAGATTTTGCCATAGCCATTTTTTCGGCATATTGCTTTTCAAGTAGCTCGGCTTTAGCTTTTGCTTCGTCTGCCTCGATAAAAGCTTTTGCAACTTCATTTTGTCTGTTTTCCATAAAGGTCTTAACAGGTTTGAAAAGGAGTTTTTTAAGAACTAGAAACAAGATAATGGTGTTAGCCCATGTAATTAATACTTCAAACACCCCAAGGCTTATAAAGTTTTGAAACATTTTCCTCCTCCTTCCTTATTTCTTGCTAAATCCAAACTAATTATTATAGTAAGTTAATTAGTGGGTTAGCAAATAAAAGAAGAAGTGCGATAACTAGACCATAGATACCTGTTGACTCAGCAACAGCTGCTCCAAGTAGCATTGTTCTAACGATATCAGATTGTGCTTCTGGCTGTCTTCCAACTGCCTCTGCACCTTTACCAGCTGCAAATCCCTGACCAATACCAGGTCCTATACCTGCGATCATTGCAAGTCCTGCTCCAATTGCTGATGCTGCTAATATTATTGCTCTTTCCATTTAATATTCCTCCTTTAAATTGTACATTTAGTACTTTAATTTGATATAATTTCTAAAAAATAAGTTTTGTCTTATTTTTAACAAAAGTTGTTAATCCATGGCCATGGCCACAAAAACCATAGTAAGCATACAAAATATAAATGCTTGAAGTACACTTGTAAATAAATCAAAATAAATTGATAATACAGCAGGAATTCCTACTTGTAGTAGTGGAATAGCGTCTATAAATGGTATAAAACCAAGTACTACACTACTAAGCCATGCTAGAAAATTATAAAGTAGCATTGTTATTACCATACCGCCTGCAATGTTTCCAAAATGACGGAAACTAAGAGAGATAGGGTTTGAAATTTCTGAAATAAGGTTTAGTGGCAACAACATAGGAAGTGGATCCATAAAGCCTTTTAAATATCCTTTAAGTCCTTTTTGCCTTATTCCATTTGCTTGCACTAGAAAAAATGTAATAAGTGCCCATCCTAATGTTGTATTTAAATCTGCTGTAGGTGGTCTTAATCCAAATAAACTACTAAGACTAGAAAAAAGTGAAAAAGCAAATAAAGTTCCAATATAAGGGGCAAAACCAAGTTTATCTTTCCCCATACTTTGTTCTACCATAGAATAAACAACTGACACATAACCTTCAGTAACTAATTGAGCTTTTCCTGGAATTCTTTCTAGTTTTCTTGTCCCTAGATAAGCTAAGAGAATTATTACAGCCATAACAAGCCAACTTACAACCATAGTTTCATTAATTGGTAGCCCTCCAAATATCGGTATGTTAAACAAAATTTTAGGACCGTTCACTTAATTCCCTCCTTTCTTTAAATTTAATGTTATCTAGTAAAAATTTGTCAGTAAAATTCTGACATTTCTCATTAGCTCTTACGTTTTATTGCAGAGCTTATGATTATTACTTTAGGAAAAAACATTGGTATAATTACACCCAAAGCATTTATATAGTCAGCCTTGATTGCTGCTAGTATTATGACAGCGCTCAAAGCAAACCTACCAAAATAACTTACTCCTGCAAAAATTTGAGCTTTGCCAGGAGGCATCAGTACAGCTCTATTTATACTTACAGCCAACAGCCTAAAGTTAAGTAAGGCATATACTGAACCAATTAATATACCTTGAAGCATCGGTACATCTAACTTTCCAAGAATAAATAATATAGTTATTAGCAAAATATCTAAAACTACTATTCCTTTAAAGAGTTTTATAGTTTCTTTTAAAGTAACATCCACGGTTTATAAATCTCCATCCTTATCATTTGACTTATCATTTTCATTTTCCTTTGTTTTGCTAGAAAATTTAGTAAGTCTAAATAAATTAGCAAATGCGCTTGTGACCCCTAGAATTATAAATAGGAACAATACCCAAATTCCAAGATTAAACTTTTTCATTAAAAAATTCGCTATCCAAACGCATCCGATAATTGGAACTATCATTGAAAATCCAACTTGACTCAAGAGAGCCAAATTACTCAAAGATTTATAAAATTTCTTTTCTTCTTTAGGCATAGCCTTGCTCCTTTTTTAAGGGTACATATTTAATTATACTATCATACTTTGGAATTTGAAACCGATATAAATTTAACTATCTATAAAATTTTATTTGAATTCATCAACTTCCTGATTTCTAACACCAAATTTAAACAAAATATAATCTGCTATCCTAGACGAAGCTTTTCCATCTCCATAAGGATTTATGGCATTTGCAATAGATTCATAATAGGCTGAATCTTGTATTAATCTACTACCTACTCTATAAATTTTCTCAGAGTCAATTCCGACTACTTTTACAGTACCAGCATCTACAGCCTCTGGTCTTTCTGTTTCAGTCCTAAGTACCATAACTGGCTTGCCAAGCGCTGGACCTTCTTCTTGAATACCTCCAGAATCTGTCATTATCATATACACCTTGCTCATCAAATTAGCAAAAGGTTCATAATCAAGAGGTTCAATTAAGCTAATTTTCTCATTATTTCCCATGATTTCATATGCACTATCTCTTACTATGGGATTCATATGCATAGGAAAAATCAAATGAACGTCTGGATTATCTAAAACAAGTTCATTACATGCTTTAAATATATTATTCATAGGTTCTCCCCAGTTCTCTCTCCTATGGCAAGTAAGTAAAATTACTTTTTTTTCCTTAAAATTGATAGCATTCAACATGTCATTTTTATATTTATAGGCATCATCTACTACACTTAAAAGTGCATCAATAACGGTATTTCCTGTTATTATTATATCTCTTCTAGATACATTTTCCTTTACTAAATTTTCTTTGTTGGCAATTGTAGGAGCAAAATGATAGCTAGCTAGTCTTCCTGTAAGCCTTCTATTCATTTCTTCAGGATATGGAGAGTAAATATTATCACTTCTAAGTCCTGCTTCCACATGACCTACAGGTATTTTTTCATAAAAAGCAGCCAAACTGGCAGAAAAAGTAGTTGTAGTATCTCCGTGAACTAGTACTATATCTGGTCTATATGATGAAAATACCTCTTTACAACCGTACATAACTCTACTTGTTATATCAGTAATAGTCTGTCCATGTTTCATTATATCTAAATCAAAATCAGGAGTAATATCAAAGATATCAAGTACACTATCCAACATCTGTCTGTGCTGGGCAGTAACTAAAACCTTACATTCTATTTCAGGTCTAGTTTGGAGTTCTTTTACAAGGGGAGCCATCTTAATTGCTTCTGGACGAGTCCCAAATATTGTTAAAACTTTTACTTTCATTTGACTTCCTCCTGTGTATGAGTAAGTATTTTAAGTCTAAAGACACCATAAATTATAAGCAATAAATCTAAAGTAAGTACAGTAATAGCAGATTTCATACTGGCTTCAGCTATAAAAATAGCACTAGCTCCTAGTATGCAACTTATAAAATACAAGGCTAAAACTGTCTGTTTTTGAGATAAACCCTTACTTAGTAGTCTATGATGCAAATGTCCTTTATCAGCTTCCATTATAGGTCTTCCAGCATTTGCTCTTCTAATTATTGCAAATGTAGTGTCAAATATAGGAATCCCTAGGGCGAGAATTGGTACTACTACTGCTAATGTGGCCGCAGATTTTATAGCAGCCTCAATAGAAATAACAGATAATGCAAATCCTAAAAAAAGAGAACCAGTATCTCCCATAAAGATTTTTGCTGGGTTAAAATTAAAAGGCAAGAACCCTATCGCCCCTCCTGCAAGAGCCACAAGAAGTATAGTTGAGGTTAAATCATTTCCCATATAGGAAACCAAAGAAAGAGTTATAGCCGATATAGCTGATATCCCTGCTGCAAGTCCATCTAATCCATCTATCAGATTTACTGTATTTGTAATTCCAACTATCCAAAATACAGTAATTGGCAAAGCTAATATACCTAAGTATAACATGCCTGTTTCATTATCAAATGGGTTTGTGACAAATTCAACTCTTACTCCAAAAGCAAAAACTATAAGAGCACAAGCAATCTGTATCAGTAGTTTTGTCTTAGCTCCTAATCCTCTAGTATCATCTAGCACTCCCATAACAAGCATAATGATAGACGCAAGCAAAAATCCAAACATTTCCCTGCTAAGAGGTATAACCAAAATAGATACTATAAAAAAGCCACCAAAAATTGCAATTCCACCAAGCCTTGGTATTGGTTTGCTATGTACTCTTCTGTCATCTTTAGGTATATCTATTGCTCCAATCTTGTAAGCTAATTTGATAACATGGGGAGTTAACACATATGAAAATAACATTGCTCCTAAAAAAGCAATTATAATTTTCGGCACAAAAGCACCTCCTAATATCCTAAAACACCTGAAAGCGAATCATCTTCATCTATCCAGGTCTGAACAGAGATAACTTTGAATTTTTTCATAGTTTCTCTTATTATGACTTCTTTTATTCCTGCATTTATTATAACACGTTTACACATACTGCACGAATCTGCATTTTCTACAAGTTCTCCACTTGCCATATCTTTTCCAACAAGATACAAGGTTGCCCCTATCATATCTCTTCTTTCTGCTGATATTATGGCATTCATTTCAGAATGAACCGACCTGCAAGTTTCATACATCTGTCCCCTTGGAATATTCATAGCTTCTCTATAACAATAACCAAGGTCTATACAATTTTTTCTGCCTCTAGGAGCTCCTGTATATCCTGTAGAAATTATCTCATCATTTTTCACGATTATGCTTCCATAATTTCTTCTTCTACAAGTTCCTCTATTTAAAACTGTCTGAGCTATATCCAAATAATAATTTGTTTTGTCTCTTCTATCCAAATATAAACAACTCCAATCAGTCATTATTGAGCATAGACATCTGTTGTTATTATTGTAACAAAAAATCAATACAAAATATAGACTTGCAAAAATAATTAAATATAATTTACATTATTTTTAATCAAATATGCTATTATTTTGTTCCAAAAATTCTATCTCCTGCATCACCAAGACCAGGTACTATGTATCCATGGTCATTTAATTTTTCATCTAAAGCTGCTAGATATACATCTACATCTGGATGAGCTTCTTGAACCATTTTTACTCCTTCAGGACAGCCAACTAGACATACAAGCCTAATGTTTTTTGCTCCCCTATCCTTTAAAAGCTGTATAGCTGCTTCTGCTGAACCTCCTGTTGCAAGCATTGGGTCAACTACTAAAAATTCTCTTTCTTCTACATCTTGAGGTAGCTTACAAAAATATTCAACTGGTTTTAAAGTTTCTGGGTCTCTATAAAGCCCAACATGACCTACTTTTGCTGCTGGAATTAACTCTAGTATCCCATCTACCATTCCAAGGCCAGCTCTTAGTATCGGAACTACAGCAAGTTTCTTGCCTGCAAGTACCTTAGCTCTAGTTTTAACAACTGGAGTTTCTATTTCTATTTCTTCTAATGGCAAATCTCTAGTAATTTCATATACCATTAGCATACCTATTTCCTTAACTAATGCACGAAATTCTCTAGAGCCTGTGTTTTTATCTCTTAATATGCTCAGCTTATGCTGAATCATTGGATGGTCTACTACTACTAATTTTGACATGTAAATCCTCCTTCAATATCCATAATTTTATTTACTCTTTTTTGGTGACGCTCGCCTTCAAAATCTGTGCTTAAAAAAGCATCTACTATTTCTAGAGCAAGCCCTACCCCTAAAACTCTCTCACCAAGAGCTATCATTTGACAATTATTGTGAGCTCTACTCATCTTTGCAGAAAAAGTGTCTGAAACATTAGCGCATCTTATTCCTTTCACTTTGTTGGCAGCAAGGCTTATTCCTATCCCTGTTCCGCAACAAATTATCCCCTTGTCTACTTCATCATTTATAACTGACTCAGCTACTTTTTTTCCATAGTCAGGGTAGTCCACAGAATCCGATGAGTGGGTTCCATAATCTACTACTTCATACCCCTTGTTTTCAAGATGTTCTTTTATAAGTTCTTTTAACTTATAACCACCATGATCGGCACCTAATCCAATTTTCATTTTTATAAGCCTCCTATTTTTTCTTTCTTTCTAACTAAATAACTTGCTTTCCAGCTGCTTTTATAAGTCTATTCATTACAGCTTCGCTTATTTCTCCATCACTTAAGGATTCAAAATAAACTAATTCTATTTTCTCATCATCCATATTTCTAAGTATTTTAAATAAATTTTTAGCTGCTTCTAGACTATCTTTTCCCCAGCTCACACTATAAGGCTCATATAAACCCATTCTATTTTCTAGGCAAACCACCCTAACTTTAATTTTATCATGGTCATAATCACTAAGTTTTGAAAGTAATTTATCTCTCATTTCATCCAGGCTTCCTGTAACTACAACTACAGAAGCTTTGGGACTATAATGTTTATACTTCATGCCAGGAGATTTAGGAGCTAGTCTTTCATTCTTTAAAGATGGATCTAGCTTTACTTCTTTATTTAAAACTTTTTCTATTTCGCTTTTTCCAATTTTCCCAGGTCTTAATATTACTGCAACACTATCCGTCATATCTATTACAGTGGATTCTAAACCTATCTCACTATCATCTGAAATTATTATAGCATCAACTCTTTCACATAGTTCTTCTATCAAGTATTTGGATGAAGTAATAGATGGTCTTCCTGAAATATTTGCAGACGGAGCCGCTATAGCTAGTCCTGCTAAGTCTATCAACTTTCTTGCTATTGGATTTGAGGGCATTCTAATTGCAACTGTATCTAATCCTCCAGTTGTCTCAAGTGGGACTTTATCTGATTTGTTAAGAATAAGAGTAAGTGGCCCCGGCCAAAATGCCTTGATAAGCACTCTAGCATCATCACTTATATCCTTGGCTAAAAAATCTACATCATCATATTTTGAAATGTGAACAATCAAAGGATTATCAGAAGGTCTACCCTTTGCCTTATATATTTTTTTTGCCGCCATAGGATCTAAAGCATTTGCTCCTAGTCCATATACTGTTTCTGTTGGAAACACAACTGTCTTGCCAGTTTTGAGCATATTTGCTACAATTTTTAGTTCTTTATCTAGCTCTAGCTCATCTTTGCTTGTATCTATAATCATACATCTATTAGTTTTCATTTTTTATCTCGCCTCACACTCAAATGTGAATCTAGTATAATCCATAGCAAAAAAGGCCATCAGCTGACCTTCTTTTGCTATTGTTGTAGCTTCCTTAATATCTTATTCTGCCATTTGCATTTTTTCAGTTTGATCAGTTGTGATAAGAGAATCTATCATTTCGTCTAAATCTCCATTTAGGAAAGAATCTAATTTATACAGGGTAAGACCTATTCTATGGTCAGTTATTCTCCCTTGTGGATAATTATAAGTACGAATTCTCTCAGAACGATCGCCTGTACCTACTTGGCTTTTTCTTTCTCTAGCTACTTCTTTTTGAGCCTTTTCAAGCTCCATATCGTATAACTTAGCTCTTAGAATTTTGAAAGCTTTCTCCTTGTTTTTCAGCTGAGATTTTTCATCTTGCATAGAAATAACTATTCCTGTAGGAACATGAGTAAGTCTAACAGCAGAGTCCGTAGTATTAACAGACTGTCCTCCGTTTCCAGAAGACCTAAATACGTCTACTCTCACATCGTTTAGATTAAGCTCTACTTCGCCTACTTCTTCAACTTCCGGAAGCACTGCAACAGTTGCAGTAGATGTATGAATTCTTCCTGCTGATTCAGTTTCAGGTACTCTTTGAACTCTATGAACACCTGATTCAAATTTAAGTCTTGAATATGCGCCCTTACCATTAATCATAAACACTACTTCTTTATATCCACCTACGCCTGTATCATTTGAAGACATAAGATCTACCTTCCACCTTCTAGAAGATGCATACATAGAGTACATTCTAAAAAGAACGCCTGCAAATAAAGCTGCTTCATCTCCACCAGCTCCTGCACGAATTTCAACTATAACGTTTTTATCATCATTAGGATCTTTAGGCAGAAGAAGAATTCTCAGTTCTTCAGAAACATTCTCTAGCGATTCTTCTAATTCCGAAAGTTCCATTTTAGCTAACTCTCTCATTTCTTCATCATTTGAACTTTCTAGAATCTCTTTAGCTCCTTCAAATTGAGATTTAACAGTTCTGTATTCCCTATATTTCATAACTACTGGCTCAATTTCTGCATGTTCTTTCATAAGCTTTTGCCATAAACTTTGATTGTTAATAACCTCTGGATCTGAAATCTTTTGGTTAAGTTCCTTATACTTTTCCTCAACAAACTCTATTTTATCAAACATATTAACCACCCTTTATTTTTCTTCATATATAAACACTTTATTTTATCAGATAATCGTAGCAATTACAAGTCTATCAAATCCTGCCAAATCCTTTATAACAGTTATGTTTTGGTATCTATTATCTATAAATATCTTCTTTACAGCATGGCCTTGGTCGTATCCAATCTCTAAAGCTATAAAACCATCATTTTTAAGATAGTAGCTAGAATTTTCTATTATTTTTCTATAAAAATCCAAACCGTCTTCTCCACCATCTAGAGCGAGCCTAGGTTCATATTTCCTTATGTCTTCCTGTAAAGTATCAATTACTTTAGTTTGAATATACGGAGGGTTTGATACTATAAAATCAAACTTAATGTCTTTTGGTAGTTTTTCAAATAAGTTCGAGTTTATAAGCTTTAGCCTATCACTTACTCCATGTATTAAAGCATTTTCATTTGTAAGTTCAATAGCTTTATCATTTATATCTATTCCTAACATAGTTAAATTAGAAATTTCCTTTAATAAGCTTATGGATATAATGCCACTACCTATTCCAATTTCAAATCCATTCAAGCTATTTTTTCCCTTTAATTTTTTAAGCCTGTCAAGTGTCTCTTCAACTAAAATTTCTGTATCTTGCCTAGGTATAAGAACTCCCTCACTCACTTTAAAATCCATACCCCAGAATTCTCTTTCCCCTAATATATATTGAAGAGGATAAGAATTTTTTCTTTTATCTATCATAGATTTTATAAGAGCAATTTTTGCTTCATTTAGCTCCTCTTCCAAGTTTAGCATGATATATAATCTGTCTTTTTCTATTGCCTTTGCTACTATCATCTGCATTTGCAAAAATGGATTATCAGCATCTTTTATCATTGATATCCCATAATTGATTATATCTTTAATTTTCATTTTATGCTTCTCCATTTACTCTATATCGTGTTTATGTTTGCACTTTGACTTTTATCTAAAGTTGCTTTTAAAGATGCTATTGCAACTTCTATTTGCTTTTCATCTGGTTCTCTTGTGGTTATTTTTTGCATTAGCAATCCAGGAAGTATCATTAATTTTGTAAATGGATTTTGATACTTGCCAGCAATTTTTATTATCTCATAAGCTATTCCTGCAACTACTGGAAAAAATATAAGTTTTAAGATAGATCTTGTAAGGACATTTTCAAAAGTAAAAAAAGAAAATACAAAGGTTGAAACCATTAAAACCACAAATATAAAATTCGTTCCACATCTAGGATGGAGTCTAGGCATTTTTTTTACATTTTCTACAGTAAGTTCAAG
>Ga0334893_1003240_pt1 | contig 10704 bp, 14 predicted proteins | sample GraSluR3_MG_5_FD_207218 | JGI IMG/M metagenome (GOLD analysis project Ga0334893, IMG submission 207218) | Sludge microbial communities from methane-producing bioreactor in Wageningen University, Netherlands - Granular Sludge_09_05-R3 | ecosystem: Engineered > Bioreactor > Anaerobic >...
ATATCGATGATCACGGGAGATTCCGGTGCGGTCAGGCAGGCATTAAAATCCGCCATCAAGGTTGGTTTGCCTCTGCTTGAAACGCTCGCTGGACAGCCTGCGCCTTCCGCGACCAAACCGTACATTTGATGCTTATAATGAAGACAGTTCTTTCCCCAAGAGTTCAGAAAAGGAGTGAAGCGCATGCCAGGATACGCTCTCGGATTGATTGAAACAGAGGGCCTACCCGCGGCGATTGAAGCGACGGATGCGGCGTTGAAATCTGCGAACATACGGCTCATAGGATATGAATTGGCTACGGGTGGTATTGTGACCGTAAAGGTCGAGGGGGAGGTCAGTGCGGTCGATACGGCAGTACGTTCCGGTTCAGTTGCAGCATCCAGGATTAACCGCCTGAAAAGCGTGCATGTAATCCCAAGGCCCAGCAATGATTTGAACCGAATAGTACGGTCGAAAGATACTGTGGGTACAAAGGCGCATGGAATAAGGGTGGCCGAAGACGAACCGGCTACTGATATTCCCGGACCTGCCGCTGAAACTGTTGATGCTGCCGGACATGCCGAAGTAAAAGACGAAGGAATTCCCGAAGAAGATGCAGAGCAAGCCGTAAGTACGGATTATGAATCCCTTAAGGAAACAAACGGTGGAGCTGAACCTAACGCTGTCAGTGAAAAAGAAGAAGCCATCGAGACTGGACCAAATGTCGATGATCAACAGGTGGTAGCTGCTATTGAGACTGAAACTGATATCGCGGGCGATCAGGCAGAACCCAGCGAGGAAGAAACAACCGCGGATGAGCAGGAACCGATAGACGAGGATGCACAAGACAACAAGGAACTGGAGTATACCTGCAATCTCTGCCATGACCCGCTATGTGGCCGAAGCAAAGGCCAGCCCAAGGCATCGTGTATCCATTACGAAAAAAGTTAAGGGGATAAGGATATGAATGAAGCATTAGGTATGATCGAGACCAAAGGCCTCGTAGGTGCGATTGAAGCAGCCGACGCCATGGTAAAATCCGCAAACGTGGTCCTTATTGGGAAGGAAATGATTGGCAGCGGGCTGGTCACTGTTATGGTGCGCGGAGACGTAGGTGCAGTCAAGGCGGCAACGGATGCGGGAATGGAGGCGGCGCGGCGGGTCGGGCAACTCATTTCAGCCCACGTAATCGCCAGGCCTCATGATGAGACAAACAACATACTTCCAGATGCGAGACAACCTGAAAACCCTGTAGAGGAGCCAGATGCCACAGATGATTCAGATTAATGATCGCTTGATAGAGAGGATCCTTCAAGAAATAAAAAGCCAGTTGCAGGCTGTAAGTAATGATTTCATCAGAGTGGGCATATCGAACCGCCATGTGCACCTGTGCCCTGAAGACCTTGCAGCTCTGTTCGGCCCCGGATATGCCCTCACCAGAATGAAGGAACTTTCGCAACCTGGGGAGTTCGCCGCCGAAGAGGTGTTGACCATCACGGGCCCGAAAAGAAGTTTCCGAAACGTGAGAATTTTGGGCCCCGTCCGCGCCAGGACCCAGGTTGAGATATCTATTTCGGACAGTTTCGCCCTGGGGATCAAACCTCTTGTTCGAGCGTCCGGCGACGTGGAGGGCGCAGAGGGCATTGTGATAACAGGGCCGAAAGGAAGCATTAAAAAAGAGGAAAGCGTCATAGTCGCCCAGCGGCACATACACATGCCCCCGGGTTTTGCCGGAGCCCGAGGAATCAAAGACGGTGACTTGGTATGCGTCAAGACGGACAACAACGTGCGCCAACTCGTGTTTGGGAAGGTTCTGGCGAGAGTTTCCGACAAATATGCTCTGGAAATGCATGTTGACGTGGAGGAAGCCAACGCCGCAGGGCTCAGAAACGGAGATATTGTGAGCTTGGTCGACTGCAGCATTATGGAATAAGAAGAAAAATATGGGTCTGACAAAAGTGAACGAGTATATACGAAGATTCGACGAAATCCTGAAGGGGAATTCTATTATTCCCGCTCATGGCAAACTCAAAGCCGGCGTTGACCTCGGCACGGCAAACATCGTTATGTCCGTACTGGATGAGAAGGACGAAGCGGTTGCGGGTGCGACCTATGGCGCGTCCGTGGTCAAAGACGGTCTCGTGGTCGATTATATAGGCGCGGTGAACATCGTAAAGCGACTCAAGCGCCAGATCGAGGAAAAACTGGGCAGGGAAATCAGATGCACGGCAACGGGCATACCGCCGGGTACCGTGGGCGGTAATAGACAGGTCATCGTCAACGTGTGTGAATCGGCAGACTTGGATGTAACGAATGTGGTGGATGAACCGTCGGCAGCGGCAGCGGTGCTGGGCATAAAGGAAGGCGCTGTGGTCGATGTGGGGGGCGGGACTACCGGAATCAGCGTCATAAAAGATGGAAAGGTGATCTATACGGCTGATGAACCGACAGGCGGGACACATATGACCCTCGTACTTGCTGGACATTACAGGATACCCTACGAAGAAGCCGAGGAAGTGAAACGTGATCCAAAAAGAAGCGATGACGTGTTTTCTATCATATACCCGGTTGTTGAAAAGATGGCGCATATCGTAAGACACCATATAAAGGGCTATAACATCAGAAAAATCTATGTTGTAGGCGGGGCATGCAGCTTTAACGAATTTGAAACTGCCTTTGAAAGGACTTTGGGCATCAGGACGTTCAAACCCGAGAACCCTCTGCTGGTGACACCTCTTGGCATTGCGAAAAATTGTGTCGGGTGAAAATACCTGTGCGCCGGACAACAAAATGAATCGAACGCCCGAATAAATGGAGGTCAGAATATGTTCATAGCGAAGGTAGTGGGCACCGTAGTATCGACGCGCAAAGATGAATCGCTTGCGGGGAAAAAAATACTCCTGGTACAGCCTTTGGACGCCCAACTGGAGGCTGAGGGGAGGCCGGAGGTAGCTGTAGATTCCGTGGGCGCCGGTACCGGGGAAACGGTGATAGTAACGTGGGGAAGTATAGCCTCCACTGTTTTCGAAAGCAATGCGCCAATCGACTGTACGATCATAGGCATTGTGGATAACGTTGAAGTCAAGTTATAAGAGGAGGATCAAGAAATATGGCCATGAATGTTGAACAATTGGTTAAGCAGGCGATTGCGGAAATCACCGTTTCGGGATTGAATAACTGCGGAAGCAACATTTTTTCAACGATGGATGAGGCTGTGGAAGCGGCTTGGAGCGCCCAAAAAGAATTGGTGAAGCTAAGTATCGTTGAAAGGGAGCATCTATTGAAGTCAATGCGCGAAGAGGCGAGGAAGAACGTCGATCTGATGTCAAGAATGGCCTACGAGGAAACAGGTATCGGCAGGCCGGAGGACAAAGTAAAAAAGAACATTCTCGCAATCGACAAAACCCCGGGGACAGAGGATCTGCAACCGGTCGCTTATACCGGGGACGATGGCCTGACGCTTGTCGAGCGTTCACCGTTCGGGGTTATCGGGGCAATTACACCAATGACGAACCCGACAGAAACGGTGATTTGCAACGGAATCGGGATGATTGCGGCTGGTAACTCCGTGGTCTTTAGCCCACACCCTAGTGCAAAGCTATGCACGAACAAAGCGATAGAAATTCTTAACCATGCGATAATTAAGGCGGGAGGACCCGCTAATCTGCTAACATCGGCAGCCGAACCAAGCATAGAGAACGCAAACATAATGATGAAGCATCCAAAGATTGCAATGATTTGTGCCACGGGCGGACACGGCGTGGTAAAAGCTGCGCTTTCGATGGGGAAGAAGGCCATAGGGGCCGGTGCGGGTAACCCTCCAGCTCTGGTGGACGAGACTGCGAACATCGAGCAAGCGGCCATCGACATCATTAACGGATGCTCGCTGGATAACAACGTCCTTTGCATCGCCGAGAAGGAAGTGATTGTGGTCGACAGCGTCGCGGACTTCCTCATACACTGCATGAAAAAGCACGGGGCATACCACGTTACTGACCAAAAAGTGATTGCTAAACTCGAAGATATGGTAGTCGATAAAAATGGCGGGCCCAATAAGAAGTTCGTTGGTAAAAACGCTGACTATATAATGAAACAAATCGGTATCGAAATTGATTCGTCGATTCGGGTCATTACGGCAGAAACAAAGGCAGACCATCCTTTTGTGATGACAGAACTGCTGATGCCTGTGCTTCCTATCGTTCGTGTCAAGGACGTGAAAGAAGGCATTAACCTTGCAGTTAAGGTGGAACAGGGCTGCAAGCACACGGCCATCATGCACTCGAGCAATGTGAATAATCTCTCAGAATGCGCAAAGGCCATTCAAACGACGATATTTGTGAAGAACGCGCCGTCTTATGCAGGGCTCGGATTCGGCGGCGAGGGGCATACAACATACACAGTTGCAGGGCCGACGGGGGAAGGGATTACATCGGCCAAGTGTTTTGCAAGAGAGAGAAGATGTGTCCTTTACGGAGCATTCTCTATCAGATAGAATCGAGGTTTACCATGACCAACAGCACGGCGGGCCTTATAAGGGAATGCGGCGTCGTAGGCGCCGGTGGTGCAGGCTTTCCAACGCACGTCAAGCTTTCTTCAGAAGCACAATTCGTCATCATGAACGCCGCGGAATGCGAACCCCTGCTGCAGGTGGACCAACGGCTATTGGCGGAATACGCTGAGGATATCCTCTTTGCTTTACAAATGGTTGTGGCGGCGGTAAAGGCACGAAAAGGGATCGTCTCCATCAAAGGAAAACACAGGGATGTTATCGCGTGCATAGAATCGGCTCTACTACGGTATCCAGAGCTGGAATTGTTCGAGCTTGGCGATTTCTACCCCGCGGGAGACGAACAGGTCACAGTATACGAAGTGCTAAAAAAAATTGTGCCCGAAGGTGGGATACCTCTTCACGTACAGGCGGTGGTCCTCAATGTCGAAACCTTGTTTAATGTTCGAAACGCTATACAAAACGTTCCGGTAACGGAAAAATTCCTCACCGTCATCGGCGAGGTTTACAACCCAGTAACCGTGAAGGTCCCCATCGGCATTAGTGTCCCTGAGGCAATCGCGCTCGCCGGCGGCCCGTCCATAGCCGAATACTCTGTGATTGAGGGGGGGCCAATGATGGGAAAGCTTATCGACGTGAATAATGCTGTCGTAAGTAAGACAACGAAAGGATATATCGTTTTACCATCAGACCATCCGCTGGTACTTTCCAAGGGGAAAAGCATGGAGAGGATGCTCAGGGATGCCCGCATCGCATGCTGTCACTGTTCGATTTGTACGGAGGTGTGCCCACGGAACCTCCTCGGACATCGGATCCATCCTGACAAGCTGATGCGAATGGCCAGCTATAGGAACGGAATTGAAACGGATCCAAAAATGGATGCGGCGCTATTGTGCAGCGAATGCGGCCTCTGTGAGTATGCGTGCGTAATGGGGCTGCAGCCCTGGAAACTCAACAGCTATCTCAAAGAAAAGTTCGCAGAAGCCGGAATTAAAAGAAAAGACAACCGGCAACCCGAATCCGTTTCGGAATTCAGGGGAAACAAGAAATTTCCGATCAAAAGACTCATGAACCAGCTAAAAATCGGGCACTACGACGCGCATGCGCCGCTTATAACGGCTAATGAGGACGGATTCACGCGCGTATTCATCGGGTTAAAGCAACACTTCGGTGCCGCTGCCCTGCCCGTCGTATCGACGGGGGACAGAGTTGAAAAGGGTGAACTGATAGCCGATATTCCGGAAGGCAGGCTTGGGGCGCGAATCCATGCGAGCATTGCCGGAGAAGTTGCAAACGCAGGCCCGGATTTGATCGAGATAGTGCGGGAGGGGCAGCATGAAAAAGTCCATCGGCATCCTTGAATTCAGGAGCATCGCGAAGGGGATAGAGGCGACGGACGCCATGCTTAAAGCGTCAAACGTGCAGCTGATTCTTTCCACACCCCTTTGCCCCGGGAAATATATCACCATTGTAAGGGGAGAAGTTGGCCCGATAAACATCGCTGTGGAGGCTGGAAGGCAAGCGGGTTCGGATTTCGCTTTGGAAGGGTACGTGATTCATAACGTGAGCGAAGCAGTTTATCCGGCATTGACCGGGACCGTTAACGCCGACCGCCTCGCTTCACTGGGGATCATTGAGACAATGACGGCGGTATCGTCCGTCATCGCGGGTGATATAGCGGTCAAAGCGTCGAACGTGACGCTCATGGAAATCCGCATCGCCAGGGGATTGGGGGGCAAGGGCTTTGTATTACTTACCGGGGAGGTCGCTTCCGTAAAGACGGCGATACAAGCCTGCGAGGAAAGGCTGAAGCAAGAGGGTATCATCATCGCCACATCAATTATCGCGTCGCCGGCGAAAGACATCCTTTGTGCAATTTAACAAACCATATTTATTGGCTCCTTTAGGCGTTTCGGAAGGCTTTAATATGCAAGAACCTAACACTGCGCTTCAGGCAAGGCGTTCCGCAATAATTTTGCAAGCGAGCCGATAATGACAGGACAGTATTGTCTTTGTGGGGAAAGCCCACACCGTCAGTGCCCGATGACCGACCCTCCCAAATATGAATGCACAAAAAGGCCAATTTTTATAATCGGGTGTGATGCCGAAGCAAGCGAGTCAATGCCAGGTCCAGGATGAAAGATGTATCTTCTGCTGTGACGGTTAGAGAGATGCCGTGCAAATAAGTACCCATCACCTGCTTGGTTGTTATGATAATAAAAAGTTAAATCTATGAGGAAAATATTTATTAAATACTATAAAAATTTGACCAAGAGCATAATCTCATTGACTGTTAGAATATATGATAATGAACAATAATTTCCATATGAACTCGATAAATATGCTATAACGAAACGGAGTATAGGGGGCGTTAATATGCTGACCATCAAGAAGATTAATACTCCAGCTAAAGGCACTATAGAGATATTAATCAAACGTTTACAAAGTGACGAACTAGGTAACAAACTACGAAACAATGGCTTAGCTTCAGTTGGGATGATACAAGGCCCGCTCGTACTAATCATCGCAGCTGGAGACGTGGCGGAAAAGGCATCAAACGTGGAGGTTGCGGAGATAACGGGGATATGTCCGCAGCATATGGCTATGGTCGGTGTTTTCGGAGACATTTCAGCAGTTGCGGTGGCATTGAAGGCTGTAGAAAACTGGGAGCAGAACGGTTATACCTCGGGGGATGAATCAAGTCTCCTTTAAAGCATACCTTATCTTTGTTGGCAAGCATTTCACTACGGAATTGGCAAGAGCAGAAACAAAACTAATATAATCGACAATTCTCGCTGACCATTGGTATAGGTGGTGAAAATCTAGCATGCAACTGAGCTTGCAGCGGTTACCATTGACTGCCGCGGCGACCCTGTTACGAAATATAGCAATTTTACGGACTTCTGCAAGCTGTTCCGGGGAAATAAACTTGTCTGCCAGTCCTGTTACAAGTCGGATGCATACGGCGGGCTCGAGGCTGCAAGAACGGGAAGGCCAAACGTTTACAGGTGCCATGCGGGGCTTGTGGAGTTTGTGGTCCCCATATCGATCAAACAACAGTACGTCGGGGCCTTGATAGCGGGACAGATCAGGCTTTCAAACAACGAAATGGACCGGTTGGACTTTATTACGAAGCAATCGGAGCAGATCTTTGATAACACAGAGATTTTGGATGCCTACAACAGTTCCGATAGCCCGGCTTGATAAGATATTGGCGTGTGCCCAGTTAATGAACACGGTGGTAAAGAATGCGATCGAGCAGGAGGCAACCCAAAGCCTGCGCAAAGAATTACGAACCATGGATCAAGAACTGTATAGGGAAGTCCAGGCAAAGCACCATCTTGAAAATGAATTAAGGGACTCTCAGATAAAGACACTACAAATGCAGTTTAATACCCACTTCCTTTTTAACCTAATGAACACGATATGCAGTCTGGCTACGATAGAAAAAGCGCAAAGAACACAGGAATTTGCATGTTTGATGGGCGATATTCTACGTTCTTCTCTAAAAAACGGCTCTAACGGAACTGTGGACAAAGAGGTAGGCCAAATCGAACAATATATTAAGATGCATACTGTCCGATACAGAAACAGGTTTGCATACAGTATTGACATTAGCCCCGAAATTCGGGAATACACCGCCTTCTGGGGTGCTTGTGCCATTCGTGGAAAACAGCATTATACACGGCTTAGACCTGCTGCACTTCCAAGCAAGGACATGTTCAGCGCTATACACGTCCGGGTATCCTAATTGTAGACGAGGTTGGATACATGCAGCTTGATCGTAAGTTTGCGAAATTGCTTTTAGGCTGATCTGCTCAAGTTATTAGACGGCAGCATCGTTCGATAGAGTACAATAATGTTTGCAATTTACTAGATGGATACAAAAAGCCATCGACAACTCCGATAGAATGAATGTGATAGCTCAAAAAATCTACCACGGATTTGACCGAATTGCTACTACAATGCATGGCGGAACCCGACCCGATGTTTTTAATGTTGGAGTGGCTATTTGACCGTCTGATGGGAGCGGGGATTTCCTCGAAGATCGGAGCGGATAAGTCGCAACATTACATCTGATCGCCAGTTTACCGTTTCATTTTCGTCCGCATAGCTTATGCCTCACTTCTATATCGGCGATGACATGACGACCGGCAAGACCCTTATCGTGTGCCGCGTGTGCCATTCGTGCGCCACTTTTTCAGAATAATTTGCAGAATCTAATTAACGCTCGAAAGAATCCTTTAAAATAGGGCTCTCACGAAACCTCAACGAAACTCATCGAAACATATTTCGGACTCTTAATCAGGGTGTCCCGGGTTCGAGTCCCTGATGGCCCACCACTAAAAATCCCCGTAGGTATGCGGCCTGCGGGGATTTTTATGTTCGATCGTTATTCGTTATTTTCGGTTTGCGTTCTGTTCGATCTGGCGGTTTGCGGCAACCCTGATTCCATGTCCTCAGCATGGAAATACAGATCGCACCGGCCCGCAACCTGCATCACGTTGAAATATCTGTTTTCCGACGGTATCCACTCATTGACGAACCGGTTATACAGTCCAGGGCCGCTTCTTTTCAGTATCCGGCGTTTTTGTTCTGCGATGTCAATATCCAGGAAGATCCTGAGATCATAGTATCCGGCGAGCGTCGGATGCATGCTGTATGCGCCCTCAATGATACTGAGCCTTTTGGGTTTGACTCGTATCGGCCGGCTCATGGAATTCGTCCTACAACTGTATGCGCAATAGGAAAAACCGTTTACGCTTGTCAATCGGGATACGACTTCTTTATGAAACCGTTCATAATCGACATTGCCTCCGGCCTCGTTTATTCGCGCCTCAGTCTTTTGTTCAGGCCGCAGGAAGAAATCGTCCATGCGAAACACATTACAATCGTATACGCCGCCTATGAGCGAGGACAACGTGCTTTTCCCGGCGCCGCACGGACCGTCTATCGCCACGCATACGGAATCCTTGCATTCAAGCAACGCGTCTATTCTGGAGAAAACCTCGATGCATCGCGCATATGCCATGCTGATGATGCGGTATGCCGGGGAATAGGCCTTATGATACGCTTCGCTGTGTTTTACAGGCGGGTACCCCTCTTGTCTGTATATCTCGAGATAATGATCCAGCTCGTTGACATCGTAGGGCAGGATTTGAAGCCGGCAGCATTCTCTGAACCCTTGCAGTTTTTCTTCGAATCGCCGGATGTTGCCCCGCACGGAATCCGCGGTATTGAGAAACAATCGGGTCAACGTCGCAGGGCTGATGCCCGTGGCGTTGATGCCCGATAAATGAAACCGGCACAGTGCGTTCCCGATTTCCTCCAATACGACAGGCGCCACAGCGTCACGCGATGTACGGCATTCTTCCTCGATTTGCGACCGGCCCCGATTCGGACATGCAATTAGGTGCCTTCCGGCAAATTCGTTTTGATAGATCAGCTTGACCATATCCTGAATCTGCATTGCCGGATACCTGTTGTGATGCGTGAGCAAAATATCCTTCATGCCGCCATGCCCTGCGCCCTATCGAGTCTTTTTGTGCGATTAATCGCCATGACTATAACGGGGATCAGCACGATCTGAATCAGGATGCCCGGCCATGCGACCAGTATCGCGCCGGACAAAAACATCTGCCACGTCAATGCCGTGCCGGCGATGCCGAATAACAGATAGGCGACGGCCCCCCAGATGAGCCTGCCGCCAACCATTGCGAGGAGTAGGGAAACATAGATGAAAACGTTTTTTTTCGGGAAAATCTTGTAGAAAAGCCCCGACAACAAACCGTATACCGCTAATTCAAACGCCATTGCCACCGCAGTTGGGAACATAGGAGGCATGCCGAACAGCATGCTGCGCAACAAAGGCGATATGAACCCGACGGCCAGGCCGTACGGCCACCCGCAGATGAAACCGCAGAGCAGCACCGGCAGGTGCATCGGGAGAAGCATGTTCCCGAATTGCGGTATCTGTCCGGTTAAAAACGGCAGCAGCAGACACAGAGCGAGAAACAATCCGGAGTACGCCAAATTCCTTACCGATGATTTTTTCATGATTTTTCACCTCGCGATAATAAGACGCCACGAAGATACCCTCCTTGTGGAGCAAAAATACCTTCGTGGCGTCATTTGTACGATATGAAACTATATTAATATGATACTGACATTACAAAAATTTGTCAAGCCGACCGGACGATTATGGGCGTTATTCCATG
>Ga0334893_1003243_pt1 | contig 10695 bp, 10 predicted proteins | sample GraSluR3_MG_5_FD_207218 | JGI IMG/M metagenome (GOLD analysis project Ga0334893, IMG submission 207218) | Sludge microbial communities from methane-producing bioreactor in Wageningen University, Netherlands - Granular Sludge_09_05-R3 | ecosystem: Engineered > Bioreactor > Anaerobic >...
TGACCGGTTGGTCCCGTTGGTCCCGTATGACCAGTTGGACCCGCCTGTGTCGGTCCCGTAGGACCGGTTTGACCGGTTGGTCCCGTTGGTCCCGTATGACCAGTTGGACCCGCCTGTGTCGGTCCCGTAGGACCGGTTTGACCGGTTGGTCCCGTCGGTCCCGTATGACCAGTTGGTCCCGTCGGTCCCGTATGACCAGTTGGTCCCGTCGGTCCCGTATGACCAGTTGGACCCGCCTGTGTCGGTCCTGTAGGACCGGTTTGACCGGTTGGTCCCGTAGCTCCAGTTGGACCTGTCGGTCCCGTGGCTCCGGTCGGGCCAGTTGATCCAGTTACCCCCCCGGTTGGACCAGTTCGTCCTGTTGGTCCCGTTGGTCCCGTCGGTCCTTGTTCGGTCAAATCTTCCCAGACCGCAGCTCCCTCTGTTGCGTCCAGGCACATGAAAATTTGGGTTGTCAGTTGGTTAAACCATACGGACCCCGCCCTGTAGTGGTCTACTTCGTCGTCTGCAACCGTTGGGTTTGCGGCGGCTGTCAGATTGTGTCTCTTTCCAAGCAGTTCTTCTCGCCTGGCCACCACTCTTGGGTCGTATGCCATCTACTTCCTCTTTATTGCTAGTATTCTATATGAGTCTTCCCACGGAATTATTTCTCCACCACCCAGCAACTCTAGTAGTGATTCTTCGGTGTACTCTCTCACGTGGTTCGGGTCTGGGACTCGGTTTCTGTTTGGCACGGAAACTATTAATTTCCCTCCATGATTTAGTTCTTTCAGCGCCGCTGAAACCATTTTTGTGTCGTCTATGTGTTTTAATACCTCCGATATTATGATCGTGTCCCAGGGTCCGGTTGGCACTTCTTCTGTATGATGCAATGTTGCTTCTACTCCCCGGATTCTTGCCATTCCCAATGCAGTTGCAGACACGTCCGTTCCGTGTACATCTCCCTCTAGTAGAAGTAGTAGATCCCCTGTCCCGCACCCGATGTCTAATATACGTGGCCCTTCTACCAACGACGCAATTATCTCGTGTCTCGGTTGGTTGGTGTGTGCGTTTGGTCCGTACACTCTGTAGAACGCGTCCATGTCGCCCAGTTTGGACTTGAACCAGTCTAGGTTGGTTAGTAGTCGTTTGTCGTGCGGTCGTTGGTCTACGGCCATCTCTGCGAATCCTGCGCCCTCTTCGAATCGGTGTAGCTTCCACAAGCATCGCGCGAGTAAGTCTAGTATGTCTACTTCGTTTGTTCTTTCGTATCCGACCTCTTTTTTGATCTCGAGCGCGATTTTTAACATCCCTGTCGCCAGGTCGTATGCTCCGTTCTTGTAGTATTTTGAACCTAGTAAGTACCATTGCCACCTGTTTCTCGGCTGTGCGACGCATGCTCTGTATATGCTTTCTATGCTCGCTGCTTCGTCTCCTAGCGCATCAAAACATGCCGCTAGTGTCAAACATGCATCTTGCGCGTCGAATCCGGTCGGTGCCACATCCAGGTATTTTTTTAGCGTTTCTATTGCCTTGTGATATTCTTTCAAGTACGAGTATTGCCGTCCTAAGTAGAATAGTGGTCTTGGGTCGGTTGGGTTCTCCGCGACGTCCAGCAGCAGTCTGTCCATTGTGTAAGTTAGTTTCCATGGCCACCTTCCGGTCGGTTGGTGGTGGTCGAATATAAATTCAGTATAGTCTGCTTTCCCGCGGCAAACTGGCACTTCGTGTGCCCTGTATCGGTATTCACATTTTCCTTTTCTGTACGCTCTCATCTGATGCCATTTTCTCGTCCCGTCTGACATTTTTATGAATACTGCATTTGCGTCGGTGTTCTCTATGTGGTCTCTCAGTCTGGCCGGATCGCGGATCGTTTCGTCTGCATCTAGCACTACGATCCAGTCTCCCGTTGCGTTGTCTGCTGCTATGTTGCGCGATTCGCCCTTGTGCATCCGGTCTCCGCCTTCTATCACCTTCGCACCGAGTGATTTTGCCACGGTTATTGTGTCGTCCTCTGATCCTGTGTCCACGATTACTATTTCGTCCGCCAGTGTTTTCGCGCTTGCCAATGCGGTTGGCAACGTCTCCTCTTCGTTGCGGACTATCATGCATAATGATATTTTAGTAGAGTTTATATCGAAGCCCCCATACTCCTACAATGAATCCTACCTCTGTCGTTGACCACCCCGTCGCTGCGGTTCCTCTGTCTCGTATTGTGATACTCTCGTTTTCGTTGTACAGCGTTACTGGTATTGATAGCTCCCCTGGCCCGCCGTAGATTGGGTCTAGCGTGTGCGATAACGGAAATGGGTATTTGGACAGTTGCTGGTATGGGGTGTTTGGGAACACGAGTAGCTCTTCCGGGTAGTGTGGCACTTTGATGTACGATATGTTTGGTGGTGAGTGGTAGAAGTTGGTTTCGTCTTCCGATACACCTATGTGTGCTAGTTGTACGATGTCGCCGTTTTTCACTTCCCATTCCAGGCTCATCCAGCTTTCGTCGACGGTTTGCATCCGTTTTGACATCACGTATGGTATGTGTGGTTCGGTGTCTTTGCAGTTTTTGGCGTACGTTATGTATCTTTCAACCCACGGCATTTTGACTTCTCTTCCGCCGTGACACTGAATCCATTCTTCTACTGTTGCTGGAACGCGTTTGGGGTAACCTGGTATGCTCTGGTCGATGAATCCGTCCGGGTATTTTGTTGCCAGGTCTGTTTCGTCGGCAGTGCATACATGTACCCGTACAAACAGGTTTTCATCAATTGTAACTCCCCCGCGTATCGCTCTTGGTGATTTCACCACTACTCTCAGTTCGTCCCCTGCTCGCAATTTTATTGTTGGTGTTGCAGATGATCCTCCTGCCAGCAGAGCTTTCCCTATGTTTATGCATGTGCTCGCGTCTCTAAACGCTGGTTTCCCTACCGACATTCCGCCTGCAGGGAAGAATGGTGCCATCAGTTCGTTGAAAGTTATGTTCTCGATTTCTTCCTCGTTTACTTCAAGTCGTACATATTCCAGAGGCTTATAGTAGTGGATTTCGTCTCCTGCTGTTGGTGTTAAGTATATTTCTACACCTTCGATTTCCAGCACCGTTCGTGGTGGTATTTTCAGGCAACTCGGTTGCCTGTTTCCGTCCACCAACACGTAGAAGCTTGCCGTGTCTCCCGTCCGGACCAGTTCTGCTACACCCAGGTTATCATTTTCGAAACGAAATATAAAATCTATTGCGTATCTTGCTATCGTATTAATCATCCCCATGTAGTATTCTGTATATCTCTATCTGATGTTGCTCCAGTTCTTCTTCAGTGTATATTCTTCTTATTTGTAGGTCTGTTATCGTCGTCTCTGTTGTGACGCCCATCATATCTCCTGTTAATCCTGTCATCTCTATGAATTCTGCCGGGTCTCCAAACTCCCATGCGTGTAGGTAGAATGTATCGTCTTCCGTCGTGTCTCGTAGTACCGTTCCTATTCTTTTCTTTGGGTCGGCTTGCCACGTTGGTTCTACCACGATTACACCGTCGTTTTCTTTTACCCACACGAACATGTGGTATGATTCGTTCCCTTCGTAGATTCCAGCGTTGGCTACCACACTGCAGTCATATTCATTTGTTTCTAGTACGTACCATATTATTTCCGATATATCCGAGCAGTCGAACTTGCTGTCTACTATGTCACTCGCCAGGTAGTACTTGTTTAGTATTTCTTGTATATTGTCCATTTCCGTGCTATTGTTGCATGGTTGCTGCGTTGTTATGGTGCTGTTCCATTCGTCTATCGCCCATCTCTCTGGTCCGGTGTCTGTGAACAATTCGCTTGCACCGGCTGCGCTTGATAGCCCCGTTATCAGCCATATCATCACGATCCATTTCATTTTTTTCCCTCTGCTCTGTCTATCAGTTTGTTGATTATGTCGTCGTATGATTCCCCTTTCTTCCCCATGCCTTTCAATTTATCTCTTGTTTTTACCGTTACTTGCACTGTGGTCGCCATAGTCGGTATGGTGTCTATAATCGTATATATAGTTTACGATATCTTCGATGGCGCGGCCTTGTTCTGGAATTTTGTTTTGCATAGCGCCCCCCGGCGTTTCGTGCGGTATGTTTCTGTGGTTACTGTGTCTGGTATGTCTCCCACAACAGTCGTCGGTTCTGCATAAAATTCAATGTCTCCTACGTACTCGTCATTTGATGGATTTGATGTGTATATCACTATCATATACTGTTGTGATAGCGATTGATATATTCCTGTTCTCAGTGGTTGCCTGCTCCATAACATCTGTGCATACTTGAAATGTCTCCCCGTGCCGGTTTTTATCATTGTTTCCGACTGCCAACTCGTCGTTTTTGTTTTGTACGCTATTGCGTAGTTGCTATTTGAGTTGTATTTTATCGTGTAGACGCAATATATATTCCCGTCACCATTAAGTTGTATTTGTGGCGCGTAATGTCGTCGTGTTCCACCATTCGCAGCTACTATTTCCTTCGCTGGCCACGCGCCTCCCCGTGCTTTTTTCTTGTAACATACGTCTAGTGTTCCACCTGCTTCTGATGTTATGTATGCTACGTGGATGTAATCATTCTCGTCTATTAGTATATTTGAGTTGTGTTCTGTTAGGTTGTTGTCCCCTGCATCATTGTTTATCTGTTCCGGTGCTTGCCATCCCCCTGCGGTTTTTTGCCAGTAGTACATGTTTGAGTCGTTCCATACTAGCGAGTTTCCATGGTCTGCTACTATGTGTGGATAATCATCTGAGTCGAAATCTACTGCTGGTATTCTGTAGTCATGCGTTGCGTCCGCGTTTGATGTTATGCGTTCTTCTGCTCCCCATGCTATTGTTGTTCGTTCTCTATATGCTAAATCAAATGCGTCTAGGTCTCCCCATCCCCATCCTACCCATGCCACTCCTATCGTTGTTCCATCGTTCTTTACTTGTATGCATGGGTCTGCTTGGAAATATGGATTTCCTGCAGTCGATACCGTTTCTACCGAACCCCATTCATCTGCTGAACTTAGTTTCCTGTACTTTATTTGTCTGTGCGCTGGATCGGCGTTGTCCGATTCCGCCCACACAAAGTGTATGTTATTGTTTTTGTCTATTACTATGTCTGCCATTATTTGTTCGCAATTGGTTGTGGCGTCTATTCGTTCTATTGTCCATTCTTTCCCACCATCAACTGATTTTCCGTGGTATACGTAATCTTTTCCCGATCCACCGTCCGCTGCGAAACAGCAATGCAGTTCGCCCTGGTCATTTCCTTTATTTCTTATTGCTATGTGTCTTCCTGAACTTGAGTACAGCGTGTGATATGCGCTTCCTGCAATGACGTTAATGTTGTTTTGTATCACACACGCGCTCTCACCGTCGGAGTCTATCTGGTGCTTGGCCTTGGCGAAAATCACTGGTCGGCACTTCGGATAAGTTGAAACCGCGGAGAATCTGAATGTCATTGAGTGTCGGTGAGTTGAGGAGCTTATACGTCCCGTGCCAATGTCTGCCTGACAGTCGGATCCTACCGATGTGTATCCCGTGTTCGCGGTTAGATTTGATGGCGTGTTCGTTGCGTGTCCTCCCGTTCCGCCATACGATGCTGCGCCTTTTAGCAGTTTGCCTCCCCATGCCAACACCTCCCAGTCTGCTGCTGGTGGTGTTTCGTCGAACATTATAATTGCTCCTTCTGGGATGTATGCCAGGTCTGCATTTGCCTTGCCGAGTATCACGTTTATGTATGGTGGATCGTTGTTGATCGCTGCAGAGTTCGCTGAAAATGTGTGGGTGTGGAGAACATTGTCCGTGCGTTTGCTCCAAAATTCCGTTGTTTCACATCTTGCTGTGCCTCCCCATGCCCCGGTGGTCCCTGATACTGGGAATGTTCTGGTGGCGGCGCCTCCCGTTGCTCCTGCGGTTCCTCCTCCTCTTATGTAGTATCCGTCTGCTCCTGAATATCGTGTGAATCCCGATGGGACGGCTGCGTCAAATATTATTATAGCGTCTTTCGGTATTGATGCTTTTATTTTGTTCTGTCGTATGACTTTTAGTGCCATGTATGACGGCACGTTGTTTGATGTTCCCGCTTTAATTGTTCCTTGCCCGTGTGTGTGCAACGCGTCCATTGAATCGTTAATATCCTCCGATTGCACATCGTTTCTGCTTGATCCGCCGCAACTTACCAGCGTTGCGGTTGGTCCGTTTTCGTCTTCGTTTGCAACTAGTCCGGCTTGTGCCCCTACTGGAAACTGGTCTTCAAAATATCCTCCGGCTCCCGACTCCAGCGTCCACCCGTCTGGTGTTGCCCCACCAGCATACAGTAGATGTACCGCGTATCCCTTTTCTAGTGTGATGTCTGTTACTACTGTTTTGTGCTCGTCGTCTTCGTTGTCCTCGTCGCCTCCTGGTGGTGTGTCGTACACTATAATTGGGGTTGGTGCGTTCGCGCCTGGTGAAATCTTAGCCCACACTTTGCAATCGTCTATGTCTGTCCCGTAACTCTCTTGCCATTTCGCTTGGATAATCTGGTCGTCTGGTGTGGCTATCTGGATCATTTCTGGCGCGGTTCCTGGGTTTAGTTTGCTGGCTATCGTTGCTGGGTCCAACGTCGTTCTGTACCCTGTTAGTGCCGAACCAGTTGGATTTCTGAAAATGGTCAGTGCTATCTGGCGCGGCGCTGCTAGGTTTGCCAGCTTACCGGATACCACGGCTATGTCTTAATCCTCCTTACGATATATCGATATGGTATGCTAACGGCGGCGGTTGGGACTTTGTCCAATTGTAGCACTATTTTGGTATCCGAACCACATCTTAGGAAGTCTATTGTTATGTTTCGGTCTACTGTGTTTCCTTCCTGGTATGCGAATATGTCTTGTGGTAAGTCCGGGTATGCACTTTCGATTTTGCTGAAATAGGATACTTCGAGTATTGTGTCCGCTGCCGCGCGATCTACAAATCCTGTTGTCGCTTTATCTAGGTCTGCGAAAAAGGATAACTCAAACGCAGATCCCCATGTGCCTGTTTTGAACTCCAATGCTACCGCGTTGGTGTTGGTTAGGGTCATTGTTCCCGTCCCAACTGTTACTGTTCCTCCTGCAAGCGATGCTATTATCGCATCCAGGTCCGTGTTCAGTGCCGATAACCCGTATGTCCCGTTTGCTAGGTAGTCTAAGTACCCAGCCCTTGTTGCTGATAACCTTGTTTCTAGGTCGTCTACCAAAGCTTCGATTGCGGCCAGGCCGACGGTCCCGTCTGCGAGTAGGTCAATATATCCGGCTCTTACTGCAGAGAATCTCGTCAATATGGTTGTTAGGTCGGAGTTCACCCCGGATAGGTCGGTTCCGAACGGATCGACCGCGTTTAGCATTTTGAAATTGTCGAAATTGATGTCTATCGTGTCGCCTGCGTTCTCCGTTCCTGCTTCGAGTCTGACGTTGTAGTTGATTAGGTCTGTAAATGCGAATCCTGTCTGATATTCACCATCGTAATAAATCTCTATTTGGCTTTCGTGTTTGATTAGTTTAAATGTGTGTTCATCGTTGTCTATAACTGCGCTTGTTATATCGGTTGCGACCTCGCCCGCTCCGCCGATGTTGTACCGCAAATACCCAGACGAGTTTACTGCTCCGCCTGTGTCTCTGTACACTCCCCATTTGATGTAGTTATCCGCGTCTTTGTACCATACTAGAGACGCTTCACATCGTTCGCCGTCTCCTGCTGCTTCTCCGTCCACTACCGTTATACCAACGTTGCAGATCGTGTAGTTTCCATACTCGCGTGCCGATGGTAAGTACGAAATTCCTGCTGCGCCTGCCGCGTTTGCAATGGTTAGGAATCCCCCGGCTTCGTCCACTCCAGATCCGCCGTTTTCTACTTTGGTTCCCCATACTGCTGAGTCGATGTCCGCGTCGTCAAACCCGTCTACCATGCTTGTGTGGCTCGGTACTCCTGCGTATGGGTCTGTTCTCATCACCTCACCCCTTGTTTCTTTCTGCGTGGCATTTCTTTTTCCGGTGGTTTGGGTAGTTCCCACTTCGCAGGATCAATTCTGCGTGCCTCTGGCTGGATAGTGAATGTGTGTGGTTCTCCGCATAGTGTTCCTTTCAATTTGCGTGGTTTCAGTTTTCCCTTACCGTCTCCTTTCGGTCTGATTTTTGCTTCTCGTTTCATATGTTGTTCGACCTCTGTATCGCCTGCGTTTCCCATGCTCTTGGGTTTGCTAGTGGTGCTCTGTCAAAATTTGATCCGGCGTCTACCATGTAGTTGGCTCTGCCGTCTCTGTCGTCGTCTCCGTACCACCCCAAGTATCCAAAAAAATTTTCTCGAATCATTATCCCGCTTGGGTTAGAGTCGTCGTCCGGGTCGAACTGATCAAAAATATCGTAGTTGCACAGTTCGTAAAATTGGTTGTGTAGTATCGAATGCCCTTTGTATGCTTCTCCCCCGGTTTTGTAGAAATATACCCCCACGCATCCATCGATGCACACGTTGTCGTGCACTCGTACTCGCTGTGCCGACTCTGCTATTCCGATGCAGTATCCGTTGTTTGTGCATACACCGGCCACGCATCCAGCGTCTCCTATTCCGTCTCCGAACCCTTCTATGTAGTTGTCGTGCACGTTAACGTCTACGCAATCGTCTCCGACGAATATTCCTATAACCTCGTCGTCGCCGTTCCCGTCTATGTGGCAGTTGTCTATTTCACACTTGTCCGCGTCGTTCGCCCATATCCCATATTTCGCGGTGCCCGACGTGTTTACCAGGCTTATTGCTAAGTTGTGGAAATGGTGGCCTGGCAATGTTGCTTGGATGGCGTGCTGGTTTGTTGCTTCCACCGCCATGTTCATGATTTCGCAGAAACCGGCTGTGATGATTATTCCTGTTCCCCCGGTTGCTACGATTTTCGCTACGGATGGCCCGTCTTCGGTCATTCCGATTAGCTGGACGTGTTCGTATGGAATTGTCACTGATTCTGGATACTCGGTCGATTTCACGTATATTTTGCACCATGGGTTCGCTGCTGCCAGTGCACCAGATATCGTCTTTTTTGGGTGTTCCCATGAATATCCATCATTTGCGTCGCTTGCCGTGGTGTACGAACCGTCCACGAAGAGTGTTGTCCACCCAGATTTCGATACGTTCAACTCTGATATCTCGAATCGGATACTCGACTGGGCCATGTAGACCATGAGATCACTGTCCAAACGCTTTGTTGACGTTGTATCTGATCGTTATATCAACGACTACAAATTCTCCATCGATCTCCGTGCCTTCTGCTGCTATCCGTCTCAGCCTTCCCGCGAAATAATCTCCTGATGCGATGTTCGGTGTCAGCAAATCCCAGTCTATCGTGAAATCTATTTCGTATATTGAGTACTGGGCGCTTCTCCCCGTGTCTATGTTCGTTTCTACTTCAACATCAGTCGTGGTTGCTGGCATCACGCCGGAACCCACTGACTTGTTTACCCAGCTAAGTTGTAGTCGGAAATCATCATTCACTGTTTCCGCGCTGTCCAGGTATCCTTTCACCCGGACTGTGAAATCGCTTTGTCCGTTCCATCTCACTGGTATGAAGTCGCGGAAGAACAGCTCTTCGTCATCGTCGTTGTACACTGGTAGTGAGTATCCCTGCGCTGCTCCTAAAGTTGTTAGGGTTGGTTTGCCATTCACTGTTACTCTGCACAGTTCTATTGTTGGCCGGACGGTCAGCTTTCCCCCCACCCCTTCTAAGAATGGCATGTTACTCCTTCCTTCCGGGCACTGCCCGTACACTCACTACAGTGTTTGCTGCCGATGCCCAGAGTTTCATTTGTTTGACCGTTATGCCATCAAAATAGTCGTACCCTTCGACGTTCCCCGCTGGCACGGTTGCTATCCCGCTCCAGTGTTCTCCGTCTTCCGACAACATGAACGATACTACACCTGGTCCGGTGTTTCGTACCACGAACGACTTCGCTGGCGTGCCGAACCCCTGTGCAGCGTCTCTTTCGAAGTCGAGCTGTAATAGGTCGTCTTCTCCCCCTACCGCAAACGTGTACCCGGCCACTACGTAGGGCATCTGCCTAACGTCGTCAATTCGTGACATTGTATCCTCACGGCAGTTTCAGGTTCATCATCTGGTTTGGTTGTAGTGGGTCTATCAGTCCAGCCGCGATCTTTTCCGTAAGCAGAAACTCGTCGTTTAATGCGTTTGCAGCGTCCTCGTCCTTCTCATCGAAGAATGGGTACTGCCACATCAGGTGGTCGAATACGTTAAGACTTCTTACACCGTATATGAACCGCATCGTCACGTCGTCTGTTTCTGAAACTGCTGCCCCCGACTGGTTGTCTACTCTTATTGCCATCTTTTCGAGCGCTGGCATGAACAGTCTGCTCATGAATGTTGCGTGTCCCGACGTTCCGTCGGTTGGCATCGTTAACGCGTCGAGCACCATGTAATCGTTCGTGGCGTCTCGGTCTATCTTGATCCACAGTTCGTTGTTTGCGATTCCCTGGATTGCGGCTGCTGCAGTGGCGTCAAACTCTATTCCAAGTAGTGTGAAGCACTTTCTGTAAGGGACTTTCATTTCCCCGCCACATATCCACTCATCACCATCGGCTATGTCTGGTAGTTGTCTTCCTACCACCAGAATCTCGTCGAACCACTTGAACACGTTGTCTCCTAACAGATCTTCGTTTCTTGGCAGCATTCCCATTTTCAGCATGTTTCGCATGTTGTACTTTTC
>Ga0334893_1003245_pt1 | contig 10690 bp, 10 predicted proteins | sample GraSluR3_MG_5_FD_207218 | JGI IMG/M metagenome (GOLD analysis project Ga0334893, IMG submission 207218) | Sludge microbial communities from methane-producing bioreactor in Wageningen University, Netherlands - Granular Sludge_09_05-R3 | ecosystem: Engineered > Bioreactor > Anaerobic >...
TCATTCTAATGCCAATTTGAGAAAGCTGTTCTCTAATAAAGTCGGACATCAGAATTGAGGCTAATATTTTTAATGAGTGTATTGATTTCCCTGTAATATAATATAAATTGTGATGAGGATAATAGTTTCCATCGTCAATTATCAACTTTTTTATGCCTGCTATATCAGGCAGTAAAAGTTTTGGTTTTTTTGTTAATTCGGGTTTAATTTTATCAATGGTTTTATACCACTTGTCCTTATTATTTTTTGCAGTATGACGTTTTAATAGTACTTCTTTATTAGACTCAAAATATTTTTTTAGTTTCGGATAATCATTTAAATCACAAAGAACATCGTTTTCGTATGGATTTACAAGATACTTTTTTCTCCAATTAATTCTATCTGATGTTATATCCTTTGTTGTAACAATTGGAATCAACCGGTTTTGTTCAATCTCTTCCCTTTGTGATTCACCGATAATATAAATTTTATCTGCCCCTGTAGCAACACCAATTCCAATCTCAAATTCTTGCTCTAATATTCCGCTTAATGAAGTATGGTTTATATCGTATTCCAAAAAAATATTTTCCCAAGAAGAATTCTTAGGACTATTAATCTCTCTTAATGTTATTGAACTTAGATTAATTGCATTAGAAGATGATTCATAATACAATACTTTTCCTGTACTTAATCTATTCTCAATAGTTGTTATACAAGGATAAGCAATAACACTTTCATCAAAAGGCGAAGCATTCTCAATATTCAGAACTTTTTTTAAATTAAACTTTTTAGAGATTTCATTCCGTAATAGCTGACCGTATTGATTATATAACCATCTATTTGAGCAGATAAAGGAAAGCAAACCATTTTTACTGAGTAAGTTCAATGATTTCTCATAGAAAAGAATATAAATATCCGCTCTATATTTGAATGTCTTAAAACGTTTCCTGAAATACCGCTTTGCTTCCTCTGATATTTTTTCGTGTCGAATATATGGTGGGTTGCCAACTATGCAATCAAATGATTCGTAAAAATAGTGGGTTAAAAAATCGGTATTAATTACAATTTTATTGAAATCAATTGTGCCATCAATCTTGTTTGATTTCAGGAATAGGTTAATTTTGAATACTAGGTTTTTACAACTATTAGTTTCTAATTCAACAAATCGCACATTATTTTCTAGGGCTTCATTGAAATTAAAACAAAAAATCAATGATGATTGATATAATCTTTTGATTATTTCAATAGCAAATGAACCATTGCCCGATGCGGGTTCAAGTATTCTAACATTTTTTAGGTTGCGAGTTGAAAAATAGTTTACCTCATCAAGGATATAGTTTACAACTGTTAAGTTTGTAAAAACAACTCCGTGATTCCTCCCGTTTTTTCTTTTAGTATTTTCAACTACTAAATTCATTTAATTGACCGATTAAGTGTCCTATGAATGAACTAATAAACGATTCTATTGAGATACTTTCTTCTACATTTCCATATGTAAAGTCATTCTTAGCCCACATTAACCCGCATTGTGTATAATGCCTTTCTAGCATTAATTTCTCGCAAAGAATTTTGTATCTCTCTAGATATGATGAGCCTTGAAATTCAGGAAAGGATTTAAAATGAGGTTCGCTTATTCTAACTGGTGTAGTTGATTTGTCAGATTTTTCCACCATTAAAAAGTAGCCTAACCAAGGTGCAATTTGATTTGGGAAGGCCTTTTCTCTGAAAGCTGTCCATAAGTCTACAGCACTACCAAGGGCTTCTTCTGTTCTATTGTTGAAATTATTTCCAAAAGAACCAACTTGGGATTTAAGTTCAATAACTGAAATTAATTTTTTTGAGGGAGAAATAATTAACATATCCCAGTCTTTGGTTGGTCTAAAGTAACCTGGTATGATGTTCCCTTTTATGTAAATACATTCTTCTGGAATACCTACATCTTTTGCCACTGTTTTAAATAACTCTAAAAACCCGTTTAACTGTTTTCCTCCTGTTACCGCACCTCGATTGCCAGCATCCTTAATATTTCTAGTACTCTGTCCTTTCAGTTGTTTATTTCTAGTATTCCAGAATTGCTTTACAGCCCTGTCAATTAGTGGTTTGTATTTCACGGTATTTTTATTCATTGTTTCTTTTTGGACAAAGATACATCTTTTTAACCGAAGCTTCAATCGTCTCTGATTTCTTTCAATATTGCACCCAACGTTTGGCGGTATGGTTAGTTGCCGATTTCGAAGCACTTTCCTATCAAGTTACAACTATTTTTGATACGGGCTGAAACGCTCGAATACACACTACACCGGCAATTAACTATACCGCGTGTTGGCTGCTGGTGTTCTTTGTATATCATTGTCAGCCATTTATTTAGCTCTCTTTTTATTCGCTATCTGTCTGCGCTAACCTATCCACGAAGCACAAATTTATTTTGTTTTTTTGAGCGTGGGCAATCCTAAAACCGTCCTGAAAGGCGGTTACTCGGGCTGGAGAGGCGGAAGCTCTTTTGCAAGCCTTTGGTTTAAGCGGTGGCTTGTGTGGGCTTGCAAATTTGCTTACGACTGTGGGCTGGCTATTGTACTAAAAACTATATTTCATTTTAAACATTAACATATTATAGTCTTTTAGATTAGCAAATAAGTTGTCTCCCTTCCCGTCAAAAATTACAGTTGACAAGGTTATTTCTGCATTATCTGTGGCTTTATACGAAACTTCCGGCATATAAACAAGGGCATAATTGTCCTTTATATTATTCCAATCGGTAATAATGAAACCTCCACCGATTGGCGCAACTTTTAGCTTTTCATTGAAAAATTTCTTTTCGAAACGCAAAAAGAAATAGTCATTCAGGTTTTCAGCCCCACGTTCGTGAACAAATCCGTGCATATACTGTAGATTAAGATAGGAACCATCAGAAAAATTGTAATCGCCGCCCACTACAAATTTAATGTACGGTTTTGTTTTGTCTAAGATTAATGAATCCTGCGTAACAGGCACCGGCGACATTGGGAAAAGAGCAGACAAATCATTGGTCATTATCATATCATTCTCGGGAATAAATGCTGCTGCCTCAGCCCAAAATCCAATTCCGGCGATACTTGTTGCCAAGTCAGCACCAATGATATGGGTTCTTGCAAATGAAAGTTGCGAGTTGATACTTATGCCACCCGTTACATCAACAGGAATGAATGTGTTTTTTGTGGATAAAGGCAATCCATCGTAGCCCCAAACATAGCTGGCGGAAAAATCAACTCCTTTTGCAAAGCCCTTAAATTTAAAACCAGCCGTAGAACTTTCGCCCAAATTATAGCGTGGCATCAGGATAGTGTCTGATAAACTTTTTAACACCATACCTTGTGGTAATTCCATTTGGGGGTTGAGCGCATTGGCAAAAATCCCGATGGGCATATTTGCGGGTTGAAAAAAAGGAATAAAAACGCCCTGCAAAGAAAAGTCGTTATTTAAATAGTAGTTCATGTTAATAGCATCGGAACCCCTTCGGCGACCAAAATCAAGAATATCCTCCAGATCCAAAGGATTAAGATTGTCGGTAGGATTAAGCTTGTCGGCTGTGCCCCAAACAATTCGCTGACGGCCAATGGTTACATCTAAATTTTTGGTGAGAAAACCGTATAGCTGAACGTAGGCTTCCCTGACTTCGAGATTATAGGGGTCAACAATCCCCTTGTTGTACAAGTCGCTTGATTGTGCAATATTTGGTAAACCAATATTCCGCAACCAAACTTCGGTAAAAAATTTAGAGCTCTCCATTCGCTTGTCGAGTTGCAAGGTCAGGCGGTTTTCATTCCATGCCCAATCGTTTTTGTCACTAAGCAGGAGCCGTTCATCGGTCAGCAATTCTCCTGATGTATTAAGCTTCTCTCCGACCTGAGAGTAGGAAGTATAAATGGCACAAAAAATAAAAAAGAATGTTAACACATTTGTTTTCATAACTGTTTTTGTTTTTTGATTATTAAATAATTTCGATTTGCAAAGAGACCAATCCCTGTTAAGATGAAAATAAATCCGACCCAGTAAACTGGCCAGTAGAAATCCTGGGGATAATATTGAGCCGATAATTTAAAAAGGTCGTTCGCAGGCAGTGACCAAATATCGACAAAAGAACAATGACTCAATATGAATCTGATGTAATCCTGGATAAAGGAGATAATTACTACTACAGAGCCTGTAATTAACATTAAAAGTTCCCAGGTTTTTAATTGAACCTGTTCGTGGCGAGCGGAATAGTAAAGTATTAGTAAAGCGAATAAAATCATAGCTACAGATAGGATTAGCGGAGCTATTACCGGGCCAACCCAGGCTACGGGCAACAGAAATAAAATATCCATTGTCATTAAAGATTCAGGCCAGCTTATTAATATTTTCAGGAAGATATAATAGAAAATATCCCAAACTGCAAAAGAAAATATAAAGTATGCAAATCTTCTGGTTGCTGTTTTCCCGGTAAGCATGCTCACAGATATAAGCATCAGTAAAGAAAAAGCTTCCCTGATTATTTCTGTTGTTGCAAGTTCCTTACTGATGGGTTGTAAAGGGAAGGCAAACCCAGCGGGATAGACAATCTGCCTCAGATAAATTACGATTGCACTTTCAAAATAGCCCATCGAGGCTGCAAAAACTGTTATCCAGAATATAGTTTTTGGTTTCATGTCGATACATTACAGCTTGTCATACTTTAAAAAGATGTTTCAAAATCTGATAGTTCATAAAAAGGGTATAGATTATTTCTTTAGCTTCGAATAAAAATTGTTTGGTTGCTTTAAAAAATGTTGTTTTTTCGTATTTCACCGGGTGTTTTAGTCCTTTGAGATTTACTAAAACGACTTTCTTTTCTCTCGATTTGTAGTATATGTTCATTAAGGTTTCTACTCCAAACCTGGATTTTTTCATGCTATCCAGAATAGGCAAAATATCTTTTTTTAAAAGAGCCCTTTGTCCGGTAAACGATTTGAACGGATTAATTTTATAGCTAATCAGGGTTTCTGTTGCCTGTCCTAAAACCATATCGCTCTCTTTATTAAAAATAGGAGTGACTAATTGCTCGAAATGCTCTTCTTTCAGGTTAGATAGGTCGGCATCTATGAAAACGATTATCTCACCTGTTGAGTTTTCAACGCCTGTTGCCATCGCATAACCTTTCCCTTTATTCTCAGGTAGTGCTACATATTTAAGTGAGGGCAAATTCAGCAGTTCGGTTAAAATTTTATCAGTCCCATCTGTTGAGCCATCGTTTACAACAATTACCTCGTCAAAGAAGTAATTGCACACGGTTGTTACCACTTCTTTTACCGTTTTTTCCTCGTTATAGGCGCAGATTACTGCTGAAATTTTCATTTTCATGAAATTTGACCTTTCGTTTTACTTAAGAAGCTGCGGATTGCCTCAGCAGCCGCTTTTTCGCCTAGCTCGATCAATTCTTTTGCCTTGTAAAAGTCAAATGTACTCGCCGAATCGGATGGTATATTAATTATCATATCGGGCTTATGTTTCTCGATGCTCATTTTTGCAATCCTATGTATCATTGCCGATGTGGTACTGCTTAAAAGGGAGTAATATCCTTTGCTGCTCTTATCTCCCGTTGAGATTAAGGTTAATAATGGGGCTATTAACCTGTTTAAATATCCATTGTCAGTATTTTTTTCTTTTGGAATATCCGGTTTTTTGTCTCCGTATAAATTCACTACAATTAGCATATCACCATCTTTTCGGTGCACATATTCGATTGGAATTGGATTCAGAACACCACCATCAACAAGAATGGTATCAGTGTACTTTACAGGCGTAAAAACTGCTGGAATTGCAACGGATGCACGAGCAGCCTCATAAAAGCTTCCTTTTGTGAAAACCACTTCTTTCTCATGGAGTATATCCGTGGCAACAGCTGCAAAGGGGATGGACATATCTTCAATATTCATATCGGGGATAAAAGTTTTCATTTTATCAAAAACCCGTTCCCCTTTCAATAAACCATTTGTTGTAAGGGTGAAATCCATAAAACCCCAAATGTCCATTTTGTTAAAGGTACTAACCCATGCGGTATATTCCGGTAATTTCCCCATGGCGTAAAGCCCTCCACAAACTGCCCCAATAGAAGAGCCAGAAACAGAAGTTATTTGAAAGCCTCGTTTCTCCAACTCGTTGATAACGCCGATGTGGGCAAGCCCCCTTGAGCCACCGCTTGATAACACCAGTGCTACATTCTGTTTCATGTTCTAAACGTTTAATTCAGGTGAAAAATTTTCAGGATATTTTCCAGATACATCAGAGTATAATTCAGCAACATTTCTCCTAACAGCCTCAATACTATCAATGTTGTTAATTACTTCTTTAATTCCGATTTCCTTTCTCTTATAATCAATAAAGCCAACAACAATTGGAACATTTGCTCTGCTTGCCATATAGTAATACCCTTTTTTCCAACGTTTAGTTTTTGCCAATTGCCCCTCTGGTGATAACACTATATGCAACTCAGTGCTGTTGTTAAGTAATCCGGCTACATGATCAATATATTCTTTTGTATTATCCACGGGAATTGAACCAAAAACTATGAAAAAGTATTTCGATGGAAATTTGAAAAATTCTTTTTTTGCAAGAAATTTGTGTTGTATGCCTAGCTGCATCAGGTAAAGCTTTCCATAAAAGCCATCCCAGTAGCTTGTGTGGGGTGCAAATATTATAACAGATTTTTTAATGTCAGGAAATTCGCCTGATATTCTCCAACCCAACAGATTAACTAAAATGTATCTTGAAATTGTTTTCATATCACAGCGTTTCTTTTTACTGCTTTAAAATGGAGAATTCAACTCTTTAGCCATTTCATGAAGAATTATTCTATCGGTCATATTTGGGAAAATTTTATGTAGCCAAACGGTAAGTTTACCCTGTTGCGTCAGAATCAAATCGCGTTTTCGGTTTAAAGTTGCTTTCATTATAATCCTGGCGACTTCTTTGGAAGACATCATTTTACCTTCATCTCTTGGAGTTTCGATTTGTGGTAATCCGAATTGGTTTAAAGCGGCTTTCCTTATGTTTGATGATGTAAAACCTGGATGAACAATCAAAACATTCAGCCCTTTCTTGATGTTTTCGAGTCGTAAAGTGTTAAAAAAACCATCCATTGCATATTTTGATGCGCAGTAGCCGGTTCTCCCGGGTAAGGGAGTTAGCCCCGAAATGGATGAAATAGCGATTATGGTTCCTTTTTGTTTTAGCAAATAGGGTAAAGCATACTTTGTGCAGTAAACAGCTCCGTAAAAATTGGTATCCATTAATTCTTTAATAACACTCAAGTCCAAATCTTCGAAATTTGCTCTCATCGAAATACCCGCATTGTTGATAAGTACATCAATTTTCCCATATTTTTCAATGGTCTTATCAACTAAATTCTTACAGTCTTCAATATTCTTAACATCTGTTCTTACAGCGTAAGCTTCTCCTCCACGTTTCTTGATCTCTGCTTCAACTTTTTCTAATTCATTTTCTTTTCGGGCACCAAGAACAACTACTGCTCCGTTATCAGCAAATTCAAAAGCGCATGCTTTTCCAATACCCGATGATGCGCCGGTTATTACTACAACCTTACCGTCGAATTTTCTCATTTTTTTGTTCATTGCTACAATTGTTTTATGTAACATCGGCTTCTTTTGTGCTGCCTATATTCAAATTTATGCCACAAATTTTTAATATTCAGGTTATTCTCAAGGTTTCGGGTGGTTTCAATATTTGTAATTCCATTTTTAATGAACGCTGAAATGATCTCGCTAAAAATAATTCCATTAACACCTTTATGCTGAAAGTCCTTTCTTACAGCAATGAGTAGCAGATCAGCGGTGTCATTTGTTTGTAATGCCCGCTTTATTTGCAGAAACCCAAATGGGAATAACCTTCCCTTTGCCTTTTGCTGCGCTTTTGAAAGGGATGGTATGGTAATCCCGAATGCAACCACTTCATTTGTAGTATTCAAAATAATTGATACATACTCGGGCATGAGAATTGAGGCAAATTGCTTTTTAAGTGCTTCTATTTGCTTTGTTGATAACTCCGTGAATGAATAAAGGTTTTTATATTCAGCATTTAGAAGTCTGAATATGTCATCGGTATATTTCAATATGTCTTTCTTCTTTTTGAGTACAGCGCTATGTAAATTGTATCTCTGTTTTACCAATTCAGCACCTGTCAAAAATTTTTCAGGCAACGATGTGGGCACCTTAACGTTATACTCAACCCAATCTACGTCCTTTTGAAATCCCAACTCTTCAATTAATTTGGGGTAATACGGAAAATTGTAGTGAGCAAATGAAGTAGGCATTTCATCAAAACCTTCAATAAGAGTACCCGAAGAATTAAATGATGTAAATCCAAGCGGTCCGTGTATGTATTCCATCTTTTGGCTTAACGCCCACTTTTCAACTGCTTGAAACAGTAATATTAATACCCTTTTATCATCTACAAAGTCCAGCCATCCAAACCTTGCATATTTACCGTTGTGCTTTTCATTGTACCTGTCGTTAATAATTCCGGCAATTCTTCCAACAACTACTCCATCTTCATATGCAATCCAATATTTTGCTCTGCAAAATTCAAACGCGGGATTCTTGTCGAAGGATAGCGTTTGCAGCTCATTTTCATGAATAGCAGGAACATAAAATTGATTGCCAGAATAAAGCCTATCCGGAAATTGGATAAACTCCTTCAACTCTTGTTTTGTTGATATTTCTTTGATGATCAAGCCCATTTTATTTCATGAATTAGTTTAAATGATTGTCCGTGATGATACCTAAAGCCTTTGCGCCATTGTAATCAACTCATTTGTCATAGGCATTATAGCGGATAATCATATTAGTTTAATATCGTTTTTGAGTTAGGTTGATGAACAAAAATTAATTTGACCGGACATAAAACACATATTCAAATGTCAAAAATTTATTGAATGTTGTTGTTCCTACTATAGCAGCAAAATTACTACCTAAATTCTGAAAAAAATTTGGCAGCAGTGTTCTCACTTGCTCTGCCCAGTTTAGTGTTGATAAATTTAACGATTCTACAACATTTCCCGTAGTTATTCCATTTTTAAAGGGTTTAAAATTTATACTTCTCAAATGCGCGCATAGTTTTTAAGGTAATCTTGATTCCCAAAATCTGCAAAAAGTAAAACACCCCTAGGTTTTAAAATGCGATATGCTTCACCCCAAAATAGGTCTACCCTTGAGTAACGGTGCGACGATTCTATGTTAACTACCCCATCAAATGCATTGTCTGCAAGGTCTAACTTTTGTTGATCTGCTTGTAAGCGCTTTATTTTTTCAGAGTTTATTTTTTGTAACAAAACTTAACGGCTTTATTAGTCAAATCAACACCAATTGCTATATTTGGTTCGAATGTTCTGTTCATGTTAGATAAGCCTCCACCACGGATACAGCCAACTTCCAAAATATCTTTCCCTTTAATTTCGGCCCCTGTTGCAAGTAATTGGTAAGGCTGTATTGAATATCTATCCTTTTCATCATTTTCGTTAAGTTCGATCTTCTGGTTATCTTTCGAGTAACCATAATTGATAACAATAACCCCAGCGTTTTTATCAACGATACTTACATGCCAGTACAAAAATTTAAAAAAGACATTTTTCAGTACTATCATGGTAACGCTGTTTTAAATATGTTCTTTGCAATATATTCACAAAAAATTATGACCTTTTGGTTTAATATCATCAGCTATAGCAAAACCAATTTCGTTTTCAAGGTCAAGGCCTATTACAGCTTCTTCAAGACTGTCAGCACCTGTATCTTTAAAAGTAAAATTGGGATCTACTTCAGCTTTGGAAACACCTAATTTGCTTACTACTATTTCAGCTACAATTTTTTCGAATATGATGCAATGCTAATTTTATGATATGATTATCCGTTTAAATACCAAAGCACCCAACCGTCATCAAGGGTTGAAGCAGCTTAGCGATGCGAAATCGCCCCTGCCTGCGGGTTAACACTGTGGCAGGCAGGGAAGGTAATCCATATTCTACTGAATAATAGATTGACTGCGTTGAACTCCGCTGCGCTTCGGTTGCTTCAACGTAAAAAGCACTCCCTGCCTGCCGCCTGCCTGCCGCCTGCCTGCCGCCTGCCTGCCGGCAAAGGCAGGGCAAAGGCAGGGCAAAGGCAGGCTCGCAATGACGTGTTGTTATGTCTGTAACCTTTAGGCATGTTAGCGGATAATCTTATTTACTATTGTTTCAACCTTCTTACAGTAAAATCATCATCGGTCAACCCAGTGTCATATTTTACGTCCGACATTTGCATTTTGGTTTTGTGGTTTTTCTTTAAGTCAGTCATTTCAATTTCAGCAGCATTCCAGTAATTGCCAACTTTTTCGAATGTATATTTGGCTTCTTTAACCTTACTGTTTGCCTTATCGTAATACTCCATAAGTTCGGGATAGAAATTTGTTTTGTTGACATGTACAATTACTTTAGAATAATCGGAACGACCCTTAGGCGTTAGTTCAAGAACGAAAACATTTTCCTCTGTTTTTAAAAATTTAGGGGAATACTTAACAGAAAACAAAACCGATTCCATATCGTCATAAGAAAAGTCGGTGCCGGCAAAGTTTTGATTTTTTGCGCTGGTTGCAATTCTCCTTTCTTTTCCAAATGCAGGTAAATACAAATACATCACATCGTTTGGCAACGATAAAACGGAGATTC
>Ga0334893_1003253_pt1 | contig 10673 bp, 15 predicted proteins | sample GraSluR3_MG_5_FD_207218 | JGI IMG/M metagenome (GOLD analysis project Ga0334893, IMG submission 207218) | Sludge microbial communities from methane-producing bioreactor in Wageningen University, Netherlands - Granular Sludge_09_05-R3 | ecosystem: Engineered > Bioreactor > Anaerobic >...
CGTGTGTCGCCCTCTCTTGTTGCCATAACTCCACGAAAACCGCCCGGGCTGGTCGTTTGGGCGGTTTCGTTGTGCCTTTTTCAAGCTGCTTGAGGTTAGAGGCTACTCCACTTATATTTTACCATATTTGACCGGTGGGCGCTCTCCTTTTCTCTAGCCTGTGGCCGGTTCTTTTCCTGTCTCTTTGCTGCAGCTGCTTTATTACCTCCGGAGGCTGCGGGCTTGTTTCTGCTCCTGCAGGTGCCATTGTCCCTATGGAGCGGGAGAGCTCTGTCCTGTGTCTGGCGTGTCTCTGGTGGAGGTTCCTCTCTAGCTCTGGCCTTGTGCCGGTCCTCTGTGCTGCCTATCTGCGGGCGGTCCTATCTTGGCCATGGTCTCAATGTCTCCCCAGCTGCCGCCTTGTTTTATGGTCCGTCGGGTACGCCTGCAAGAGGGAGAGGGTTCCTCTGGTGTTATCCTTTGCCGGTACGCTTCCCAGTGCTTCCGGATCCGGAGCAGGATCCAGCGGGCAAGGTTTGGCCTGATGGTCTTTTCCTGCTTTTCTGTCGCAGTTATTAAAGGGTAAGTCTGCCGCCTGTCCGGTGGGATTGTCCGGCGCTTGTCCCGCTTGTCCCTTTACGCCTATGATTTGTCCCTTCCTGTACCGCTTTTGTCCCATTTGTCCCTTATTTGTCCCTTGACATTTGGCGAGGTTGCGTTCTAACCTCTCGGCCTGCTGCTGATCCTTATGGTCTCCCAGTGGTATCGGCTCCCGGTTTATTACTTGGCTATTGTCTAGGTGGTCCCGCTGCAGCTGCTTATTATTGCCTCGTTGTCCTTCAGGAGCTCCGCCGGTTCCATGGCCAGTATGGCGATAATTGTCGAAAGGTTCCCGACATAAACACCGGGGAGGGCTACCCTTTGTCTCCGGTGGCTCTTGTGTCCTTGTCCCGCTCCGCTGGATCCATAAACCTAATAAAGGCCATTCTTTCCGGAGGGCCTTTGGTCTTTTCTCTCTGGTGGCCAGCTGCCGCCTGTGCGCGTTCGGTTCGCGTAACATTCCAGTAACGTGCGGGAGTGGTTCGCGTATCTCTGCAGCTGTGCCGGTGGCCTTCTGGTTCCTCTGTAGGTTCCTGCTGCCTCCTTGCTGCCTTGGCCACTCTTGCCGGTTAATATGTCCGGCTGCTCTTTACCCTGTGCCTCTGGTCCTGCTGTGGCCTTTTCTGGCCCTTCATACTCACTTAGAGGTGTTGTCGCTCTACGTTGCCATATTGGCCGGCTCTTTGGGCTTCTAGCTGCGTCCGGCGGCTTTCTATATTCCGACATTTATAGACATAAGGAGCGGGGGAGGATAAAATTATTGGTAAGTGATGGGAGGTTTTCGGATTGATAATATAAGCGGCTCCGGGAGAGGCTGTCAAGCGGGGCATAAAGGCGGTTATATATGCGCCTGCCTCGGGTATTAATAAAAAGGTTTGTCGGTCTGCGTTTATATAGCGCTGCCCTTAGCTTTGGTCTTGGGCTCTTTAGGTGTCCACGTCCCTAGTGCAGGTCTAAGCGCTATATCCTGCATAACAAGAAAAGAGTCCACTTCCGGTAATAGTCCGGGGCGGGCTCTTTTTGTGTTTCTGCTGGTCTATTGGTTTTATTCTTGGGCCTGCAGCTGCAGCGGTGGCCATTGTTAGTATTCCTCCGGGAATAGGATTGTTGTCGCGGACCGGTCCCACTCGGTTATTATCCATATCTTCCCCTTGCTGGTTTGGTACGCTGCCAGTATCCTGCCCTCGCTTTCGATTGCCTGATCGTTTAGCTCCTTGTCCTCTTGACAGAGGTCTCCCCAGTCTTTCCGCTGGTACCGGTTAAAGGCTGCGGCTATCTCTTGGGCGAATACCGGGCTATTCTCCGCCTCGTTTGCTATGCCTCTGGTTGCTACTATCCTGCCGTATTCCATGGACTACGCTCCTTTACTTTGGTTTTAGTTAGATAATACCGGCACGAGTTCCCAGTTGTGAAGGCGTACCGGGTGGGTATTCGTGTCGGGCTTCTCCGTAAGCGTTGGGCGTTATATTGGCGCCTTAATAATTACGGAGGAGGTTAAGAAAATGATTATTGCTACCCGCTACACCTTGGAAAGAGGCCCGGACGGTAAGTCCTACGCCATTAAGAACGAGGAGGCCCCTTTGTGTCCTGATTGCGGCCAGCTGCTCTCTGGCTATGATAGGAGGCGCCGCCATGTTATCGACGGCTATGGCCGCGTCTTTTGGTTCCAGCTGCGCCGGCTAAAGTGTAAGCCCTGTAATAAATTACATACAGAGCTCCCGGACTTCATGGTCCCCAACAAACACTATGAGGCCCGAATAATAGACGACGTTCTCTCTGGCCGGTCCTACTTTTGCCCTGCGGACGACTCGACGATCCGGCGCTGGAAGAAATAAGCGCCCACCTAGTTTGCCTTTATGTATTCAGGAAACGCCTTTATTATTAAAGCTGCACAGTAAGAAAAAAAAGGGGGGGTAATATCCGAATGAAAAGTAATCTTTTGATTATGGCAGCTGTGGCCCTTTTTACTGCCATTGTTCTACTTGGTGGCATAATTGTAGGGGCTATGGTTCTAAACAAAAACGATAATACAAATAGCACGCCGGGAAATTCTCAAGCCGTTTCGTTGGACGCTGCTCCGCCTGCAGCTCCCGAGACAATATCTATACCCGGATATGCTCAATTGGTTATGAAAGCGGGTGAGCTCATGCAGGACGTTGAATTGTATAACCCCGCGGGAAACCCTTGTTATTTTATCATATCCATAATTCTGCCAGATGGTACCGAGGTCTATAAGTCCGGGCCCATAAATGCAGGGCAAAAGACAGACGTTATAAAGCTGTCGCAGCCTTTAGAGGCGGGAACATACAAGGACGCCGTATTAAAGTATTCCACTTTTTCTTCCACGAACGACGAACCAATGAACGGCGCTAATACAAAATTTACTTTGGAGGTGGTCGAATGAAAAAGACTTTTACAGTTTTACTTTTAGTTGTTGCTATGCTGGCCATGCCTTTTTCGGTCTATGCTGCAGACGAGACTTCCGGGAGTATGTCCGTTGTTTTTGAATATACCGCTCCTGAACCGGAGCCTGATCCAGAACCGCCAGCGGATCCCACGACTTATATCATAGAAATTCCTGCAACTGTAACGAATGACAACATCGAACATATACCGATTACGGCCTCAAAAAATACGATTGATGAAGGAAAGATGGTTACTGTTTCGGTGGACTGGGACAAGTCCTATGATAGTGAGGGGTATTTCAATCTTTACAAAGACAAAGGAGAATTATCCGAGGAGTCAATTAGGTGTCGAGTCTTGTTGTATCTAGATGATAATTTAACAGAGGGCGTCTATGTAGATTATTTTGAAACCACACGCGATAGGCCGCTTGTTAAGTTTCTAGCCGGTGAAACTACGCCGTCTTATGGTGGTCATATAGGGCTTAAGCCATTAGTTGAATACTCTGGTGCGAGCTCTGGCACCTACACCGGAACGCTGTATTTTAATATTCAGGTGGTAGATGCCGATTAGTAGAATGTCCCTCTTTTCCTACTGTGCATGAGGAAAGCTGCGCCTGTTATTGGTGGTTGTCAGCGTCGTTCAAAAGGTGTATAATTTAAGTGAGTTCTTCGAGAAAAACCTGTTACCGGTTTAATGGCTTGAGCGTCTTTCCGGTGGCGGGTTTTTTGCGTGCGGTTCCTGTGTCCGCTCTGGATCCATAGGACCGGTCAATAATACATATAGCCTCTAAAGCCTTGGTAATTATGCCGGGGCCTTTTTTGATGGCCGCTCTTTCGGTTTGTTGTGCTGCTCTCCTGTGGATCCGCTGGGACTGCTTCCAGCTCCGGGCAGCTGTGGCCATTCTCCGGAGGTTATTCCCGGTTTAGAAGTGCGGGCCGGTTTTTCGGTCTCCATATTTGGCCTCTAAGGGCTTTTCTATCTCTTGGCCATGGTGTTGCACCTGCTAAAATCCTGTAATATGGCCGCCTTTATCCTTTACCCGCTCCGGCGGCTATTCTATGGCCATTCCTTGGCCACTGGCAGCGGTCCCGGTTGTTATTCTGCGGCTCGTTGCTGCAGCTCTAGGAGCTGGCCTCTACTTCCTGAATAGGTTTATACTTTGACGCTGGGAGCTGGTGGCCACGTCCGGAGCTTTTTCCGCTGGTTAAGGTATCGTCTCCCGCTCCTGCAGGTGTCATTTTGTTATTAAGGCCCTGATATTTGTTATCTTTTCCCGGTCTTTCGTTATATTCTGTCCGCTTGGCGTTGGTTTGGCCTCTCTTAATGGCTGGGAATGCTGGGAGCTGCTCCGGTTCTCTGTGGTCCGCGCTGCTGGTTCCCGGTTCGGTGTATCGTGTGTTCTTGTTGCCGCCTATTCTAATTCAGGAAACCGAATAAAACCCAAAATAACCGAATGGTTACGCCTGCGGTCCGTTGTATCTTGGTTTCTGTCGTCATTAACCCCGCTGAACGGTGATAACTGCGACGGAAAATCCGGAGGAAATAAAAAGAGCCCCGCTCCGGATCCGTAGTCCGAGGCGAGGTCCTTCTCTTGCTGCAGCTAGAAAAATAATTCTACAAAATCCTGTCTAGTGATGTGCCTTTTATCCGCCAGCGCTTCTATATGGGCCTCTACATCGTCGCTCTTTATGCATGGGTCAAGGTACCAATAAACGACTTCCTCCGGCGGCTTATCCATTCCCCTAATGGCTGCCCGGCGTAGTAGCTGCTTTAATGCGTGGACGGTCTTTTTATACCATTCCTCGCCTACCTCGGTGCGCCTCCTACAGGACAATACCACGTATAAGAGGGCCTCTCTAAAGTCATTAGTATTGCGCATGGTAACGTGTCGGATTCCGAATAAGTGGCAGGCTTTGTCTAATAGGCTTCCTTCTCTGGTCCTAATCATTATTAGCGGCCTCCTTTCGTGGTCTTGGTCTCTTTGCTGGCGTCTGGATCATACTGATAATCGGAGAGCTCATCTAAAATATCTATAACGGCCTCTTTTATCCTGTCGGAAACCTCCGCCGCTGTGCCTAGTTTGGCTATGTCTTTGGCCAGTATGTCCGGGAGCTGTGATATCTGGCTGTGTATGGTGTTTATCAGGTCCGTTGTCATTCCTTCCACGTCCTCGGCCCTGTGCATTTTGCCCTCTAGCTCTCTAACTTCTAGCTGTGCAATTTTGGCTTTGCTTTTCTTGAGGTCAATCTCGGTCTTTAGCTTCTCGACTTGAAGGTCGGAGGTGTCGCCTGTATCGGCTTCCTCGGCCTTTTGCTGCAGGTATGATATATACCGCTGTATCGTCGTGAGTAAGTCGTAATGATAAACATTGCCTACCTTCTTGCCTATGATGATACCGTCCTGTGTGAGCTGCTGTACCCACCGGCGGGTAACTCCTAGGAGCTGGGCTATCTCTTTACTGGTGACTGTTTTAGGTTTATTGTTCTCGCTCATGGTTTTGCCTCCTATCTCTTTGGTTTGGCGAAGCGAAGTGCCTCAAAAAAAAGTTCATAAAACTAGGCCTTTCTTGGGCTCAAGCCGCCCGCAGGCTGTAGGTCCCACAGGAGGACCCGCTCCAACTTTCCCGCCGCCGTCTGGCCGCTCCTGCTGCCCCTCTGGCGTCCCTCTGTCCTCGTCTAATGGTTTGTATTGCCTCGCGCCCTGTCGTTCTTCCTGCTTTGTCCTGTGGCCTCTGGCGGCCTCCTGTGCCCTGTATTATGGCCCTGTGCGGTCTATCTCGGCCCATTGTGGGTGTGTCTGGCCCTTTCTTTCCGTCTCCTTGGCGTTTATTCCGCCCATTCTGGCCCTTGCCTGCCCTTGGTGGTATGTTTTGTACCCCTTGGGCCTTTTTCGTGGCTCCTGCGTCCTCCTGTGGCTTTCTGTGGTGGTCCTGTTGTTTCTTCCTGTCCTCTGGTGTCCTTGTTTGCCTTTTCCCGGGCTTTAGTTCTTCCGGGTGGGGTGTTATATCCCTTTGGGCCTTCTCGTCCATCTGTGGCCCTCCTGCGCTTTCCTGTGGCCTGTCCTTTGTCCAGTCTCTGGTTTATAGTCCGGGCTGGTTGTTACTCGTCTGCGGTTTCGGTCTCTAGCCTCTTTCTTTCTACCGCTCCTACTAATGCGCTCCATGCTGGATCCGGTACAAAGTCCTCCGGCTTTATAAAGTCCTTGCAGGTGTTTTCTGGTTCAATGCCTTTCCAGTTATCGCGGTCTAGGTTTATGCACTTTATCTTATCCGAGAATGATTTGTCCGGCTTGTACCAATGGCAGTTCTGACATACCTTTTCGTCCTTCATGGTTATTCCTCCGTTCTCCGTTAGGTGTTTATATCTCCCGGGCTTTGGTCTCTGGTCCGGGCGGGTTATAAATATGGCCGGTCGGCTATGGTTAACCTTCCGGCCCTTGGTCCTTATCTCTTGCTTAGTTCTCTGTTGACATGGTGTTCCAGTCTGTTTTCCATCATGGCCAGCACTTCTTTGGATATCTCTTTGTTTACCTTTTCGTTGGTTACCATCTGTGGAATGGCCAGTGTTCTAAATGCTTTTAGGTCGTTCTTGTCTGCACTCATACGCTGGAAAGGTAAATAGTTCCCGCTCCTTGTCGGCATGAGGATATTATGAGACTGCCGGCTAAATGGTCCGCCGGCTTTCTTCTTGGCTTTGTATCGCCCAATGACTACCTTCTTGCCTTTGAATACTTGCATTCTCAATGTGTAGCTTCTTCCTGCCGGTGGTACCTTTGGTGTCATTCCAAAGTGAGTAGGGGAGAGGCGGTCTCCTTGATATACAATCCTGAAATTCTTTCCAAAGGAGCCCTTTAATTTAACGCTGGCCTTGCCTTCCTCTACCTTGTTGGATTGGAGGATATCGCTCTTTTTGATGTTGTATGTCTGCCGGATCACGTCGGCCACTCTCCCGGGAGCTCTTTTCCTCATGTCGCTAGCTGTGTTCTTGATTACCTTCTCGGTGCTTTTCTCAATCTTCTTGAGCTGCTTGCCTACTTCCTCTAGTCCTTTAATGCCTAGCTTCATGGTTCCGTATGCCATCTTTTACACCTCCTTTCTGGATAGTCCTCTTAGGAGCTCTTTTCCTAGTCGTTGGCTATTGTCCTTGATTACCTCCCCGGCGTTTATCTCAATCCGCTTGAGCTGCTTATTGTCTCTGTTCCTTCTGCCTCTCCCGCCGCTTCAACTGAAAATCCTACATCGGCGTCAAGTCTTAATAGATTGCCTATAGCCCCTCTAATGTGTCCCTCTAAATCGTCTTTAAATTGCTCTGGTATATCTTCTTCGTTTACCGATACAATAAATATCCGCTCCATGTTCCTCTTCCTTTCTGGTTTGTTATTGCGTGGCCACTCCCTGCAGTAGCTTCTCTAGTATCCTCCCATGGAGCACCGTTACCCATTGTCTCGATTTGCACAGAGCTTCGGCCACCTCCTCCCAAGTGAAGCCGTCCAGATACTTCCTTCTCATAAGTTCTCTGTCTATGGAGCTATCTAGGGATTGTATTGCCTTTTCTATTGCGACTGTTTCCCTCTGTGCCTTTTTAATACTTTCTCTCAGGGCATTTTCTAGGTCTATCACGCTGGCTATTTTTCCTGCTGTTCTATCCGCTGCAAAGTTCGAGCGTGGCATTCCGTCTCCTATCGATTGGCCCGGGTACATGAGCTGCGTCCTCATGGTTTCCAGTCTTTCCTTTTGGGATTGTATTTCTCTTTTGAGGTCTATGTACTGCCTCAGTCTTTCCTTAGTCATTCCTTCTTCTGCCGGCTGCTTAGGAAGGGTTTGTTCTGCCGCTTGTCTCAATAATTCCCACCTCCTTGTGTTTTGGGTCCAGCTGTATAAGGCTTGACTGCGTCTTTTGTAGGAAGGAGGGAGAGCGGCTCCCATCTTTGCCAGCCTCTCCGTTTGCGCCTCTATCTGTCCAGTAGGTCCATACATTCTTTGCGCTGCTCCTTGATTATGAGTTCCTCTTTCGGTTTCTCTAGGAGGTGTATTTAGTCACTCTCAACATTACCTCCCTGTGGGCTTATTCTCTGGCTTGTTTCCCGGCTATCATTTCCGCCGCCTGTCTTTCCTCCTGTGTTAGAGGAGTGTTGCCCTTGGTGATCTGCTCCGTTGTGCTGGTGGCTATAGCCTTTAATTTATCGAGGCGGGCCTGTTCTTAGTCGCTTAGGCCCTCGCCTCTTTTCTTGGCGATAAGTTCCGCCAACATGGTTTCCGTCTGCTGCTCTAGGTTCTTGCTATTCATTGGTTACGCCCTCCATTCTTTTGGCTGCTGCTTCTGTTCCTTCTAGCCCTCTTAGGCTGCCTCTTACGTATCTGATTTTCGCGTCTCTGTCGGTTCCGGCTTGGTGGCCGTCTACGTTTATGAGTCCGTCGTGCTGCTCTGTAATGCTGACCATGATATCATCTTCCTTGGTGCGTCTCCCGGCGGTGCTGTAGCCTGATCCTGCTACTGGGCCATATGCAATGGTAAAGGCTTTTTCTTGGATATCTTTGTAATACTTAGCCCATGCCTCTGCAGCTTTTGAAATATCGCTAGCCATGTTTGATATCTGTGTTTCCTTCTTGATCATGTCGTTGTATGCTTCGCTGGCTGCTTTGAATAGGGCGCTGTCTCCCTTGACTCCTACCGTCTGAAATTGAATAATTTTCTTTTCCAGTGAGTACATTTCGGAGGTGATTTCGTCCATTCTCATTTCCGCCTGTTCCGCTTTGTCGTCGTCTCCCTCGGCTATGTGGTCGGTGATTTCCTCGGCTAGTCTTTCGCTTTCCGCTGCTAGTTCCTCCAATGTTGCCGCCATCTGGTCTCTTTTGTTGCGGATCCTTTCTTTCTTGTCCTCGACGTCTACCTTGTATGCTTCGCTGGCCTCCTTGAATGCCTTTTTAGCTTCCTCGTAGGGCTTTGTGATATCCTGCAGCATTTCTCTGGTTAGTGTGCTAGGGTCCTTCTTCATTTCCTCTAAGCTGATTGTCTTTGTCTCTTTCATGGTTTACCATTCCTTTCGTTTTTTAGTTTGGTTTACTTATCTTTATTGCAATTATCAGAGGTTCCGGAGAGCTCTTGGCCATGGATCCGCCGCCTCTGTAATTTTCTTAATAATCATCTATTTTTGTCACAGGCTGCTGGCCACTAGACTTACAACGCTCTGCTAAAAAGCAATCCTTTGGCTCAATATATGTCGTTGCATAACTGGCAAGCGGCTTTTTGTACCCTGCATTCCTGCTCTTGGTCCGTTTGCTGCTCTTGCTGCTTCTCCTGCTCTGCCTGTTCTTCCAGCTGGTAGGCGTATGAGAGTAGCGCTGTTCTTTTCTTTACATCGAGGGCCTTGTAAAGTCTTAGTAATTCCGCCGCCCATTTGTCGCCGGCTCCGGCGTCCGCTGCCTTACCGTTCCCCACGTCTATGGTCTCCGCTTTGTTGCCTTGTACTATGGTGCTGTTGGTGATATTGCTTGCATAGGTGAGCTTGTCGATTATATAGAGGTTAACCGCTCCGGGCTCTGCCTCTAGTCCTGCGCCTGCTAGTATTTTCTCTAGCTCTGTTGGTGTGATGTTCTCTTGATTTAGCCTATTGTTAAACATTGAAATTCCCCCTTTTTTTAATACCAATCTCCTGTTGGTGTGTAGTGGAGCCATTCTCCATTCTTGAATGCTACCTGTAGGTTTCGGCCTAGTGGCCTAACGCTTACCGGCGTCCAGCCTTCCTTGTAGTCGTTTCCTACGCCGCTCTGGTGTCTCTGGTGGGTCCTTATAAATTGCGCCTGCTGCTCTGGCGTTAGCTTATTAAATCCTTTGACATTCTCCATCTTTAGGAGCTCCTTTCCCGGGCGGCCCTTAGTTCTTTTAGGGCGGCCCTGTGTATTTGGCGGTCCTTCTCTCTGGTGTCGTGCTGCAGCTGGTATTCCAGTGCGGCTATTTGTCTGTCTAGCTTGGTTTTGTCCTCTGGTACTATGACTTTTAACATGGATCCATTCCTCCTTTTTGGCTTTCCTTGTCTCTAGTCCTCTGTGCTGGGGCTTATGCCTCGGTTTCTGCTGCTGCGTTTGCCGGTGGTTTTATTAACTCTGTCCCTCTTAGTCCTTGTCGGTGGTACCTGCTTACTACGGTGGTATATTTCAGGCCGTATTTGTTGGCCGCCTGTGCTAGTGTCATTTCTTCGCCCTTGATTTCTATGAATATGTTATCGCTGCGATTGTTGGATTGTTCTTCCTGTGTGGCCCATCTGCAGTTATCTGGTTGATATCCTTTGTCGTTGTCCATTCGGTCCAGCATTAGGCCCTCTTGGTATCCGTTTTCCATGGCCCATTCCTTGAATGTTGAGTAGTCGGTCCATTCCTTCCATACCTCTATGCCTCTGCCGCCGTAGTACTTGTATGCTGGATTGTTGGGATTGCCACACCTTTGCCGCATGGCCGCCCATACCATGTATAGTTTCGTAGGGGTTCCGCTGGCGTCTCCATGGGTGAGCCTTATTTCTCTGATCCTGTCTCCTACTAAGCAACCGCAGCTTTTTGTATGGCCATTCTTTAGGCTGGTTCCCTCGATTATGCAGGGGTCCCCGCATTCGCACCAACATAGCCACTCTTTCCCTCGCTTTCCGTATCCGGCGAAGCTGTCAACGGTTAGCCTGTTAAACTTCTTGCCGGTTAA
>Ga0334893_1003255_pt1 | contig 10668 bp, 7 predicted proteins | sample GraSluR3_MG_5_FD_207218 | JGI IMG/M metagenome (GOLD analysis project Ga0334893, IMG submission 207218) | Sludge microbial communities from methane-producing bioreactor in Wageningen University, Netherlands - Granular Sludge_09_05-R3 | ecosystem: Engineered > Bioreactor > Anaerobic > Unclassified...
ATGTCCAGACAAGGTAATTGGCTTGAAGAATATCTACTCTGCACTTCTGGACATGAAACTCCTGAATTGTATAGCAAATGGGTTGGCATTGGCTTGATAGCTTCTGCTTTAAAACAGAATGTGTGGCTTGATATGAATACATTTGAGTTGTATCCAAATATGTTTATTGTAATAGTAGATAGCCCTTCAAGCGGGAAATCTCATGTGATAAACAACTTTGGATTAAAGCTGTTGCTTAAAGCAGATGAACTTGACTATAATGGAGTGCCTATAAATATCTATGACCAGAAGATAAATTCAGCAGCACTTATTAAGTCAATGTCTGAACTCTATAAGAAAAAAAAGGAGAACTGTGCAGTTGTAATAGCAGAGGAGTTAGGATTTTTTACAGATATGGGAGGAGAGAATACAAATTTGACCAAAGTGTTAATCAGAACCTATGACAACAGCAATTTGGGTAATGAAACAATAGCCAGAGCATTAGAGAGTGTTCCCAAAGCACAACTTAATATCATTGGTGGAACAACTGCTGACTCCTTAAAGCGTAGCATATCAAAGGAGTTTTTAGGTAGTGGGGCATTAAGTAGAATTATCTTTGTTCATTCAGAAGAAATTGGTGAACCAATGCCCTTCCCTGAACCACCAGAAGGCAATAAACAGAGGTTTCATCGTCTGGCTAAAAAACTAAACGAGTTTAAGAATTTAAAAGGTGAGTTTACATTCGGTAAAAATGCAGCCAAGTGGTATGCAGATTGGTATATCAGGTATTTTAAGGGAGTGCAGGATAAAGAAGATAAGAAGATGACTAAAAGAGTAGCTGGCAAGTTGCTTAAATTAGCCATGATATTTTCAGTAGCAAGAAGTGATAGCCTGTCTATAGAGATACCTGATTTAGTTAGTGCAGTCAAGATGCTTAATGAAGTTCAGAACAACTATCATTTTATTGACAGGAATTTAATGAAGAATGAATTTGGCGATAGGACACAAAGGTTATATGATGAGATAAGAAAGTCCAAAAAGATTAAGCATAGCGATTTGATGAGAAAGACATACCATTGGATGCCAAAGAAAGAATTGGAAGATTGTATAGCCACTTTAGTTGATAGTGACATGATAACAGCAGAGTTCTTGCAAACCAGAGGGGCTAAAAAGAAAACGAAAGTATATGAGGTTATATAATATGAATTATCCAGATGACTTTATCAACAAAATAATATGTGGAGATTGTTTAGAAGTGATGAAGGATATACCTGATAAAAGTGTTGATTTGGTATTGACTGACCCGCCGTATAACATATCAAAACTTAATGATAATAGAGATAGAAGTAAACTTAATTCTCCAATTATGAGAAGAAAAAAGGCATTAAATTATGATTTTGGAAAATGGGATAATTTAGACAGAAAAACATTTTTAGAATTTACAGAAAATTGGCTTTATGAATGTTGTAGGGTATTAAAAACAGATGGAACTATTATTTCATTTTTTAATAAAGAAGATATAAGTTTTTTAGGCTGGACTTCAAAAGAATGGAATATAAGGACAAGAACAATATTCACTTGGTATAAAACAAATCCTGTTCCATCTTTTAGAAAAGTTAATTATTTAAGTGCTTGTGAATTTATATGGATTGGAAGCAAGGGAAAGTTTAAAACATTCAATTTTAAACAACAAAAAGAAATGCACAATTTTTATAAAACAAGCAATAGTTCTGGTTATGGAGAGACAAACCATCCAACAGAAAAACCTTTATCACTTTTAAGACATTTAATAGAAATACATTCTAACGAAAATGACCTTATTCTTGACCCATTTATTGGCAGTGGAACAACGGCTGTTTCTTGCAAATCATTGGGAAGGCGTTATATCGGAATTGAAATATCACCAGAATATTGCGAAATAGCTCGTAAGCGTGTCAATGCGACACCAGAGCCATTATTTGTATGAAAGGAGTCTTATGAACTATATATCCAAAGTGATGTCATTTATAGGTGCTATCATCAGTATAGCAGGGATAATATTATTTATAGTTGAGGTGATTAGAGTAATTGGGGCTAATTAAAGATAGCCCCATTTTTTAACTAACTTATACTTATTATCCATACCTTCTACAATGTCTTTGCGATATTGGATGTTGGGTATGGATAAGTTTTTTATAGTCCTGTGTGTTCTTTCAATAGCGTGAGTAGGACTTAACCCTCGTGCAGTTACTGTCATTAAATAGCCATCACAGCCTGCCGAGTAATACTCGTTATCTGACATATATATATCCCTTAACCAGATATGTTTTAAGTTCTGCTCATTGATACCTTCAATTAATACAGGTTTACTCATCTCATCTGTCATCTTCATAGGGTAAGGTGGCATAGTAACTCTGGTAGCTACAAGCCAATCAGGACTTGTTTTAATCTGTTTGGAAGAACCAAAGGCACTCTTATATATAAACTCTCCCAATGGCTGTCTAATGCCCTCAAATGCTGCGTATGTGTTATCATAGGTAAAACCAAGAAACACATCATTAATAGCTATACTATCCTCTTTGACAGACACCTTAAAGTTTACTGCCCCTCTATAGCCTGTCTTCTTTAACTCATCTTTGAACTTTAATATGGTTTGTTTAGCTAACTTATTAGTCTTGTGATACCATAATAAGCAACCCATGCTTTCAGTATCAATAGACAAATCATTCTCCATTAGCTTGGTTTTTTTGAAGAATGAATGTAATGGTCTAATGAAATCAAATCCGTTATACCAGCCACATATATTTATCTCTACTCCATTTGTATTATCTAAAGTTAAATCTGCTCTCTTTAATATCTTTTGTTTATAGTCTATATCTTTGTTGAACAGGTCAGCTAATTTAGAACTGCCATAGATAGGCTTGTTCTTTGCCATTACATCAGCATACTCACCTATACCTGACTCGTCAAAGATAACCAAATCACAATTATGAAACTCACCTTTCTCTGCTTTATCTACAATTCCTGTGCCTAATAACCTGTAGAGCTTATTGTTAACAAAAAACTTAACTATGTGTCCTTCACTTGCTATTCTCTGTGCGATACTTAAACTTGCACCTCGTCTTGATATAAATAGAAACCTCATTTTCTACACCTCGTTTATTTCTTAAATTTTAAAAGTATATCATCTAATCTTTCTTTTCTTGAAATATCCATTATTCCTGTTTCTTTGTAATGTGCTATAATTTCCATTCTCAATCTATTAGCTTCAGCCATAAGAGAAGTTCTTTCTCTTGTTACATCTACTGACCTAAACTGCATACCTGTGGGATAACCAAGTGCTCTGGTTAATGCCCTGTCTTCAAGTAACTCAACCTTCTGTGGCATTAAAGTATGAACTTCTCTCAATGGTGGCATAATAGTTTCAATGACATATAAAGACTTTTTAGGCATTTTTAAAACCTGTTTCCCTGTATACTTATCATACCACTTTGTTACACCTATACTTTTTTGAACACTCTCTGGCAAGAACACAGTCCACCCAGGGGCATAAGTATATTCATACCCAGGCTGTGTCATTTTCCTACCAACTTCAGGGAATGTTTCAACTCCCCAAATAAGTTCAATCGGTGCTTTTAACATAGGCGCTAACCCTGACACCATATCTCTTACACTAAATAGACTATCTAAATCCTTAACAGGTAAATCAATATAGTAATAATATGGATTGCCTGCTTCACTTTTCCAAGGGGATTTAAGATAACCCATTTCCTGCATCCATTCAGGAGTAAATTTACTCTCATCTTTTGTTTCTTTGGCAATAGCACTTAACCCTCTATGAACCTTACCAAGTTTACTATATTTATCTGGCTGTTCAAATAATTCTCTAAATTGAGTAGGTATATTTTTCCTCATCCAAGTATAGAAGGGCATTATCCTTTTCATAAACTTCTGTTCAAAAGCAGATATTTCTCCATAATCAAAATGATATTTAGCTGCTCTTTCTGCTGCATCCATAGCAGCCCTACCTAAACTTTTTTGGCTTGATTTAACTAATTCATCTATAAATGTTGCACCTCTTGATAAATCTTCTATATATCTACCAGCTTGTCTACCAAAAGTCATGGGGTCTATCTTTTGTCCAAGCGTTTTACCTTTAAATATTTCTTCCATTCTCATCAATACACCATGAGGTATATCAGCACCAGCCCAACCTTTCCCCACAACACCATATTTTTCTGCAAGTTCCCTGATTGTTTTGTATGATAATTCCCCAAGGTTTTTTGTCTTTATTGTGCTATTTAACTTTCTTGCCATTTTTATAGATTGTATATGTCTTGTTGTTAAATTTTGTGCAGGTATTCCTCCCATCCATGCTTGCCATACATTAGAAGTCATATTACGAATATGGAAAGCAGGTCGCATAACAGTAACCATACCCTTCCACATATTCAATACAGGGTCATACATAGACTTGACTAATTGTTCTACTTCCCTGCCGCCTACTTCTAAACCGACATAGGCTTTATTGAGATAATGAGCAACATCATCAGGAACTAAATATTTAGCAGGTATTTCAGAACCTAATTTTGCAAGTTTGTCATCTAATTTCTGTGCTATCTCAACAGGAATATTTATAAGTTCTTCTTTGGTTGCAGGATTATCTATAATTTTACTGATATATTGAGCAACATCATCAGTTCCTGTAAATACCTTTTCAGATAATAATGAACGAGGGATATAAACACTTGTTCCTTCAGGCAACGCTTTTAATTTTGCAGCTCTTCTCAATGGAGTTCCAAATTGGTCTACTGCTGTTTTTACAAATTTTACTCTATATTTTTCTCTAATATGTTCTATACCACGAATAGCAGCTAACCTTCCATAATCCATTTCAGCTAAAGGTTTTTTACTTATAGCAGATTTCAACTGACTTAAACTCATAGCGTCTGCTGCATCTTTAGAAAATAATTTATATCCTTTTGGACCTGGTCTGGTAGCGATATTAACAGCTTGTTCTTTAGTTGTTGCTTTTACTATATCATCTTTCATCTTAATAAAGAAATCATTATAATCAGTAATAGAGTCAAAAAACCTTTCTTTTAATGCACCTGCCTTACCATAAGTTCCCGATACATCTATTAATGTGCTCTTTCCGTCTATCCAAAATCTTGTATAAGTTTTACTCCATTTATCAAAAGATTCTTTAGTCATCATACCCATTCTTACTGCTTCCTTACCAATATCCTGAAGTTCATTGGTAAGTTTTAAATAGGTATCTTTTTCTTTTTTACTTAACTTCATTAAAATGGCTTTGCCTTCTTTAATTTTAGTCATTAATTCTCTTTGTTCTTTAGGTATACCTTTAGTCCATTTCTCTACCTTATTAAGAAATTTACCTTCTTCATACCTTGCAGTATCGTGAAAGAATTTTTTAAGTTTATATAATTCTTTTGGTGCACCTTCAGCAGGGTCAAACAGTTTATAGAAATTATTTGCTACATTAGTTAATGTAGTTCCCACCTTGCTTTTGGCTACCTTTTGTCCTACTTTAGAAGTCTTTAATCCTTTAGTTCCTGCTTTTAACCAAGCACCAAATGGTATCCATGTAGCAGGGTCAAGTGCAAAGTCAAGAACTATACCAGCAACTTCTGCAACTGTATTATGAGCACCAAATCCTCTTAACACATCAGAGTATATTCTCTTTTCTTCACCTGTTAAACCTCTCCAAGCTGCACCAAGTAAGTTCCCATCTCCTTTAAGTAAAGCATCAGCAACATTAGCAGAGGCAAAATTACCCCTCTGTAAGTAATCACCAAGAAGTTTCCACACAAATCCCTTAAACTCTCTTTCTTCAGGGTCTATCTCCTGTGATACATAACCTTCCTGCCCTATCTGTGTAAACATTTGTGCCTGTTGTGCTTCAGGTGTTAATTCAGTTTCTTTTTTCCCTGTCAACCATTCAGTTTTATAGCCTGTTTCAGGCTGTTCTAACTCTGGTGTTTCTGGTGGTTTGGTTAAATCAGGTTGCTGTAATTGAGTAGTAGCCTTACCTGTAAGCCAATCAGGATTATAACCTGTCTGCCCTGTCTGCCCTGTTTGTGGTTGGGTAGCTATCTGTGTTTGTCCAACAGCCTCTATCTGCTTTTCTTCCTCTTCTTCATCTTTTTTCATTAACCATTCTGGATTATATGGCATATTATTCTCCTAACGCCTTATCAAATGCTTCCTGCCAAGCAGGTTTTTTAGTTGATTTAACACTCTTTGGAATGTTTAAGAACTTGCTTTTACGTAACTTCTCACTTCTGTATTGTTTATAGGCTTCGTTTATTTGCTCTAAAGTAAATCCTTTTTCCTGATAATATTGTTTTTCTTCTTCTGTTAAGGTTAATGATTTATTCATATCATTAAAGATATTAACAAGACTTTCTGTCGTTCTTGCTTTTTCTCCCTCTTTTCTTGTTATTGTATCTTTAGTTTCTTCTGTTTTTTTATCTTCTGTCATACTTTGATTTACTAATGTATCTTTTACAATATATTTAGCTGCTATTACATCTTGTTTTGTCAAGGTTGAACCAAACTGATTTTGCAGGTATTCTAATTCCTCATCAGAACAATCCATTCCTATATTCTCTACACCTACACTTTCAGCAACACCTTGTATTTCACCTATAATATTATTGATATTTCTAAAGTTAGGTGTCAAACCCAAAACTTCATTAATATCTTCTGGTTCAAGCCCATACCTAACACCATGGGTAGAAATAAACTCATCGTAAGATTCTTTCCATTTCTTTTGATAGTCTTCCCCAAGGCTTGATAATTCATTAACAGGGTTTTGTTTACTTGCGTAAGTCATAGCCTGACTATTCAAATCGTTATAGTTTTCTATATTAAAGGTTTCATCCCCTTCTTCATCTATTATTATAATTGTTCCATCTCTTGTATCATGTTGATATACTTTCCCACCAACTTCCTTAATTTCTATTGCACCCTTTTCAAGTGGTTTTTGAGGCATACTAAATTCAGGCTCTCCTGTCTTTGGATTGAAAGTAACCCAACCATTGTTAATAAATTCCTGTGCTATAGGATTATATCTACTTGGTGTTTCCATAGTCTTATCACCCATAGTGATACTACCTGTCTTGATTGGTGTAAACAATTGGTCTAATAATCTCTGTCTTGTTTCTTCATCTACTGTCTGCATAAACTGAAATAGCTCTTTGGCAGCAGGTTCAGGATTTTCTTCTATCTGTTGCACCTGTTGCATCTGTTGTTTCTGCTGTTGCTGTGCCATCTGTTGATACTGTGCCTTCTCTTTTTCTTTAGCAGCCATAATACGCAATCCCATTTCCTGTGCTTTTTCCATAGCAGCATCTCGTTCTTCTTTTTTCTTTTTATCTTCCATAGCCCATTCCTGTTTCATTCTCTCTAAAGCATAGTTAGTCGTATCCTGTGTTCCAAGAAACTGCCTGCTTGGTGCTTGACCTCTACTTGGCTGTTGAGAGCCAATAGCTTCAGATATTGGACTTTTCTTATATATACTCTGGTCTAATGGTAACCATTGTAATGGCATTTATCTCACCTCTTTTCTATTTTCCTGTTGGCTTCTGGTATGCAGCCATCATAGGAATATTCAAGTAATTCAACGCAGCCTGTAATATAGTAGAAGCATCAGGGTGCTGATTGATATAGTTCTGATATGCTATATTAAGCATATTTTGCCAACCTGTCTGATACTGCATAGCTGCTGTTGCCTGTCTTTGTTTAGCTTGATTATATAATTCTGCTCTAACCCTGTTTGCTCTTTCTTCCCAAACTCCTGCCTCTCTTGCAATTCTATCACCTACTTCAGTTCCTGCAATAGCACCTGTGCCTACATAACTTTCCTTTATTTCAGGCATTATATGAGTCATAAATTCTGTATGGTAATCAGGATAATCTGTAGGTTGTCCTGCTAATGCTTCGCTATAAGCAGACATAGCCTCTCCACTTAACTCACCACCAAACATATCAGGCACATTAGTTTCAGACCACTCATCAAATGTAGGATAATCACCTATACTTGATATTGCCTCTGCTAGATAATTTTGTAATGGGGTGCTTACATTTTGTTGCTCTTCTGTAATAGAGGGCATTGTTCCTATTATATCACTATAATCACTTTTCTTTTTACCTGTGCTTGATGACGAAAATATAATATTTGCCATCTTTCTCACCTCTCTTTATAGTAATCTTGCTCTTACCACTTCCAAGTTATACATTACATTTCCAAAATTAGAAGCAACCTCATAGTTTAAGTCATCTATTATCTGTTTCATTCTATGCACATCAGGATTATCCTCATCTATCCGTTTTATAGCACTTGTTATATCCCTGAAACTTGCATCCTCACTTGTTTCGTAATCACTTAAACCGTCTGCTATCAGTTTAAAATTCCTGTTTACTGCCATATTATTATTTACTGTATTGTTTATAAATCCGTTTATAATTGTCCTAAATCCCTCTGGTTCTATTGGGTCTAAATAGAGTTCCTTTAAATTCTGTGGTGGCACTAAATCTGTAAAGTCATTAAACTCATCAGTTCCCAAGTAATCTGTCATCATATTAAGGAACTCCCTTAACACATTTATATTATGCCTTAAAACTAAAGCAAATTCTATGGAGTTCTTGTTATATATAATACATTTCTGTCTTAATTCATCAATGTCTTTCTTTGTATATGGTTTTTTATAATAGAAATCACCCACAAAAGTAGGGGGTGGATAATCAGGTATATCCCATTCTGGTAAATCCCATTCCCAAGGTGGGTAAGGTATTTCCTCTGGTATTTCAGGTTCGAATGGTGGATAAGGTTCTTCTGGTATAGGTTCTATAGGTATAATAGGTTCAGTAGGGTTACCATCGCTTATATCATCATCTATCTGGTCATCTTCACCACTATCACATAATGTAGAAAATGCTACATACTCACCATAATATGTTTCACCACCTATAACTGCGTATGCTCTGTAAGTATAGCTTTCACACTTAAATAGCTTATCGCTGAATATAGCACCAGGATTACCTAATACTGTTTCCCAACCTAATACCAAAGAATACTCACCTTCAGCAAAACTACCTGTTTCTGTTTCTGTCTTTGTCAAAGTTCCTACCCAATATCCTGTATCTTCATTATAATCAACATCACCTTCAAACCCTGCTATACTATGGTCTATAGAACCATAAAGATTTCCCGAATAACTTAATACTATCTCAAATCCTCTCTCTGTTGCATTAGTCCCTGATGTTATTTCTCCATTACCCATAGCACAATCATAACCTATCTCTGTTGCTGCGTTAGTTGTTATAGTAGGGGCTGCCTCAGTTTCAACTACAATATAAGGGTTTTTAGCAGATGTTTTATAAGATAAAAATATATAATCTAATATAGAACCAGTAACAAATAATTCAGGTGGTGTGCCATCTAAGTCAAGGTCAGTCTTTAAAACTATAAAAGTATTTCCACCCTTGTTGATAATATCAACATTATTTAATTCTATATAAAACCAATGACCAACAGAAGGTAATTCGGAGAATGGTTTTTCTCCATAATTACCATCATGGTTATCTCTATCAAAGTCAGCTTCTTGAAATGGGTAATGACACCCTATTCCATTTTGTACTACTATAGTAGGGGGAGAATCAGAAAATTCGTTTTTACCATACAAGTACAAATATAATTTTACAGATGTTACTTCTTCGCCTTCGTCAATGCCCGATGTATCAAAACGCATAAATGTACGAGCAAGTATCATTTCGTATTGATCAGGGTCATAGGACGTTAATTGTCTATAAAAACTACCAACAAATGTATATGCATAATTATATAAAGGACTTGATTCGGCAGATATTACTTCACTCCACCAAGCCCCTGCATCTGGAGGACTTTCAAGTTTTTCAACTTTACCTGCAGATCCCATAACATTATTTGTTGTATAAGCATATAAAGTATACGTAGCCACTTATTTTCTCTCCCTCTCTTTATGCTCAATACCTACAAATCTTACAGCATAAGTTTCACTTGCAGTATTGTTATAGAACTTAAACCTTATATTCCTTACAGCCTTGGCAAAGTTATATGCGTGCAGATTGTATATACTTGTGCTATCCAATGTATCTGTATCTGCTGTAGACCAAGTACTACCCTCGTTGGAAGAATACTGCATTGACAGGTCATTACCCTTAGCGTCAATATATACATTTCTAAAATCCTTATTCATTATCTTGTATTCTTCTTTGTCTATCGTTACATCAGGTGTAGTGAAATAACTTGATATAGCCTCACTTCCATCATTCTTTGAACTGTAGTCATAGTTCTTTACCCCACCTGTTGAACTAATATAAGAACCTAATAATGTCCTTTCAACTCCACTTGAATAAGTATTCCCTGCACCTGTAAAATATCCTGTGGCAAATGAATTAATAGACCAAGACTTATCAGTCCAATTATAGGTTACAAATGTCTTGGCATAATCATCAGTGCCTGTTGGGAAAAAGAAATGTGCTTCAGTTCTCTCAAAATTAGGAACTGCAAAACATCTCTCTTTTTTAGCTTTATTGATATTATCCTTAATATAATTCCATACAGAGTTCCCTATTGGAACTAACTCCCAACCACCATTCCATTCATAAATATTGTAGTCATTACCCATAAAGATATGTGAAGTT
>Ga0334893_1003262_pt1 | contig 10636 bp, 10 predicted proteins | sample GraSluR3_MG_5_FD_207218 | JGI IMG/M metagenome (GOLD analysis project Ga0334893, IMG submission 207218) | Sludge microbial communities from methane-producing bioreactor in Wageningen University, Netherlands - Granular Sludge_09_05-R3 | ecosystem: Engineered > Bioreactor > Anaerobic >...
TCCATTCCCTTATATTATAACATAATACCTAATAATACTCAATCAAAACTTTATAAAAAACGAAAAAAAATAAGCCCTGTCAAGGCTTTCAGAACTTTCTTATTGATGAAACTGTCAAACTCCCGAGTAGGCGGAGGAGACAGTTTTGGTGCAGGGCTTATCTATTCTACGATGATGGGCTATGAGCCACAAGACATCATAGAGTATGCAACAGCTGCCAGCTGTTTGAAGCACACTATAGAAGGTGATTTCAACCAGGTAGGAGTTGACGAAGTCAAGAAGCTTGCCGGTGGAGACGCATCGGGGAGAGTTCAAAGGTAATAGATATTTAAGCCGTTTGAGTAAAATCAGACGGTTTTTTTATTGAAAAGAGATATAAAATTGTGTTTTGTATTGTGGAATGCGGCTTCAAAGTGTATACTTCTATATGATAATAGATTACTAAGCGGCATTAAAATGCTGGAGCGGAGGAAAAACATGAGCGAAAAAAACCCTGTTCAATCGGCAGGAAGGATATTTTCAGTACTGGAGCTTTTAGCCCAGTCAGGACCAATGGGGGTAACGGAGCTTTCGAAAAACCTGGAGCTTAACAAGAGCACAGTGCACAGGCTGTTGGCTTCTTTAATAGCGATGGATTATGTAAAAAAAGAAAATGATTCGGATAAATACAGGCTTACTTTCAAGATATTAGCCTTGGGAGAGGCACTATTAGATAAAGTGGATATAGTATCGGTAGCTAGGCCTTATCTGCAGCAGCTTGTTGAGCTTAGTGGAGAAACAGTTCACCTGGTACAGCGTGAAGGAACTGACATGGTCTATATAGACAAGGTAGAATCACAGGTAAGTTCTGTGAGGATGGTATCAAGGATAGGTGTCGGAAAACCTCTTTACTGTACTGCTGTAGGCAAGGCCATGCTCGCTGAGCTTGACGACTTGGAAGTAAAAAAAATATGGGATGACAGCAAGATCGAAAAACTGACATCCAAAACGATCGTTGATTTTGAGGAGTTCATAAAAGAGCTAAATGACATAAGACAAAAAGGCTACGCCCTGGACAACGAAGAAAATGAGATAGGAGTCAGGTGCATAGCGGCCTGCATAAAGAACTACAAGGGAAAGGCTGAAAATGCCTTTAGCATATCTGCACCGATAATCAGGATGAGCGATGAAAGGGTAGAAAGCTTATCGGCTGATGTGCTAAGTTTAAAAGAGGAGCTTTCAAAAGCTTTTGGGTACAAGGGAAATTAGAGTAAGATATTATAATATAAGAGCAGCGACCACAATAGGTCTGCTGCTCTTATATGTTTAATATATGATTTTGAAGATGAGTTGATACTGGAGAAAGCAAAACACCCCTATTGCAGAAATTATTATTATCACCATCGAAATGTCAAAAATCTGCTTTGCTTTAGGCTTGGATTTAAAACCCTTCATTTCATATCCAAGGTATATTCCATCAACGAAGAATATGCCTGTCATGGCGATATTTCACTATCAATAGGCTTTCGCAGCATAAACTGCTTGATTAGGCTGAATGATTGATCACAAAATAATGCCCGAGGAATTTACACACTAAAATGGAATTGACTAAGATTTTGATTTATATCATCAAGAATTTAAACATTCCTTAGTTCATATTTTGCGAAAAAAGGAGAGATTAACAACACAGACACAATAAAAATAATAGGTATATATACAGGAATAAAACCGAATAACAGCAAAGGACCTACATCAAGCAGTGTCACTATAACTTTATAAATGCTATCTGGGCGGTTTGTAGTTTTACATTGTTGGCATTTGATGTCTTTGAACCCGGTAATATTTGATTCAAAAACTATACCCCAACTAAATGGTGATGAGCAGTTTTTACATTTAGCCATATGAATAAATCTCCTTTCCGTGCATTTACAATTGATAAAAACTTCATTTCGCGTTTTTAATATAGTTCAGTAAATGCATATGAGTTTTCGATATAATCTAGCGAACCTCCTGAAAGCAATGCATAATGGTATGATTTAATTGCATATTTATTGTAGTAACCTTGTGCACCGCAATACACTTCTTTACATTTCCAATCTTTGTTGTATCGCAGAGCATAGATTGATTGATGATATAGTTTTACTGTGCTTACGACAGATGATGGAATTGAAAACCAGATAGTAGCTCTTACAATTGCCCAAAGTAAAGTAGTCGTAGCATCCTTTATATATTGGTCTACACGGAAAGTATACCATGTTGTTCTTATTGGCATCCAGTTAATAGATGTAGTTATAGATGTTGTAGGTTCTGAAAAATCATCATTTTGAGTTATGCTGAAGCTTGAAAACGGACTATCATAAATGGTTTCTTTTTCTACTGAAAAATATACTCTCTTTCCGTTAGACAAGACATAATTTTTTCCTTTTTCATAAATTGCCACATCATCTCCCTGACTGATTTCTAAATATAGTAATTCATTTGAAAAGGCATCTCGAATAGAAATATCTTTTAAAATTTGACCTTCTACTAAATACTGTGATTCGGTTGTAATATAATCTTCAGTCTTATTGGTTTCTTGGATAATTAATTCGGTATCTTGGTTTGAGGTAATATTACCAAAATCATCATTTAGTAACTCAGTAGCCAAAATAGTGGTTGGTAAGCTAAAGACAATTAAACAAACACAAACAAAATAAATAATAAATTTTCTCATGCTACATCCTCCTTATTTTTTGATAGAAGTAAAAACACATTAAATATTAATATATAAATATCATATATGCAAAAATAAGTCAATAATAATGTTAAAATTTAGTGTAAAACACAATTAATAGAATAAGCACTATTTTCATAATGTTTTGATAGACTATACCTGAGATTGGAATTTTTATTGATAGTAGCAAGGTATGTTTAAAAGAGATAAACAGATAGCGTTAACCAATTAACGAGATATAAGAAAAAGAGTAATAAGTTAAGGTTTATTGCCCATAATCAGGATGAGCGATGAGAGGATTGAGGGACTGGCGGCTGAAGTAATAAAAATGAAGGAAGAGCTTTCGAAAGCCTTTGGGTACAAGGGAAATTAGAGTAGATATTATAATATAAGAGCAGCGACCACAATAGGTCTGCTGCTCTTATATGTTTAAAATATGATTTTGAAGATGAGTTGATACTGGAGAAAGCAAAACACCCCTATTGCAGAAATTATTATTATCACCATCGAAATGTCAAAAATCTGCTTTGCTTTAGGCTTGGATTTAAAACCCTTCATTTCATATCCAAGGTATATTCCATCAACGAAGAATATGCCTGTCATGGCGATATTTCACTATCAATAGGCTTTCGCAGCATAAACTGCTTGATTAGGCTGAATGATTGATCACAAAATAATGCCCGAGGAATTTACACACTTATATGGACTTGACTCTATTTTTCACCTTCTTCATATGGTATACCTATTAGTGATGAATTGATACTGCGATTTTTAGGATCTACTTTGAATGATATGTCTTGTATATATACTGTACCAATGATATCAAGATAATTTCATTTTAAGTCAATTTTGAATTCTTTTTTTCTTCCTCCAATATTTCTAACCTTAATATTATAAGACCATAAACCTCTCCAAATATGCTATTAAATCCTTAATTGAGCAGATTGCCTTTAACTGGTTCAGTTGATAGCTCATATATATATGTTTTTTTAACATTTCGTATTGGCTGCAGGATCAAAAAAAGAGGGCCACTCAAAAATTTGACCCCAAAAAGTTATATTTTGGTTTAACTCTTTGGGGTCGGTTTCCAGGTCATATTTATTATGCGCTGTTTATTACTTCAAACCTGATTTATAATTGCATAAATATTATAAGATTTCTTGAAGGTAATAGGTTCCTGGTATATAGTTACCTAATATATCATAATGATACCATTTATTCGCATATTTTCCGTAGTACCCTTGTGCTCCACAATATACCTTTTTACATTTCCAATCTTTTTTATATTGCACTGCATAAACTTGATTGTGATACAGTTGAATTACTGATGCAACCGAAACAGCAGAGGCATATGGGCCACTAAAAAAGATTAATACTGCTGAAATTATAACCGAGACCGGAGTAACCCCTATATAGTCATTCAAGTGATATGTATACCATGTAGTATAAATAGGCATCCAAACTATACTAGTTGTTGTTATTGGGATATAATTATTTGTCATTATTCCACTTCTTTCAAAAGATACTGAAGTCTCTTCTTCAACCGTGAAGTAGTATTTTTCTCCATTATAATCAAAATAGTCATTACCTTTTTCGTATTTAGTAATATTATCATCTTGTTTTATTTCTATGTATTCGACTTCACCTGTAGCAATATTAGAATTAGTAGTTATGAGATAATTTTCATTATCTATTGAATATTCTCCAGTGATTGTTTTTAGATTATCTGCCATGGAAATATTTTCAGAAATGATGCTAGCTTCAGTAGCATTTAACTCTGTTTCTGTTAGCTCACTTGTGTTGATTTATACTTAAAACTGACCCGGGATTAATGGTTAATACTGACCCACCTGAGGTGCAAAGATTAACCAATCCTGATCTTAAAGTATGGTGAATCTTAAAAAAATAACGTTGTGAATTGACCCACCTCTGAAAAATAATTATAATTCTTTCTGCGTGTAAACCATGCGGGAGGAGGAAACAGAGGTGAAAGATTTGGAAGACTGGGCAGCAGTACAAAAAGTATACAAGCAGACTAAGTCAAAACGTGCTACGGCTGATATTTTAAGGATATCGAGAAATACTGTCAAAAAGCTTCTTGCGTTATCTGAACCGCCCAAGTACCAACGGATGTCGTACGGAACAAAGATTGACAAATTCAAAGAGCAGATTATCGAATGGCGCTGTGAACCCTACAAGTTTAACGGCACTCGGATTTTCAGAGAACTGAAGAAAAGAGGTTATGACGGAAGTATCAGCCCAATCTATCGATTTTTAAATAAGGTAGATGAGGACATCGGGGAACGCATTAGTAAAAAAGCTACCGTGAGGCATGAAAGTCCACTAGGAGATCAGGCACAATTCGACTGGACAGAATACGATGTGATCGTCGGGGGTAGATACCGAAAAGTATACTGTTTTGCAATGATCCTGGCAGCATCAAGAAAGAAGGCTGTCTGCTATTCACTAAAAGTTGATGGTGAAGCGATCTACGAAGCCATTCAAGAACTTTTTAATGATCTTGGAGGTACAACACTTGAATTATTGATCGACAACCCAAAGGCACTTGTAATCACGAACAATCCAAAGTCCGAGGAAGAAATCAAGTATAATCCTCATGCACTGATGATGGCAAAGCACCTGGGAACTGAGCTGAATGCGTGCCCTTGTTATTGGCCTCGTAAAAAGGGCAAAATAGAAAGGCCATTCAACTATATCGAAGAGCAGTTTATTAAAGGAAATAGCTTTGCAACTATGAGCGAACTCAATCTTCGGGGCAAAAAGTTTGTGGATGAATGGTGTAATGAAAAACACACAACGACACAGCGTATTCCAAACCAGTATTACCTTCTGGAGGAAAAGCAGTTGCTACAACCATTGCCGAAGAACCCCTACCATTTAAAGCGGTTGCAAAAAAGGATTGTCAGTTCTGACAGTTACGTCAACATCGACAGCAATAAATACAGCGTTCCAGTAAAGTATGTGGGAAAAACAATCTGGTACAGAAAGATATATGGGTTTAAAATCGAACTCTATGATTCAAAAGAAAATTTTATTATTGACTTTGAAGCCTCTGATGCGAAATATAACACTCTTACAGAACCAGCGCATTATGAAGCGATAGCTAAAAAAGTCAGTACATCCATACCCCAGATAAGAAGAGATTTTACTGCAAGATACACAAACGGTCTTAAATACCTGGAGGTTGCAGGAAGAAAGTTTGATCAGCCTACACATCATGCAAGAAAAATCATGGAGCTACAAGAGCTCTTTGACGATTATGTGCTGGATAACTTTATAGGTATTGCTATAGAAGAAGATAAGATGGATATCAAGTCTTTCCGGTCGCTTTTGCGTGAGTATAACAATGGAACTCGACCATCTATCCAGCTAGAACGTGATGAACAAGAGCAGACAGACTGTTGTGATGAGAATCCTGCAATTACAAGAGACTGCAGTTATTATGAATTAGCAGCCAAGGAGGAAATGACATGCAACAGCTAGTGACTAATACTAAAGAATCTTACATCAATGCCAAGATGAAACAGTTCAAACTTGTTGACATGAGGCAACAGTACTCAGAGCTTATAGCAGAGGCTGAAAAGGCTTCCTTAGGATATATGGATTTTCTGGTTCGCTTGCTTTCAGTTGAAGAGGAAGGGAAAAATGCCCGCCGCCACGAGAAGCTGTTAGGCAATGCTCGTTTCGAGTCATCTTCAAGACTTAAAGATATCGATTATAGCTTTAATGCTGGTCTGGACAAAGACAAGATAGAAGAATTGGGCAGTCTACGTTTCTTAGATGCTCACGAGAATATTATTGTAATAGGACCTCCAGGTGTGGGCAAAAGTATGATCGCTACTGGAATCGGTAGAAATGCATGTCAGGCAGGACGAAGTGTACTGTTTGTTAATGCGAAGGAACTGGTGGACAAACTTCATGACGAAATGATTAAAGGCCAGCTCGCGGAAATGCTTAAAAATCTCAACAAGATTGATTTGTTGATTGTAGATGAGTTGTCTTACATAAAAATGGACAAAGAAAAAGAGAGCCTTTTTTTCCAGATCATCCGCCAACGATATGAAAAAAGCTCCCTTATTATTACGACCAACCTGCCAATGGGTAGATGGGACGAATTATTTACCGGACAACTAGCAGCAACGGCGATTCTAGACCGGCTGCTTCACCACTGTCATGTACTTAGTATAACTGGTGAGAGCTATCGTGTCAAAGGGTCAAAACAGAGTGCAAAAAAAGGATAGCTACATATATATTTTGAAGTTTAGATTTTAATAAACTGGGGGGACTAGAGCGATGGCAAAGGTAAGTAACGAAGAACTAATAAAGGTTGTTCAAGTATACAATGATGAAGGACGGACTGCAGCTTATGATTTGCTGCGTAGTCAATACGGTGTTAAGAATCCTTATTTTGTGATAAAAAGAATCAAAAATGATCCGAGATTTGAATACAACCAAGATAGAGATTGCTATCTTGTACACAGTCAAGTAGATACTAATGATGTTTTTATGAGCATGGAAGAACTCTGCTCGCCGATGGTTACAAAGCATGTTCAACCAGCAGAAAAACAGATGATCAATAGTCGACCCGCCGAAATGGAAAAATTGATTCAAGAATTATTGGGCGACCGTTTATTAGAGTTAAGTAGGTACATAGCACTAGACTCATCATCAAAAACAATGATGATAGATAATACGTCACTAGAGAGTGCAGGTTACAGAGTTATTACATACTGACAAGTGGGTCAATTCTCAGTGTTAAAATAGATTTCACAGGTAAAGTTGATCCGCTATTTATCAAAACTAAGGTGGGTCAGATTTAAACGAAAAAGTGGGTCAATTTTACTTGACAATCAACAACTTGCTAATGCTACTGTTGGGACTGTTGATAAAATAATACAAAAACATGTAATTAATGATATAACTTTTCTCATTTTCTTTTTACTCCTTCATTTTATAATATTTAACATCTTATTGTCCGGCTATCCTCCTTTCTAATTTTTAATCTTCTAATAGAAATTTATGGTGAATAAGATATTCAAATAATTAAAGACAGAGAATCGAAATGTCAAATTATATTTATGAATAACATGAACAATTGAGAAATTGCACAAATAAAAAGAACGTTTGATATTATTATTTTATTATTTCTTCTATATCTAAATGCATTTGAAAGAAAAATGTAAAACATTGTTAACAAAGAAATAGTCTGTGTTGTTTCAAGAGATTTGTTTTTGATTAGGATAGCGACAGCAGTACTAACTACACCTACATCAATAATTAAATGGATCTTTTTTAATCTACTACTAACTATCATACATAAACTCCTCGTATTATAAGAGTATAGCTAATAATCACAGCTATATTCTTATTTATTTTGGTTAAAGAATATCCTAATGCTACAATAACCATATAGATTATTAGCGAAGGTTTGAGCTTTTCCTCCTTGCAAAGCGTATGCTGTTGCTGCATAAGCTTGCTCCCTAACTTAAGTATCAAATGCTGCTTACTCAGATGTTGCATCACCTCCAGTAGCCCCCAGCAAGGTATTTCTGTTGGTTGAATGCTTATTATGCGAGGTTTCAGTCAGTGCTTAAGATTAGGATATTCTTTCTCTAATTCCTCATCCCTATCACGAAAGGTGGTGATACTATGAAAAAATCAGAGTATTTGTCTACTTTGTTTGTGGGCATCGATGTATCTGCCCGTGAAAACGTAATTTGTGCCTTGAATTTCGAGCAGGACAGATTATTAGAATTTGCCGTTGCCAATTCTCAGCCCGGCGCTGATGAAATTGCGGATAAACTTTCTGCCTTGCTGTCTAGTTGCAATTTCACTCGCGTCGTTATCGCTTTAGAGGCCACTTCTTTTTATGGGATACATATTGCCAATTTTCTATCTTCTTGCGCTCTTTTGGCTCCATATAATACCTATGTTTACTGTCTCAATCCGAAGATGATTGCCAATTACAAGAAGTCTTTTATTGGCATGGGCAAAAAGGACCCTATTGATGCCTTTGTCATTGCCGATTTTGCCCGAGTTGGAAGAATCACTTCTGAGCCTTGGCGCGGTTCTCAGTTTCTTGCCCTACAACGACTGACCAGGCATCGCCTCCATTTAATCGAATGCTTGACTAGAGAAAAAACGTACATGCTCTCCAATGTATTTCTCAAATTTAGTGAATTTGCCACCCTGACGAAAAATGACCATCTTTTCTCAAACAAATATGGGGCCACGGCTTCTGCCGTTTTGACCGATTTTCTCTCTAATGAACAAATCGCAGAAGCATCCATAGAAGAGCTCATTGCTTTTATTTGTGAAAAAGGAAAAAATCGCTTCAACAATCCCCAAGAGGTGGCTTCCATCTTACAAGCAGCTGCTAGAAATTCATATCGCTTGGATAAGTGCCTTTACGAGCCTTTGACTATTGCAATTGCCTCTTCACTCAACTGCTTAAAAGCTTTCGAGGCGGAAATCAAGTCCATTGACAAGGCTATTGAAATAACAGTTTCTGGGCTTAATCCATCAGAATACCTTTGCTTGAGATCCATACCTGGCGTTGGTCCGGTTTTTGCTTCTGGCATTCTTGCTGAAATCGGTAGCATACATGCTTTTGACAATCACTCGTCACTTGCTAAATATGCAGGCATCGTGTGGAACGAAAACCAGTCTGGTGACTTTCATTCCGAGGACACGCGGATGAGCAAGGCCGGCAACAAATATCTCCGTTATTACCTGATAGAAGCTACAGGAAGTGTTGTTCGTCATATACCTGAATACAATGGCTTCTATCAAAGCTTCAATATTGCCTTGATTTTTTCTTTGAAATCTCGAGGTCTATTTATCATGCGCTTTTTTATTCATTCCACTAAAGTTTCTTTTGATTCAGCGCTTGACATATTACCAGATTGCTTGTTTTTTGATAGAAGTAAAAACACATTAAATATTAATATATTAATATCATATATGCAAAAATAAGTCAATAATAATGTTAAAATTTAGTGTAAAAAATAATTAATAGAATAAGCACTATTTTAATAATGTTTTGATAGACTATACCTGAGATTGGAATTTTTATTGATAGTAGCAAGATATGTTTATGGTAATCTAGAACTGCAATAATAAGGGCATGCGGACAAAATCTTGGACAAAATAGTTTAGGAGGGTGTCTATGTATTCCCGAGAAGAAAGAAACAGAGCAATACATCTGTATTTAAAATACGATAAGTGTATAGCTGATGTAATAAGAGATTTAGGTTATCCAAATTATAGAACACTTAAAAAATGGTATGCTGAATACCAACAACAACTACTTGATGGTACTGAAAAGGATCCATGTAAAATGAAACCTCGATACACTGAAGAAGAGATTGGCATGGCTGTTGAATATTACCTTGAAAGAGGCAAAAATTGTTCTAGGACAGTCAAAGCATTGGGATATCCGTCAAGAGAAACACTTAGAAAATGGGTAGCTGAAATTGCTCCAGAAGAGAGAAAAATAGGTAGAAGTAATGTACAATATTCTCAGGAGTATAAATTAAATGCAGTCTCTGAACTCTACTTCCGAAAAGAAAGTGCTACAGTTGTTGCAGAACTCCATAACGTTAACCGTGAGACACTTTACAATTGGAAAAGAAAACTGTTTCAAGAGGAGTTGCGCATATCAATGGATAAATATCTAAATTTAACTAAAGACGAGCTTGAAGATGAAATAGATACATTAAAAAAAGAGGTGTTTAAGCTTCGTATGGAAAAAGATTTGTTGGAAGGAGCCGCTGAACTAATAAAAAAAGAACCGGGCATCAGTCTAACCAATCTGACAAACAAAGAAAAGACAATCCTGATTGATGCCCTAAAAACAGAGTATCCATTAAAAGACCTGCTTAACTCCCTAAAGTTAGTGAAGAGTAGTTACTACTACCAGCG
>Ga0334893_1003267_pt1 | contig 10610 bp, 11 predicted proteins | sample GraSluR3_MG_5_FD_207218 | JGI IMG/M metagenome (GOLD analysis project Ga0334893, IMG submission 207218) | Sludge microbial communities from methane-producing bioreactor in Wageningen University, Netherlands - Granular Sludge_09_05-R3 | ecosystem: Engineered > Bioreactor > Anaerobic >...
TCCGGTAAGGCTTGAATTTAGGCATCTTTGGACCTCCTTGAGTGTATAATCTATTATACCAAAAATGCCTTTTTATTTCCTTATCTTCTGTGATATTATTAGGTTATTCTCGGTCAGCCTGTTGAGATCTGACCCCGATAATTTCATGACAATATTGAGACATCGGATAGTGGTCCTCTTTATTCATAGTGACATTTTATCAAGATAATTAACAGGGTAACATTATCATAAATTAATCACAAAAAAAGCTCAAAAGCTTGACATCTAAGGATGAGGGATAATAGCAAAAATTGTAATTTCTTTTTCATTTGCTCCATAATAAAAAAATATGCGGTAGGCAGAAGGAGTATTTTGCTGGGCATAAGCTTCAAATACCTTTTCACCTGAAGGGCCTTTGATTGAATAATAAATATGTGTTTGCAATCCAGGATGTCTTGGATTTTCAGACAGTAGAATAATCGCCTTTTTAACTGCTTTATAATTTTTGTTCTTCCTAGAATCTTTTTTTAGCTGTCTTAATACTTTTCTGGCAGTTTGTGTTAAATAAATATCAAATTTCATTAATCATTCCTAAAGTGCTTCCAGGTTCTCAATTTTTTCTACTTTACCCTCTTTTGCTTCCTGCAAACCTTTTCTTATCTGATCTATCAATTCTGGTTTTTCATATATCCAGGCTTCTCTGCTGGGAATGGCAGTTAAGGGTCTCAACAAAATATCCCCATCCTGTCCAATAAGAACCTGAAATTGAGTAATCCTGTTTTGGCCCGATATTTTTTTAATAATCTTTTCACCTATAGTAATTCTATTTTTAGAATCTATAAATTTAACATCAAAAGGAATAAATTCCTGAGTGTCTTTTTCTATTATTTCTTTTTTGGTCATCTTTTGCACCTCGCAGGTTGTTTTTATTCATCATATCATTATGTGGGTAAATATACAAGTGGGATTGTGGGACATGATTAAAGTTTTATACAAACTCATCCAAAGTAATGCTTATACATTTCTTCTAAAAAATCAGAGTCATTAATCGGGTACCCGGATAATTATGCAACGGAACAAAGTTCAACGTTGTAAGTATTTCCGGTATATTGATTTCTTTTTTTATCCTAGCTGGATTGGGGATTAAAAAATCTATATCTAATGTTCTAACAAAAAAATTATTATTTTTTCCAAAAATCCTTCAAATTCTTTATCGCATTAATCATGATTCTATCTCAGATTGAAATATTTTGCATGCATTTTATCGTTTCATAAAATGAACACTTCCCTTTGCTTTGGTACCAGTAACAACAAAATGATAAGTACCTGCCTCTTGAATTTCAATGGTGAAACGACCACTTTCAACCTCATGGCCACGATATGCGAATTCACCATCTTCATTTTCAACAACAATATCCACCTTGCCCTTTTGAATATCAATCGTTGTACCAATCCTGTCGCCTTCTAACAAGGGCATCTTGCTATCCACTGTCGTATTCAAAACATCAAAATCTACCAAAAACTGATGATCATTACCAGTTTTGCTTCCGGAAAACGTATCCTTAGTACAACCGGTGACAATGATAATCAAAGCAAACAAGATCATCACCAGTAAAGCTGATTTAGCAGATGTAATGCTCTTTTTATTAGTACTATTGCTTGTAGCGTATTTCTGCCAGACCTTTATGGCAACGAAAACACAGAAAGCGGTCAGCAAATAAAGCACGAATAAGACAATCCACACGCTTGATACATATTTCGATAGAATTACGGCAACCGCATTAACAGCTGCATGAATCAGTATGGCGAGAGGATAGAACCAGAAGCATTGCCCATTACTTTTGGCGGCAAACCAAACTAAAACAGATAAAGAGATATGAAGCGCTAAGGCGGCAAAGCGTTCGACTATGCTCAATAAAAAAGTCGCTGGGGAGGTTGTAGAAAGTGCCGTAAATGCAGCATAGAGCGATTGCAATCTGACGCTGTCGGAAATGCCGGCTGTCAATTTATCTGCATTGCCAGCGTTCAGCATGACCGCCATGACGATATTCGAAACCATACCAAAAACCAGAATGTAAAATACCTCAAATCCGCCGTGTCCAGCTCCGTACATCAGCCCGTTCATATCGTTATGCCGGTACTTTTTTAGTACCGTTTTAAATGCAGTAAATCGACCGGTCTCTTCAAAAAGGCCAGCCATCAATCCACCAAAAATACCGTAGAGCCAGATGTTGCCCTGGATTGCCTTACCTGCGCTTGATTTCAAGATAAGTATGTTGATTGATCCCTCAATCATTAATGCAAATACGATAAACACAGAACAACCGACAAAAAACGGTACAATATCTGTCTTATATTTTTTCCTGAATATAAGGAATAGGATAATTGGAATAGCGATCCCGGCCAGGGCAACAACCGACATAAATACAATTGATAAGGTAGGTACAGAATATTCCATGAATTATCCTCCTTTTGATTTTTACCTTTTGCTTTTTTATGATTATCCAACCATCCTGGGCTAAGTAGTACAACGCTTCGTTTACATACTGTTCAGAGACTTTACAAGTATTCGCAATTTTTCTAGCATCGTTAATTGAAAATATTTGCTTTCCTTCTTCGGAAAGCTTTCTTATATTCTATTCCTTTTCTAGTATGTTTTATATTTTTTATTGCATTCATTGGATATTCTCTAATTATTGTAATATTATATCTATATCATAGATAAAAATGCATTAATTGGACTATGTCAAATTAACTAGATAATATTTCTAATATATTCTGACTAATTTCATACCATGAGCTTTTATAAGAATGTCAAATCGAAGTACAGCAAATTCCTTTTATACTCTTTAATCTTTCCGCTTTCAGAAAAGACCACCAGAGAATGTCAATGATTATTATGCAAATCAACCTGATAGCAATAGCATTCAATTAGAGTAACAGGATCAGGGATTTCAAATTCAATTTTGGAGAATAAATAAAATTTCATTCCCACTACCATATTTCATAAAAAAGGATATTTTTCGCTATTTCCAAACCAGTGTGTCTGTATTCATTTTGTTTAAGGTTGATTTAATATTTTATGTTCCCCAACAGTTCTAAGGGTAATTAATTTGCCTCTTAAATTAAAAGTAATTCTTAAACTTTTAGAAGCTCTCGCTTCCCAAATATAATTCGTCCCTTTAAGTTTTTTTGTCTCCAAAGAAGGATGCTTCAAATCTCTTTCCATTTGTAATAGGGCTTGCTTAATCCTTTTTTGAGATTGAGGAGTTAATTTTTTATAGTCCCGCCTAAACCTTGGTAACCAGACAAATTTATTTATCGAGTTCATCAATTAATTCCTTAACATTTTTCACTTCTTTCCCTTTTCCCTGCTGAAGTTCTGACTCGGCTTCTTCTTCGGCTTTTTGATGTTTCTTAGTCCAAAACCACATTTGACTCTTATCGATCATTTCTTTTGGAATTACTTTCAGTATATTCCCTTCCATTTTAACTTCTACATAATCTCCAGGTTTACAGTTCAAGGCACTTCTAAACTTTGTTGGTATGGTAATTTGTCCTCTGGGATTTATTTTAGTTAAACTCATAACAATTACCTCCTTTCACATTATCATAATATCATATTTTCACATTATAATCAAAATATTGATAATTCACCTTAAAGAATTTTTCTTTATTTTTCTTATACCATATTCCAGAAAAAACGAACACCTTAAAAAATATAATCCAAGTTTATATGTCAAATGCGAAGACCAGACTCTTATCTCTTTTCAGATTTTACCTACTCCTGTCTTAACTGCATAAACCTCTATGTTATTCTCTTTTCTTTCTGAAACAATTCATCCGGATAATTCTGATTCATGCTTCAAATCCAGTATTTCTTTACAGGCATTATATTCATCATCCAGCGGACAAATTATTCCAATTTTTGTTTTTGTAGAATTCAAAATGACCTCTTCTTAAATTATATTTTGTCTTTTATGTCAAATACAAAGATACGAAAAGCATCATTTACTATATTGTGAACTTGTGAAGACTGACCCCTCTGTCTTCTTATTGTCAAATTGCTTTGCTTTAGAAAGATGGCGATATGGTTTAAATATCTAATTTTAATTTTTCCTTTATTAATTGGTTTAAATCATGATTAACTAAATTAAAATCGGGAAGATTGTTCATTTGATAAGATAGTCTATTCTCCCAATTGCTCCTATAATCATTTTTATTAATTTGGCTAATTAAATTAGGTATAATAATATCGTAACCAAATTTTATCTTGTACTCATTATGAATAATACCAGAATCCAATTCCAGCTTTAATAAATACCATAAATCAAACAAATCCCTTGGCTCATTATCGATACTCATAATTCTGCCAATTTTGTCACAGACTACTGACTCTAAAGCATAGCTTCGTAGCATCAGATTATTATCCTTAAAATCCGAGTATGAAAAATTTATTCTTTTTTCTTCATTCTTAGGAATATAATCATCTTTTAAAATATCAACTTTTAATTCTTTCATACCGCCGATATTTGGAATAACGTCAAAAGTTATGAATAACTGTAATCTATCTCTTTCAAGCATAATTCGTTTATCTGTTTCTAAAGGATATTCAGAAGATATTTTTTGTAAAATTTGAAAAATCTTATCACGATAAATGTTTACTTCATCTTTATTACTAATTACAAAGTCCAAATCTTCTGAAAATCGGTATTCAGGAAAATAAATCTTCTTTAAAGCGGTTCCACCCCTGAAAACAATATTGTCATGAAGAAAAGTATCTTGAGAAAAATAAAATAATATCAGCTCTATAAAATAATCTTTTTCTATAATCTCCGGAGAAACGCTGTATTTGAGAGATAATCTTTGTGCTTGAAAAAAATCAATCATTTTTTAAAACCTTATCGTATCTTTAATCTGTTTTTGTCCAACATTATCAATCAAACGCCAATTATTTTTATTAATTCTTTTAAATGATAAAGTTGGGTCAAATAAGTCATATCTATCTTTTACATATTTTTTTAATTCAAAATAACTATCAGAATCACCAATATTTAGTATCTCTAATAAATAACCTAATCTCTTTGCAACAACATTTTTCTTTTGTCTTTTTACATAGCTTAATAATTTCTTTTGATCAATCTTCTCTTTCATTATCCAAATTCCCTTAGCTATTTCAGTAATTCCCCCACAATGCTGGGGGAAAGTCAGACAGTCTATGATAGTTTTTTCTATATCTGAAATTCTAATTTTTTCTTTGCGCTCTATCCATTCTTCCTTGATTCCCCAAATTGAATTTTCTTTCACAGTGATAATGATCATTTTGCCTTTCATTTCTTTAGGAACTACTTGTCTTTTAGGGGTAGCTATAAAGATTTTCAACAAAGGCTGTGTTAACATCCCCCAATAATTCATTGCACTATAAAAAGCAATGTAATATTGAGGAGAATTAATAACCTCTTTAGCAGCTATATACCAATTGCCAACATAGCCCACTCCGCTACCTATTTCTTGGGGAATGATTAAATACTTTCCTGCTTTTAGACGTACGATAACCTTTCTTTTTACCAAATCTTTTAATAAATCTTTTGTATTATTATAACTATAGTCTAAAATTTGTTGTGCGTGGGCAATATCGAAAATAGGTCTATTTTCATCATATAATTTATTGATGAGTCTGGCACTTATTTTGCCTAATGTCTTTTCATTATACATAATTTCCACCATTTAGGTAATATTTGTAGGTTTATATCCTACATTATATACATAAATAGTAGTTTTTACAATATACATTTTAATTACAGGATTCTCTTCGTTTTGAGAAGTCAATCATCTAACATTCAATTTTATCCAAAAATCAATTCTGAAGGTTAGTAAAAACTATAATTCAAGATCTTTATGTCTTTTGCTATCTTTCTCCATTTAACAACCTCTCAAATGCTTCCAGGTTCCCCATTGCATCATGAACAGGATTGTGATCATGTGGTGTAATGCGTAATTTTTTCCATGAACTGGAATTTGCAAAATCTCCCACAAGGCCAGCATAAAAATCTCCAATCCTTCTAGCACTCCAACCGAAAGGATTCCTGCCAATGGTACGCCAAAAGCCATCATTGATCCACTGCCAGTCAAAGGCAGGGTTATCGCTTACCAAAACCGGCCTTAATCCATTCGTAACTTGAAGAACCCATTTTTCAAATTCTTCAAAAACTTCATTTTCTTTCATCGCCTTTTCCCCTACCAATACTCCATGAAAAGTTTCTCTTGAAGGATACTCAACTGCACCGAATTCAGTAAGCTTCCCGGTACTTGGTGACTTACCTTTTGCTTCACAATCAACAAAAATTAAGGTTTTAATGTTTCTTTTTGTCATTTTTAATATCCTCAAATTAAAGAGCTTCTATCATTCTTTTTAATATTTTTTTGATATTCTTACTTAAATTCCTTACCAACTCAGGATTATCGATTAGAGATTCAAGGTCAATTTGAATACTTCTATCATCAACTTTTGTAATTGCTGAAAGTAATTTTTCTTTAAGCTGCCCCTTATTATTAATAGTTTCAATGCATTTATAATTTGGCATTATGCCTTTTTCTAAATACCAGAGCAAATCATAATAATCCCTTCCCTTACCTGTTGCTAAAGTTTTCCCCGCTTTGTCAGTCTTTTCCCATTTTCTCATTAGAACAGCACGGATCTTGGTAGACATTAAAGTCGGTAAATCAAAGGTCTTAATCAATACTGTTCTATTGAACTTAAATAAAGGGATGTTTTCTATCTTATAATCTGTGCAAAAATCAAATTCATTGAAAATTTCTATTTTTAAAAAAAGCAGGTCTGATTCACTTTTCCCAGCTAATCCCAACTCACGTAGCAAAGGAAATTTTAAATAGATTCGAAATTTCTGAGTCACTACTTTTACTGCAAGATCTGTTTTTTGCTTAAAGTACACTTCTAAATCTTCAGCTAATTTGGAAATTTCAATTTTTTTCTTCAGATCAACAAAATCCAAATCTTCTGAAAGTCGTGGCATTTTATAACAGTGCGCTAGACTTGAACCTCCGTAAAAAACCAGTTGACTGTATTTTCTATCAGAATAAATGAAATCTAAAACAAGAATCTGTAAATAATTCTTTAATAAATTCCGGATGAAAACTTTGTCATCAGAAGCAGAATCCTTAATTAATTTAGTTAAAAATACTTTTATCAATTCCATTATTCAATCCAAGAGATAATTAAATATTTTTTTTAATTTTTTGGAACCCTCTAAAGCAACATATTTTCTTACTTCTTTAATATCAGATCGAGTTAAGTTTTCTACATTTAGTCTTAATTCTCTCACGGCTTCCTTATTAGGCAAAACATTTTTATGAAGATATAAAAAGTCAAATAAAGCTTTGGCTTTGGTAGCTCTCATAATAGAAAAACCGCTATCCTCAGATAATTCATAACCAAGAAAAAGAGAAGGTTTGATTGTATGGTATATAAAATTACCAAGCTTGTTAGTAAACATAGCTGTTTTATTCTGAGAAACAGAAGTTGGATTAACTGGAATTTCTGTTAAAATATTATTGCGATAAAGAATTGTATCCAAGCTAAGATAGGAAGGTGGATATAAAAAGTTGGCTAGAAAATCGGTAAATATTTCTATTTCACCACGGTTTCTCATTTTCTCGACATAGGCAGCAGTTGTGTAAATCCCCTTTTTTACACGGAGCAACTTGCCACTTCTCTCATAGCGGTGCAAAACCATCCGGAGATAAGAATCATTCTCTTCAACACCCAAAAAATCATTGAAAGTGAAAACCGGCAGTTTCTCTGCTAATTCTATTATAGTTTTACTTCTATTTTTATTGTTTCTCATAATTTACAATTATTGTAAATTATCAGAAACACTTTGTCAACCATTAGTTTTTTCACTTCTTGGCATCTGTCGTATTATCAAAAGAGTAGAGGGGTTCTGTAATATATACGGCAATTCATTTAACCTACACCAGCCTTAACTACATAAACCTCTATGTCAACTTCTTTTCTTTCTGAAATAATTCGGTCTGATATTTCTGATTCATTCTTCAAGTCCAGTATTTCTTTACAAGCATTGTATTCATCATCAAGCGGACAAATGATTCCAATTTTAGTTTTTAAAAGGCTGTCTCTTGTTTTGTTTTATCATTTATTGCATTTTCCACAAACTTATTAAGAGACATTTTCTTTGATCTTGCTAATAAGTCAGCTTTTCTATGTATTTCCGGAGATATTCTGACATTAAAACTTCCCTTATAATATTTCTGTGGTTCTTTTCCAATTTTTTGACACATGCCTAAATAATCATCCACAGCTTCCCAGAAGGCTTTTTTAAGTTCTGTTACACTCTTTCCTTCAAAGGTAATACTGTCATCTATTCCTATAATAAAACCAAAGAAAATATCATCTTCACTACTATATTCAATTTTGGCATAATAATCTTTATATTCCATTAAGTTCTTCATTTAATTTCACCTGACCTTTTTAAAAAATTTATGGTAAAATCTCTTGGCAAAGAACATAATTGTTCTATCAGCTTTTCTTTTCTTGTCATTAATTTCTTTCTTTCTATAAATGCAACTATTTTTCAGTTACATTATATATTTGATTTATATAAATTGTCAAATTCATTAAAAGTATTATTAGATATCCCTCCATTTTTTTTAAAACAATGAAACGAAAAACCGTACCTTTATTATTGTTAATGATCAGTTCAAGAAGGATGCTTACTGACATGGTTTTTACTTTTTACCAAAGATAACAGAGAGTATTTATTAATTTCATTGGGTCGAGTAAGGGGAATTACAATTATTTTTCTCAGATATATTACCGAAAAATAATATTATCAATAATAAAGATTTGACCCTCTTGTATTTCTTACAAGCATTGTATTCATCAAAAAGCGGACAAATGATTCCTATTTTAGTTTTTAAATTATTCAAAATGGCCTCTTAAATGTTTTTTGTCTTTATGTCAAATGTGAACAGGCTGACCGAGAATAACCTAATAATATCACAGAAGATAAGGAAATAAAAAGGCATTTTTGGTATAATAGATTATACACTCAAGGAGGTCCAAAGATGCCTAAATTCAAGCCTTACCGGAAGGATCAGGTCATGCTGTTTCCCAAAACCATTGATGAATACGTCCCCCAGAATCACCTATCTCGCCTCATCTGTCATATCGTAGAAGAACTGGATACCAGCTCTATTGAAGATACCTATTCTCCCCTGGGACAGAATACCTATCCTCCCAAGATACTGATCAAGCTACTTTTTTACGGTTATGCCACAGGGGTAAGAAGTGGGAGAAAAATAGCGGCCAAATGTGAAACCGATACAGCCTACATCTATTTAGCTCAGATGTACCATCCGGACTTTCGCACCATCAATGATTTCCGGAAAAATCACATGAGTCAACTCTCTGCCTACTTTGTTGCTATCTTACGCATGTGTCACGAATTAGGCTTGATCTCGGTAGGCCAGATCAATATTGATGGCACCAAAATCAGGGCCAATGCCGCCAACCGCCGAACCAAGACCAAGGAGGAATACCAGAAATGGCTCGTGAGAATCGATGAGAAGATCAAGCAGATTTTAGCCGAGGCTGAGGCTACTGATAACAAAGAAGACCAGTTATTTAAAGATAAACGCGGTGATGAGCTTTCTATCAAAATCAATGACCAGCAAAAATTAAAAGCCAAGATCCAGCAAGTCATGGGAAAGTTCCAAGATGAAAAAGAGAAGATCAACCTGACCGACCCGGAGGCCAGATTCATGAAAGATGGCCGTTACCGTATTGATACCAGCTACAACTGTCAGGCTGTCTTAAGCAAAGAACAGTTCATCCTGGCCAGTGAAGTCCTTGCTGAACCCTCAGATCGTAAAGCCTTATCTGTAATGGTAGAGGCCACTGATAAAAACTTGGGTCAACCCATTCTAGAGGTAGCTGCTGATGCCGGTTATTCCAGTTATGACAAGTATGAATACCTGGACAAAAACCACAAAATCGGCTATATCCCCGACCAGAATCTCAGAAAGGGCAATGCCCAGGACAGGCCCTATCACCAGGACCATTTCACCTATGATCCCCAAAAGGATGTCTTTCTCTGTCCAGAAGGCAAGTTACTCAACCTCTATAAGATACGTAGAGAAGAACGTTCCTACCGGAAGTTTAAAGTGAAAATCTATAAAGCCCATGATTGTCTCACCTGCCCTAAAAAGTCACTTTGCACCAAAGCGCGTTACCGGACCATTGCCATAGAAGACCGCAAGGCATTATTGCTTGGGATGAGAAAAAGACTTCAGACCAAAAGCGGACATGAGAAATATCTGCAGCGTCTATGGACAACCGAACCATTCTTTGGACATCTGAAATACAATCTGGGATATCGTCATTTCTTCTTGAGGTCACTTAAGAAGGTCAAAGGAGAATTTAATTTGATGTGTATTGGATATAACCTCAAGAAGATGCATAAGATGCTTGCTTTTAGCTAGAAGTTATTACAAAAGAGAAAAATGTATCTAAAAAAATAGATGAGCCCCGGTTTATTTGCCGAAGCTCATCTACATATGCATTTATTGATAAAAGTTCTCGGTCAGCCTGT
>Ga0334893_1003272_pt1 | contig 10584 bp, 10 predicted proteins | sample GraSluR3_MG_5_FD_207218 | JGI IMG/M metagenome (GOLD analysis project Ga0334893, IMG submission 207218) | Sludge microbial communities from methane-producing bioreactor in Wageningen University, Netherlands - Granular Sludge_09_05-R3 | ecosystem: Engineered > Bioreactor > Anaerobic >...
AGATTGCACATTCTTCAGAAGCCCTTCCAATAATTGGAGATTGTTTTACTGATATCCTTCAATCAATTCTTAATATGCTGTTTTTGGTAGTTGACAATCTTTATCTTCAGATAGATGGTTAACAATTCACTATGATAATTAATCCAACCACAACCATCTCCGCCCTAGCTCACCCTAACATCGCCTTCATTAAATACTGGGGACTTAAAGACGAAGCCCTGCGCCTGCCGGCCAATGATTCCCTCTCGATGAACATCGGCTGCCTTTCCACCCGCACCAGCGTGACCCTCGACCCGGACCTGGCTGCCGACACATTGATCCTCAACGGCGAACCGGCCACCGGCAAAGCGCTGACCCGCGTCCAGCAGTTCCTCGACCGCGTCCGCAGATTATCCGGTGCACCCACCCACGCCCATGTGGAAAGCGAGAACAACTTCCCCATCGGCGCAGGGGTCGCTTCTTCGGCTTCCGGTTTTGCAGCTTTGGCGCTCGCTGCGACAACCGTCTATGACCTGGCCCTTTCCGAAAAAGAACTTTCCAGTCTGGCTCGCTTCGGTTCCGGTTCCGCCTGCCGCTCCATCCCGGACGGTTTCGTGGAATGGGTCACAGACCCCCAGTCAGGCGATTCCTTTGCCCGTTCCATCGCCCCCGCCGGTCATTGGCAGATCATGGATTGCATCGCCATCCTCAGCGACCAGCACAAACCGGTCGGCTCCGAAGCCGGGATGCACCTGGCATCCACCAGCCCATTGCAAGCCGCCCGTGTGCTGGACGCTCCCCGCCGAATGGATATCTGCCGTCAGGCCATCCTCGCTCGTGATTTCGCAGCCCTGGCGCAGGTGACCGAACTGGACAGCAACCTGATGCACGCCGTGATGATGACCTCCGAACCGCCCCTCTATTACTGGCATGCGCAGACCCTTGAAATTCTCAAGGCCGTCCGGGACTGGCGGTCCTCCGAAGGCCTCCCCGTCGCCGCAACCGTGGATGCCGGACCCAATGTTCACGTCCTCTGCCTGCCGGAAGCCCTCCCGGAAATTCTGGCCCGTCTGCGCCGGTTTCCCGGTGTCCAAGAGGTCCTCAAGGGAACGCCGGCCGGGCCGGCGAGACTGCTGGACCAGGCACCCTGAACAATGACTCGCAACCTCAGCGCCAGAAGGTATAATTAGCTCTCAAAATCACAATCACCCTACCCGGGACTCCCTGAGGCATTCCGGGTCTTAAGGCAAAGAACCATGAACATCCTTTTTCTCATTTTACAGGTTGTGTTCGTCATCGGCCTGCTGATCTTCTTCCATGAACTGGGCCACTTCCTCGCCGCCCGCGCGGTGGGCGTCCCGATCGAGGAATTTGGCTTTGGCTACCCGCCCCGCCTGGCTAAGATCGGCGAGTGGCAGGGGACGGAAATCTCGCTCAACTGGATCCCGTTTGGCGGGTTTGTCCGCCCCAGGGGCGAGGCGGACGAGACCGTCGAAGGCGGCATGGCCGCAGCCCCGGCCTGGAAGCGGCTCGTCATCGCCCTGTCCGGCCCGCTGATGAACTTCCTGATCGGCATCCTCCTGCTGGTCATCATCTACAGCGCCATCGGCACCCCGGCCTCCGATCAGGCCATGATCACGGATATCACTTCCGGCTCCCCGGCCATGTCCGTTGGCCTTCAGCCCGGGGACATCATCCTGGCCGTCAATGACGAAGCCATCGAGAGCATTGACGAGTTGATCGTCATTGTCAATGAGAATGCCGGGCAGGAGATCACCCTGACGGTTGACCGGAAAGGCGAACAGGCGACCTTCAGTATCACTCCCCGAGCCAACCCGCCGGAAGGCGAAGGCGCAATGGGCGTCGCCCTGAGCAACCCCCTCAAGCCGACCCCCTTCTTCCAATCCTTCAGGTACGCCTTCCAGACCACCGGCTACATCATCCGGGAAACGCTCATGCTCCCTGTCCGCCTGATCCGCGGCACCATTGACCCGGCGCTGGCGCGGCCGGTCGGCTATAAGGGCATCTACGACATCTACACCCAGGCCCGCACCATGGACCAGGAGACCGAGCTGGTCACGGCCGAACCCCTGCCCGTCTTTACCCTGTCCATCATCGCCAATATTTCGCTGGCGCTGGGGATCACCAACCTGCTCCCTATCCCCGCACTGGACGGCGGCCGGATCCTCTTTACCCTGCCGGAACTGCTCTTCAAAAAACGGATCCCGCAGAATTGGGAAAATGCCGTCAACACCGTCAGCTTCATCCTGCTGCTGCTCCTGATGGTGGTCATCACCGTGTTGGACTTCACCAATCCCATCGTTATTCCCTAATGCATCTCAGGACGATGCATTAATCTGAGGTCAAGACCATGGATTCACTCTATACCAGAGATTTCGATTTTGCTGCCATTGAAGCGGCACTGCTGGATAAAGACTCGCCGTTTCCCACTAAGCTGGTCTATTTCTTTTCCGATATCAGCCCTGAGGATCTGTCCCGGTTGAAAAAAGTCTGGCCCAATGTCTGGACAGAACGGCGGCGCGGGCTGCTGGAAGACATGGAGACTCTGGCGGAAGGCGATACACTGCTGTTTTTCGACACGGTGGCCGTAATGTGCCTGGAGGATGCGGACCCCATCGCCCGCGCCACTGCGATCCGGCTGCTCTGGCAGTCAGAAGATGAATCCCTCGCCCCCAAACTGCTCAAGCTGCTCCGGGAGGACCCGGAGGCCATCGTCCGTTCCGCTGCCGCGACCGGGCTGGGGATGTTCGTCTATCTGGGCGAGCTTGATGAGATCAGCCAGGCCGTCTATGATGAGATTGTGGATACCCTGATCACCATCCACCTCGGTTCGGACGAAGTCCTCGTCCGCCGCCGGGCGCTGGAAGCGCTGGGCAATGCCGGCAATCCCCAGATCCCCGGGTTCATCCAGCGCGCCTATGATTCCAACGATGATGAGTGGCTGCAGAGCGCGCTTTTCGCCATGGGCCGCACCTGCGACAAACGCTGGACGCCGTCCATCCTGCGGATGTTCGACCATCCGGACCCCAGGGTGCGCTATGAAGCCGTCCGCGCCGCCGGCGAACTGGAGACCAGCGATGCCCGCGAACCGCTCTTTGACCTGCTTGAAGAAGGCACCGATGACGAGGACCTCTACTTCGCCGCGATCTGGGCGCTCACCAAGATCGGCGGCCAGGGCGTGCGCAGCCTGATCGAAGGCAACATTGACGACGCCGAAGATGACAGCGAAATCCAGTTCCTCGAGGAAGCGCTGGAGAACCTCGACTTCACCGAGCAAACCACTATGTTCGACATGCTGGTCTTCGATGAAGACGATCTCGAAGATTTCGATGATGACGATCTTGACGACGATGACGATGATTATGACGGGTATGAGAATTGACCTTCCGGAAGGCAAGCGATGAGTGAGGCTTCCCCCCTTAGGCTGCATGCCTGGGTCAGCGGCCGTGTCCAGGGCGTGGGCTTCCGCTACTTCGTGATGCAAAATGCGCAGCCCCTGGGCCTGACAGGCTGGGTGCGCAACCTCCATGACGGCCGGGTTGAGGTCGTGGCGGAGGGGCCGCATGAGGCCCTCGACCGGCTGTTGGCGGCGTTACGCAAAGGGCCGATGAGCGCGGAGGTGGCGGAGGTCTTATACGATTTCTCAGAAGCCAAAAATGAGCATACAGACTTTAACATCTTGCCTACGGTCAATATATAGGTTTGCTTGAATACTTATACTCTATGAGATTTCTTAAACAACAAATTTTTACTAAAACGATTTGTAACCTTTCTTAATGGCAAACACACAAGTGTTAAAAATTTTTACTAATCCTTAGTTTAGGCAGTAGGTTGTTTCAGAGTTTGTGTTATTATTTACTCATGGAATATTATTCGCCCCTTAGATTTCCTGGTGGGAAAAATAACCTATATAATTTCATTTATTCTGTAATTCTTGATAATAGATTACTTAATGGGTGTTACGTTGAACCATATGCTGGTGGTGCAGCAATAGCACTTCGTTTATTAATGGAAAATATATGTGAGAAAGTTTATATTAATGATATAAGTAAGCCAATTTATGCATTCTGGTATTCTGTATTAAATTTCAATGATTATTTATGTCAAATGATCGAAGACACGGATATAACCATAGATGAGTGGCATAGACAGAGAAATATATTTTTTAATCAAGAAAAGGAATCAATACTCGAACTAGGATTCGCGACTTTTTTCTTAAATAGAACAAACTTTTCGGGTATATTACAAGCAGGTGTATTAGGGGGAAAAAAACAGAATAGTCGGTACAAGGTGGATTCCAGATTTAAGAAACAGAATCTTATACCTAGAATAAGACAAATAAAAAAATTTGCAGATCGGATTATATTATCCAGAAAAGATGCATTGATTTTTTTAAATGAGAAAGCAAGAAAACTACCCGAAAAAACATTGATCTATCTTGATCCGCCTTATTATTATAAAGGGAAAAAACTTTATGAAAATTATTATGGGGAAAAGAATCATAGAGATATCGCAAATTTCTTAACAAAGAATATCGATTTATTCTGGCTAGTGTCTTATGATAACGCTGATGAAATTATTGACATGTACAAAAATATTGAGTATCAGAGATATAACCTCCGATATACAGCCAATAGATTCAAAAACGGGAATGAAATTATGTTCTTTAGCCCAGCACTAGAACAGCAAGAAATTTCAATTATTTAATTAATTATAGATCTTATAAATGGAATTAATTTGATTTATTTATCTCTGCTTCAATTTCGCTAAGATACATATAAACAAATTCACAATCGCTTGTGTTCACGTGATAATGCTTGCACAACAATAAAAATTTTTCCTGATACTTTCTTCTCAAGTAGTCAGTTGGAATTGTAGCCATATCCGAAAAAATATAAGTCAAAATTATAATTTTGTTAATTTCTTCCTTGTCTTCTTCATTTATTTCTTTTATAAAGGGACTATTGAGGAAATCACGGTGTAGAAGATCCTTTAAAATCAAATAAAAGACAGGCTGAGTTTTTATCATCTCGTCTATTTGTGAAATAATAATATTAACTGGTCTATCTTTAATTGTTCGCAATATTTGAAACATTGCTGAAACCCAAATCTAGTGAAAATTGTTTATCAACGATTTCATTTGTCTCTTCAGAAAAATGAATTTCAAAATCATTCCAATGGATTTCTCCATAACAATTATTTATGTATCCATTAATTGCTAATTTACTTGGGAGAAATAATGGCTCTGGCAATCTATCGATAGGAAACCATTCCCATTGACGATGCTGCATTTTCTCTTTCCATTTTACTTCTCCAGAATAATCCTCTGCAAGCACACCTATTGTTAATACCCATGGTTTATCAGAATAAAAAGTTACATTAATGGAGACTACTCGAGAATTTCCTAATACCAATGCTGTTTCTTCATTGAGTTCACGTTTAGCACATTCCTCTATAGTTTTATCTGAAGGTTTCATTTTCCCTAATGGTAAAGCATATTCGTTTTTCCCAAAATTTCCCTTTCTTTGCGATAAGAGTATTTTTTTGATTCCATTCTCATTTTTAGTAACTATTACATTGCAGGCAATATAAGATTGTTTTTTTTGTGTATTTAAAGAATAAATTGGATCACTAGTGCTAGGTTTTCCAATCCATCTAGGGACTGTAATATAATAATTTATCATACTCAATCCAAGATCACAATTTTCTTTAACCTCAATCATCTCCTGATTTATTTCATTATTCTTAACTCGAACAAATATTGGTAAATTCAGCCATTCCTTCAGCCATTCGCGCGATTGCGTACTTTTTGAAATCGCACGCCAGTCGTTCCAATTTTTTGCTTGTTTCAATCTAATTTTTTGTTGAGCATCGAAAACTTTTCCTTCATCAATTTCATTTTCTGAGAAAATTACAGTAAATTTGTTTGTTCCTAAATCAAATTCTTCTGTTCTTGACGAGAAATCGGGAATTTCTGACTGATCAATAAAATCTGCACAAGGCAAAATTACTTTTTCACTTAACAAACTATTTTGATAGACCATTGAAACCAATAATTTAATAATTATTGGTTTCAATTCCTTTGAAAATTTTTCTCGGAAATGGGCAATGGTTGACCTTGTTGGGATTCCCACTTTTGGATTGAACCCACAAAGAATTTGAAGATATTCATTCTCTTCCAGCTCTCGAGCTAAAGCTCTTTCAGAACTTATATTTAAAAAAAAAGGTAGTAGAGATGCTTTAACAAAACTAATAGTTGGAAAACTATTATATTCCAACAGACTAAAATCCCTATAGAAAATCTCCCAAGGAAAGAGATCAAAAACTCTAAATATCTCCTTTTCGTTTAATGGTTGATTAAAGAAATCTAGACTATTCTTCGCCATTCCAAAGTCAACCTTCTAAGTATTTTAAAACAAAATCTAACGTTGCATCGTTGACTTCCTCAATTGTTGTTGAGCTGTCAATAATTTGATATTCTATTGAAAACAGTTCTGTTTCAACAATTTCTTTATATTTTTCTCTATGTTGAATCAGATTATTGATATTTTCTGTGAAACCTCTTTTTAATCCTCTTTTTTCTATTCGGCTATCTGCCAATTCTGGTGGTAAATCGTAAAGAATTACAATATCGGGAAAAGGAACATAATTATGATGATAAGCCCATTCAAAAAAATTGTGTTCAGAATATGTATCTAATAAATCTCCACATTGATAAACCAAAAAACTGATGAAGCTTCTAACTGAAAGAACAATTTTCCCTTTCTGTAATGCGGGTATTACAGTTTCCTCAATTAATTTCTTTCTGTCAGCTAATAATAAATAGAATCGTAAAGATTCATAATCTTTAGGTTTTATCCGTTTTTCATCAACGAGATTTTTAAATTCCTGATAATGTTCACCTGGTTCATTAACTGTAATCACATCATAATCCAAATTTTTCAATCTGTTTTCTAATAACTCAGCTTGTTTATTTTTTCCACTTCCACTTATTCCTTCGAAAATTATATATTTGCCGTTATAACATTTGTTCAACTCACAATTTTCCAATTCAGATTTAAAAAGTTTTGTAAATATAGTTTTCTTTTTCCCAAACACTTTTGATTCAGGAAATTCGAGACTTTGTAATCTTTTTGGCATTTTGTTGAACAATCGATTAAAAACTTGATCAATGCCCTGCCCACCTTCTGCAGTCCACATCGAGGTTCGAAGTATTCCCCATGCTCCAAAACCAGCTAAGAAATCAGCCTCTTTTAAAATTTTACTTTCAATAGTTGATGGTGTTACTTCTGGGTGATCATGTTCAGAAATTACTTTGATAATTTTCTCTTTATCTGTTCCTCTATAACTTTTTAGGTATTTTTCCGCTAACTTAATGGACAAATTTATACTGTCTTTTCCATGAATTTTTGAATTAACTCGTCCCAAATCATGGAAAACAACAGCAGGGGTGATAATATTCATGTCACCGCCATATAGCGTATGTAAAAACCAAGAATATTTAAAAACTAAATCGATATGGTTTTTATCATGGCTTGGACTTTGACTAACGCCATCTTTGACCAGTATGTTCCAAAATTTTTCTTTTTGATCTTCAAAATTTTTTTTCTGTTCTTTCATAATTTCCATTCATCATTTTCGTTTATTTTTTTTGCTGCACGTATCCCATCAGATCCAATCATACTTAAATCTCTATAAGTATAATAAATTACATCCTGGTCTTTATCTGATTTAATGGGTGTATTTACTTCATTATATGTAGTAGGAAATTGTTTAAACAACTCAAAAATATCTTCCCTGCTCTTAAACCGATAAATTCTTTTTGAAGAGGGAACTATTTTTTCAGCACTGACATCGTCCCAAGTTAAAGGTAGGGGTACCAAAGGAAATTGTTCCCCCACATTTTTTATCATAATAACTCTAATTTTTTTCAAACCTATTTTTTGAGCTGTAAAACATCTGTGTAAACCGTCAACAAGCGCATAAGTTGGCCCCTTATTTTCTCCTTCACTTTCATAATAGTACTCTATTATCGGAGGGGCAATAATAAAAGGACATGAATTTATTTTAAACTCAATTATCCCTGATAAATTAAAGATATCAATCCCATACGTTTTTAATAAATTCACATACAGTTCTTCTTGTCTTTTAATTTGTTCTTCTAATACATAGTATGCTAATGGACTAATGTCTTCAAATCCAATCAATTCACTAGTAATCTCTGCTCCAGCATAAGGGAATAACTGATCAGAGCATCGCAACGTGACATTCCTAAGTTGATTTATTACTTGATACCAATTTTTGTAGCCTGTAAGTTCTACTCTTTGAGATTTGTGATCACCACCAATTTCATTAATATTTATATGGCTGTCTATCCCATCTTCCTCGAATTTTATGCTATTCCTTCTGCAAATATTCTTAATAAATCCCTCTACTTCAGCATATCCTTTTAATGCAATACTTCTTCCATACTTAGAATATGCGTCTAGTATTCCTCTTCTCTCTGCTAATCTAACATTTGTTATTGCAGATTCTTCCCAAGCATAAGAATTAATTGCATTACCCGGACTAACAATTGGCAAACCACGGCTGATAGAGTAGTTAAATGTTCTTTTAGCTCCTTCTAATCCAATCCCTTGAAGAGCATCAGCTTCACGAATAAACTTTACAAGTTGATCTAATACATCTCTTTTGGAATCAATAAGTTCAATATTTACATTGGATTCAAAATTAATTGGATTTGTTATTTCGCATGAATCCATTGAACAAATCGGGAAACTGTAATTTGTGTCATCATGTTTTAAAATGAGATAGCAAACCGATTCTATCAATGCGTCATCATTTGAAAAGGGTTCTATTTTAGATAGTATCCCTTTAGTTAATATAATACTCTCAAAAATATGTTCGTACTTTCCTTTGGACCAATTATTGTTATAATTTGTATAACCAATGTCATGCAATAAGCAAGCCGCCCGTAAAATCATTTCATCTGCTTCAGATAGTTTAATTTCACATTGTTTAACAATCTCCATTGCTGTTTTTTCTACTTCTAAAGCATGAACCCGCCCATGGGTTATATCATTAACTAAATCATCTTGTTGTAAATACTTTTCAATATGATTTCGCCATTTTTTTTTCATATTTACTTCAACCGTATTCCATATATTAATTCAATAAGTATAGGACTAATAGTAACATAAATAAAGTTTTTAGATGTGTGGTTTCAAACTTAGTTTCATAAGATTCGAAATAATTTTATATTTTATAACTGTTACTTACTGTCTTTCCGTTTTATCGATTGAAATATTACGAACGATTCCAAGGCCTTCAAATCATTATAAGCATTATTTCGATTTTTTACTAATATTAAACTACCAAGTAATAGTAACAATAGATTAGATAAGAATGCCCAATCTATATTATTAATAAAGATTAATCTCCTTTTGAATAGTTGAAGAACCGTCAATGATATAATAATGAATAAATATCCGATTAAAGATTTAATATTTACTTTTTTATCACTTAACTTTTCTCTGAGAATTGTAGAAATAATCCACACAAAAAGAAACAATATCAATATCATAATTTTCGCCCCCTGAGTAATAATATCAAGTAGTGGATTGAACAGGGAGTTTACTATGATAAGAGCAGTTATAAACTTTAAACCTTGATGGGTATACTTTTCTTGATGAGACTTTTTTTCTGAACTTATCTCTAAAACTAAACACACATAAAAAAAGCATATTATAACAAATACTATAAAAATTATAAGAGGCGGAAAAGAAACGTCTGTTTTAATAATTTTTAAGACCATGTAACAAAGGAATCCTAACACGATTGCTACAGTGCTTGCTCCTAGTGTATGGGTAATTTCATGTAAGTACCGATAGCGAGCATAAAAGCTTACAGTTGATCTATCGTTATCTTGTGTCTTGCAGGAATCTGTAAAAAGGAGTTCAATGAATCTCCAATGATATTTATGATCGGATTTATATTTGTCATCATCAGTATACCCAAATTTTTCTCGCATATTATCTAAATATTTATTTTGAGCCTCACTGCAGTTTGACAGGATTTCATCGTTTTCATCCATCCTCCCTGAAGAAAAACCTGGAATTAATCCATGGCATGATAGAGGTGCATTCCATCTAATATAAAAATATATCTGATAAACAATGAATCCAATAGGTATGCCAGAAGCAGCAATCAGAAGTGAATTCATTATCGAGTTTTCTCCTATTGCATTGCCGAGCGAATTTAATAAACTTTCATAAATATCCGGTTTTAAAATATCTCCATGTATCATATCAACGCTTATAAAAAATAAAAACGATAATAATGCTACCCATCCTGGTACAATCCATCTTGTTAGTTTTGAAAGATCACTTTCAACAATCATAATATCTCCCTCCAGACGAATGTGATTGATTTATTATATCATCTCTTACAATTATACATAAAGAATGGTAAAACCTATACAGGGCAATCGCATTTCAAGTATTAAGGACCTTAAGTAAATAATCCAAGTCCCAAGCAGCTTGAAGGCGTTTAGCATGAATACCGCCTTTGGCAGACTTTTCATTA
>Ga0334893_1003281_pt1 | contig 10565 bp, 8 predicted proteins | sample GraSluR3_MG_5_FD_207218 | JGI IMG/M metagenome (GOLD analysis project Ga0334893, IMG submission 207218) | Sludge microbial communities from methane-producing bioreactor in Wageningen University, Netherlands - Granular Sludge_09_05-R3 | ecosystem: Engineered > Bioreactor > Anaerobic > Unclassified...
GCACTGCTAATGGCAGTGCGCATACAATCAACAAGCGTTGCTCTAACAGGATACTAATGATGCTCTAAGCGAGTATAGGTGATGCTCTTCGAGCGTATCTATGTTGCTTTTAGCATGGAATAATCAGCCATTCTCTTTTTCATCGTATATCCCCCGTTTCTTCTGAGAATGACTAAAGTATACTATACTCATGTAAAAAGCCCTTTAAATGCTTGTAAATCTATTAATTTTAGCCCAAGTATATATATGAATGAGAATAATAGTTATAGAAAAAAAGTTTGGCTAGCCCTAGTCATCTTTTTATTGAGTTTCAGATAACCTTTTGATTCTTTGAATCCTTAGCTCATTATAATCCCAATGATTTATTTCATCATTATTATAATTCGTATTTTCTGTAAAATTATTTTGTAATTCAATAAGAGCATCTATAATTTTTTCAGGTAATATCGATTTTTTTTCTTCAATCTTTGAACATAATTTTATAAACCGATCTTCAACTTTATAAAAGTCAGACTCTTGTTTTTCTCTTGTTTTTTTCTGTAATATTTCAATTTCCTTCTCTATATCAGGTTCGCTAATTTTTTCATCTATCATATATACTTCAGTTATGGAATTAGAAATTTTTTCACTTTTTTCCATTAAGTATTTTGAGATTTTCAATTTATTGAGTAATAATTTTTCCCCTTTTACAACAAATCTCTTTTTATCACTATCTTTATATAGCTCGGCTGTTTTTTCTATACTTTCAATAACAGATTCTCTAATGTTTATATGATTTCCCTTTTCAACATCTAACTCATCTAAAACTTGAATTAAAGGCTCAAATTCATTTGAAAAGGACCATTTTTCTCGCAATTCTTTTGTTAGCTTAATTCCACATGAGCGACAAAAAAAATCAAATTCATTTCCTGATCCAAAAATATAGTGTTTTCCAATAAGATATAACAATTCTGATATTTTCTTAATTTCATCAATATTATATCTATCGTTAACTTTATCATATATATTACATAAATTCTTAAATACCTCAATTGTAATATTTCTAGTGTGAGCTGTTCTTTGAGCGATTAATTCAATAAAATTGATAAGATAAAATGCTATTTTGTCATTTTCAAAATTACTTAAATCGTTAATAAAAAAGTCGAACTTACCGCTATATTTATTCCAATTTGCTATGAAATATTCGAAAACATCTACGAGTAAATCTTCTGTATACTTACTATTTTCAATACATTCTCTAATCTGTTGTTCTTTAGGTTTATCTTTATTTGTAGTTTTAACATACATTTTATATATCAATTTATCTACAATATATGACTCATCGTCTTTTAAACCTAAAATATCCTCGATACCTAATATTTTTAAAACAAACTCCTTTTCGTTTTTATCTTCGTTTTCGTAATACTCAAGAAAGTTATAATACATCAAAACTTTTTCATATTTATTCTCTAAAAATACTTTCATAAAAGTAATCCTTGAAGCATATTCAAGCCAATTTTTTTTATTATACTCACTATTTTTCCCATTAATATCTAAAAACCAATTGTCATTGAGTATCATAATACATGCTTCAAATTCTCTGAAATATCTCTTAACATATCGAGTATTTGTAATTTTTCTATTTAAATCTTTAGCAATTTTTTTTAATTTATTCAACTCATCTTCATACTTTTTTCTTGCCACTTCCTGATCTTTTTCCAACTTGCTTAATAACTCTCTAATTTTCTTAATTCTAGATTTTATATCATTAACAAACACTTCATTATAAAATCTACTTGAGAGAATATGGTCTTTTAATTGTTCATTTGTTTTATCATTTAACTTCCCTCTAAATTCAATATTTAAAAATATATTATTTTCAAGGAAATAATTCATAATACTTATATTATCAACTTTTGCCAAATCATATCTTTGGTGAAAATATTTTTCAAAAAACATTCTTTCTCTTTGATCTAACTTTATTTTTGTTAGATTTATTAAGTAGAACAATACACACCCATCCATTGAAAAAATTTCATTGAAAAATTTCACCACTTCTTGAATTGTTACTAAATCACATCTATCTAAATCATCTACTATTATCAAAAGTTTAGTGAATTTCTCATGTTCATTAAGCTTTAGTATGTCTTTTTAAAGATTGATTCTTAAGTCATTAACATTTAAGTGTCTTTCATCACCCATATAATCAAATATACTATTTAGCCATTCAAATCCTCTGTCTTCTAAAATCGAAAGTAATACTTTGATATATCTATCAATTCCACTTCCTTTTCCTGCATATATAGCTTTATCTTCAAAAATTTTCTCCAACTGCTCTTTCACTTGCTTCAACATACTAATTAAGTCTGAATCAATATTGGGGTCTATATATATATAACTTATATCCCTGTTATCGAGCCTTTGTTTTAATACATTTAGTAAACTCGTCTTCCCTTCACCCCATTCGCCATTTAGATATAGAGATGTGTATTCTCTGTCATAATCTTCAAAATGATACATTAGTATGTCTAATTGATTTTTTCTTTGTTCGAACAATTCATTCTCATTTAATATGGCTTTATCTGATGCTAAATATTTTTTTTGATTTCCTATTTCTATGTTTTTTTCAAGATTTAAAGTTTCAAGTAAATCTATAATCACATAATTATTATATGAAATTACTAAAAAACACGCAAAAACAAATACACTTACAGACCCATTTGCCGTCAATATCAAGAAAAATAACAAATTTACTTTTTCAAATAATTTTAAGTTATATATAATATAATCTTTGTACTCTTTAAAATAAAAAATACTAAATGAAATAGAAAGTCCCCAAATCAAATACCCAAAAAAGCAAATATTAATAAAAGCTGAAAATCTAAAATTCACCCTTATATTTAATTCATATATTATTATTCCAATAAAAAGAAAAAATATTATCTTTGGTAACCATATTTTTATATATTTTATTTGAATAATCCTACATTGAAAAATATATTTTGTAATAAACGGAATTAATGCTACCCAGAAAAAAACAATTTGAATAAACAAAGTTTTATGTATAGTTATGTATTCAATTATATTTATGTTTAGTATTATTTTAACAATATCCACATTTTCACCTCATCAATTACTATTATTTCTAACATTTGATAATCTATCCTATTGCACGCATAAAAAGTTGGCGTACGCCACGAACCGCTCCGGCAATAGATGTATGATCTTAGCTATAAATGGGTGTATCATATTCAACTCCTAAGTAGTCTGATAGCACTGCAATAATCATATTGTGATCATCTTCCGAGGCTAAGCCTGAAACAGTTATGGAACCTATGACACCTGTGTTTTTAATAATAATGGGAAAAGAACCTCCATGGCATGCGTATTCAGAACTTGGAATGAGCTTAGCTTCTTCAAGTGTTCGATTCGTTTTTTCTAGGGATTCATGCATATAGTGGGAACTATGAAAAAATCTTGCCACTGCATTACTTTTTCTTGTGACCCATACATCGTTATCCGGCGTCGTCCCTTCAAAGGCGTAGTGAAATAGCTGCTGTCCACTTCGCTTAATATCAATGGTAACCGGCGCCTGAATGCTTCTTGCTTTCTCCACTAGCATGGTCCCAATGGTCCACGCCATTTCATTACTAAAGTTGTCAAACTGTAACTCTTGCTCTTGCTTTTCTAGCTGTTTTAATATTTGATCATAATCTTTCATAGGATTTCCTTTCGTTTAAGCTATCATTTGGGCTGTCATTAACCATAAATATATTGTAATCCTTAAGAATTGATTGTGCAACTGCAAGATTCTCGTTAAAAGAGGTGCCAATCCTTTATGATTGACACCCCTTATCTCTTGATTTATCTTCAAGCTATCCTCTGTGTATATAATGGGTATGAAGCAATTCATGGCTTTTGTGACCGTTGGGCTCCATTAAAAATTTCTCATAGATCGCTTGAATCGCTGTGTTTTGATGGGATTTTCTTAAAACCTTGCCTTCATCTTCCCTGTAGATTGCATTCATGCGCTTCCTGCGCACTTCATCTGTGGTCATTCTTGGCTGGCCGCCTCCACTGATGCAACCGCCGGGACAGGCCATTATCTCAATAAAGAGATAAGGTGATTTACCTTCTTTGATTTGGTCCATTAATATTTTGGCATTGGCTAGGCCACTAGCTACGGCAACTTTGACTTCTTTACCTTCTAGCCCTTGATATTCCGGAAGCACATCCTCAAAAATCAAGCTTCCTTCTTTAATAGAAGCTAAACCCATGACGGATTCTACATGAAGATTATCAAAAGGCGCGTCTCTTCCGGTAACGACTTCATAAACTGTTCGAAGGGCTGCTTCCATGACGCCACCTGTGGTGCCGAAGATGTCTGCTGCGCCGGATGACAGTCCAAAGGGTGTGTCAAAGCTTTCGTCTTGTAGCATGGAAAACTCAATTCCCGCATCTTTAATCATTTTTGCCAATTCTCTCGTGGTTAATACCACGTCCACATCGCCAAGCATTTCATCACGGCTGGCTTCAAACTTTTTGGCCGTACATGGCATGATTGAAATCACAGCCATGTCTTTTTTATCAACGCCAATCGTCTCTGCATAGTAATTTTTAGCGAGAGCACCCAGCATCATATGTGGCGATTTACAAGTCGATAAATGGTCAAGCTGGTCCGGAAAGTGATCTTCAATATACTTAATCCATCCGGGACTACAGCTGGTAATCATGGGCAATGACACGTCTTCGCCTGCAAGGAATTTTTTCATCCTGCCTAAAAACTCCGTTCCCTCTTCCAAAATGGTTAAGTCCGCCGCAAAGTTTGTATCAAAAATGTCGTCAAATCCAAGCATTCGAAGGGCAGCTGCCATTTTTCCTGTAACTAAGGTCCCCGCTTCATAACCAAACTCTTCGCCTAAGGCCGCTCTTACCGCCGGTGCCGTCTGAACGACAACCCGCTTGTTGGGGTCATTAATCATTTCCCAAACATCCTGAATATAACTTTTTTCTTTTAAGGCACCTGTTGGACATACGGTGGTACATTGACCACAAAAGGTACAATTGATGTCCATAAGTTCAAATTCTTCTGAGGGACCAACAAAAGAGTTAAAGCCCCTGTTTTGTGAATTCAATATACCCACACCTTGTATTTCGTTACAGACGGTAACGCACCGTCTGCATAGGATGCACTTGGACAAATCCCTTTCAATGGCCGGATTGGACATATCGTACACTGCAGGCTTTGATTTCTCCCCTTCATAGGGATTCTCTTCTGTAATGTGCAATAATTCACCCAACTCTTGAAACTCGCAGCTTCCGTTCCTTGTACAAATCAAGCAGTTCTGATTATGGTCCGACATCATAAGCTCATAGACGACCTTCCTTGCTTTACGTACTTTTTCCGTATTCGTTTTGACGACCATACCTTCTTTCACTTTCGCCATACAAGACGCCTGAAGTGTGGGCGCTCCTTCGACTTCCACAACACATACTCGACAGGAACCAACAGAATGCACGCCTTGTAAGTAACAAAAACTAGGAATATTGATACCGTTTTCTTTTGCCGCTTCAATAATGGTAAGATGATCTTCACATTCAATGGCTTTATTATTAATCCTTAATGATACCATACGCTCCTCCTATCTTCTGTCACATCGCAGGCATCGCATTGCTTCTGCCATGGCATTTAATTTATGGTAACCTTTAGATACTTCTTTGAAATTTCCACGACGTTCCTCTGGGCTTAACATCCTTCTGTCAAAGCGCATGTGTTCGTCTGGAGAATCTTCGTCTCTAGCTGGTGGTATGTCAATCTCCTCACCTTTGTTCAGGTCTCCGCTTCCTCCTAAAAACCTGTCAATGAAAACAGCTGCTTTTTTCCCATCGGCAATGGCCCATATAGCTGTATCCGGACCTCTAACCACATCGCCACCTGCGAAGACTCCGGGCATTTTGGTCATGCCTGTCGTTGCTTCAACAACAAAGGTTCCCCAATGGGTCATCTCAATTAAGTCTTTGTCGATAAATGGTAAGTCACTATGTTGACTAACGGCAGGAATAATCATATCAATCTTCATGGTAACCTCTGTTCCTATTTCTTGAACAGGGCGTCGTCGACCGGATGAATCAAAGAGTCCTTGACTCAGATTAACTAGGCGAATGCCACTGACATTCCCTCGGCCTTCGATGGCTACCGGTGCCACCAACTCATGTAAATGAACGCCTTCCTCGACGGCTTCTTCGACCTCCCGCTTATCTGCAGGCATATCTTTTATTTCTCTTCGATATAATACATGGACTTCTTTTGCGCCAAGACGAAGTGCACTTCTGGCTGCATCCATAGCTGTGGAACCACCACCAATGACAGCAACACGTTCACCGACTGAAACTTCTTTACCCATATTAATGTCGCGCAGAAAATCAAGTCCGGGATATACTCCGCCAAGATTTTCGCCTGTAATCCCCATGGAATTACTGTATTGGGTCCCTGTTGCAATATAAATGGCATCCTGTTCCTGATGAAGCTGGTCAAAACTAATATCTTTTCCTATTTCAGTTCCTAGAATAATTTTTACTCCGGACTGTTTTAGTAAATCAATCTCTTTCTGAAGAACATCTTTTGGCAGTCGGTATTCAGGAATACCATAACGTAATATGCCTCCTGCCTGTTCTTGACTGTCATAGACGGTTACTTCATGACCGGTTTGAGCCAGATAATAACCACAGGTTAAGCCTGACGGTCCGGCACCGATAATGGCTACCTTTTTCCCAGTCGGCGGGAATTGAATCATTCTAAAGGGTTCATTCATATCAAAAACTTTGTCAGAAATATAACGCTTCACATCCGCAATAGCCAATGATTCATCCAACATGGACCGTTGGCATTTACTTTCACACGGATGGGTGCATACTCTGCCACACACTGCCGGAAGTGGATTTTCCCGACGTATTAGATTATAGGCATCTCGCACCCGTCCTTCACTGACAAGAGCAAGATATCCCGGAACATTTACACCAGCCGGACATGCATTTTGACACGGAGATAAGAACAAATCTGTACAGACCCCAGCCGAACATTTTTTATCCCGAATGTGCATTTCATATTCTTCTCGAAAATATTTAATGGTCGATAAGACAGGATTGGGAGCTGTTTGTCCCAAACCACAAAGGGCTGATTCTTTAATACTTTCTCCAAGTTCAATCAGACGTTCAATATCTTCTTCCTCACCTTGTCCACGAGTGATGCGTTCAAGGATTTCAAGCATTCTTTTTGTCCCTAAACGGCAGGGAACACATTTACCGCAAGATTCATCTTGGACAAATTCCATAAAGAATTTTGCCACATCCACCATGCAGTTATCTTCATCCATAATAATCAAACCACCGGAACCCATGATTGCGCCTTTTTCTTTTAATGAATCGTAGTCGACTGGCGTATTAAGGGCTTCATTGGTCAAGCATCCGCCAGACGGTCCACCTGTTTGAGCGGCTTTGAATTTTTTGTTATTCTTAATGCCACCACCAATATCAAAAATAATATCGCCTAAGGTAACACCCATAGGAATCTCCACTATTCCTGCATTACGGACGGCTCCGGCAACCGCAAATATCTTGGTTCCCTTGCTCTTTTCTGTGCCAAATCGTTTAAACCAATGGCTACCGTTTAAGATAATCATGGGGATATTGGCCAAGGTTTCTACATTGTTAATAACCGTCGGTTGTCCATAGAGTCCTGAATCCGTTGGAAAGGGTGGCTTCTGGTCAGGTTCGCCCCGCTTACCTTCAACGGAATTCATAAGAGCGGTTTCTTCACCGCAGACAAAGGCACCAGCCCCAATGCGAATCTCCACATCAAAGGAAAAGTCTGAATTAAAGATATGGTCGCCAAGAAGGCCTTCTTCTCTGGCCTGGATAATGGCATCGGACAGTCGGGTAATTGCCAGTGGATATTCCGCCCGAATATAGATAACGCCTATACTGGCATCGATAGCATAACCGCCAATTGCCATGCCTTCAAGAATTGAATGAGGGTCTCCTTCAAGCAGGCACCGATCCATAAAAGCTCCCGGGTCCCCTTCATCTGCATTGCAAATAATATATTTTTGTTTTCCAGGGGCTTTTGCTCCAAAGGACCATTTTAATCCTGTTGAAAAACCACCACCACCTCGACCGCGTAAACCTGAATCCGTGATTTCTTGAACCACATCTTCCGGTTTTTTCTCCCGAATGACATAATACAGACTATGGTAGCCATCGTTTCCAATGTAGGCATCTAAACTGTTATAGTCCATTAAACCACAGTTTCTAAGGACTAATTTTTCTTGTTTACTAAAAAAAGGAATATCGCGCATATGCTCAAAATATTCATGTTTGACTTGGTCAAAATAGCATTTTTCCGTAACAATACGGTTATGGATAAAGTGTTCTTCAACAATACGATCAATATCTGAAGGAACCAGCTTACAATAGTAGACATCATCTGGCAGAACATAAATAGACGGTCCCATATCACAGGCACCAATGCAACCGGTTTGATTAATCTTGATCTGATCGCTTATGCCATGTTTCTCAAGAGACTTTTTCATCTCATGGTATATGGATTCACACTTTGCTGAAATGCAACCGGCTCCATAACAGATATTAATAATTTTATCCATTTGCTTGAGCATTTGATTTCGTTTAAATTTGACTAGATTCAATGCTTCGAATGTTTTAATCATCCAATCCCCCCTTACTCTAGGTCATCTAAGATATCTAGTAACTTATCTGCTTTTACCTGCATAAATACCCGGTCATTAATGGCCATGGCCGGTGCTAGACCGCAGGCACCGATGCACCTGGTTATTTCAAGGGAATAACGTCCGTCTTCACTGGTCTCTCCCACATCGATACCAAGGACTTCCTTCATACGTGCAATAATCTTTTTGCCTCCACGGACATAACAAGCTGTTCCCAAGCATATTTTAATGACATACTTACCTTTTTTCTCTTTGCTAAATAAAGTATAAAAACTAACCACACCGGATACTTTGGATAAAGGAATGTCCATTCGATCTGCAATATGCTTTTGCAATTCAATGGGTAAATATCCGTAAGCCGCCTGAGCCATATGCAGAATCTGAATCAGGTTTTTTTCATCCTTTTCATAGTCATCAATCACTTCATCGACAAAAGCTAACAATTCTTCTTCTGTTTTATTTTCCCAGTTACACATCGTCTTCGTGTCCATAATGTCTCCTTTCAGGTCACGCCTTCACCCTTATCATTTTTTTAAGTTCTTCCACTTGATGCTTTAATTGTATAATGGCTTTCTCATGGCCTCTGATCTCATCTAGTAATTCCAACTTCTTTGTTTCCAATTCTTTTGTATCCGGGTTACTGAGCAGTTGTATCTCATTTTCAATTTCTGCTAGTTCATCTTCCATATTTTCCCAGACTTTCCTAAGATTTTGATCATACTCCCCTCCTTGAATATACTTTTCAACACAGTTCATTTCATACTCAATGTGACTTTTGCGCCTTAAATACGTCATTAATTTTTCCATCCTACCCATCCTTTCATTGACTTTTCATTCATCACCATCTGATTAGCTTGCACCTATTACAACTTAGCATTTACTCAAGCACGCAAAAAAGACTTAAGCTATAGCAATAAGTCTAAATCCGTCAGTAAGAGGTCAATATCTAGTGGGGTTATGTGGAAAGAATTGTTAAATATTAGTCAAAGAGATCTAATAAAATATACTTAAATTATAGACCTCTTTGATGATTGATGCAACTTTTTTTGGAACTCAGGTCGAGACTAAAAAAACAAAATCTATTCACCGTGCTTTTTAACTTGTTTTTCAATTTTGTATATTACAATTATGCAAAATTATAATTAAACAATCTATAACTTACTTAAAGGAGCACATCCAAAACTAGTAACTAAATTAGTAATATCAATCCATTCCTCTAAAAAGATTCCTTCAAGTAATTGATATGCTTTATTTTTTTTATCTATTTTCCTTTTCAGCTTATCAAAAGAAGATTGATTAATATTATGTTTTAATGCCTTACTATTCAACTCCTCCAATTTATCTTCTAATTTATTTCCAAGTATTTCTTTTTCAACATTATCAACTAATTCTCCAATACCACATAAAATTAGTTCTTCATCCAACTTATTATTTAAATCGGAACACAGAAATTTTTTAAATTTTACTTCTTTGTTTAATTTATCTAAGCAAATTTTCGATTCCTTAATTAACTCTAAAAATTCTTTCTTTTTGACACCATCTTTGATATCTAGATAATAATATAATTTTTTGAATTCACCCGATAAGCATATCATTTCCAAATCCTCTAACTCTTCAGATTTATTTATACTATTACTGGTTATTTTGTAAATGGAAGGTGGTATTAAATTTTCTTTTTCTCTTACCTCTAAATGTTTTGCTTCGAATATTGCTTCTTCAGATAATTTAAGATTTTTTATTATATCTTCTATCTTTAGATAGGTTTCTCCAAACTTTGACTTTTCAGACTTCTTGTCACTATCAGCAATAACCAAACAAATGGTTTTCTCACTAGTTCCTCCACAA
>Ga0334893_1003291_pt1 | contig 10520 bp, 8 predicted proteins | sample GraSluR3_MG_5_FD_207218 | JGI IMG/M metagenome (GOLD analysis project Ga0334893, IMG submission 207218) | Sludge microbial communities from methane-producing bioreactor in Wageningen University, Netherlands - Granular Sludge_09_05-R3 | ecosystem: Engineered > Bioreactor > Anaerobic > Unclassified...
CTTACTCTCAAGGAGTGAAGACGACGCCCTCAACTGCACAGTTCCATTATCCCACGTGGCATGAGGGAATAATAGAAAAATGATGTCAGTGTACCACGACTCTGACAAATATAATATACAAGGAGTTTTTTTTGCGCTTCCAACTCAATCAACTTCAGATGGGATTTTTCCTCGGATATTAAAATGGGTAGAAAAACTTGATTGTGATGACTTTCAGTCACTTCGTTTAATGCATGGTAAAGCTGAATTTAACGAATTATATCAAAAGATTAGAGAAAATGAGAACGATAGCAGCAGTGTGTTTGTTCATGAATGGTATGAAGGACGAAAAAAAAATATGCTTGACGACTTTGCTGTAGGTACTATCGATCAGCTACTCCTGGCAGCCTTAAAGCAAAAGCATGTGATGTTGAGGCATCTGGGTTTAGCAAATAAAGTTGTAATAATTGATGAGTGTCATGCCTATGATGCGTACATGTGTCAGTATCTATCAAGAGCTTTGAACTGGTTGGGAGCATATAGAGTCCCTGTAATTGTTCTATCTGCTACGCTAACTACAGATAAGCGAAGAGAAGTTATCGATGCATACTTAAATAAGGCCTCCTATAAAAAAAATCAGTCAGATCCATTAAATAGAGGTAATATTGAGGATAGTAGTTTGCCTGAGTGGAGTACAAGTTTTAATTACCCAATTATAACATACACAGAAGGAAATAATGTTTCCCAAATAGATGTTGGTATAGACCAAAAATCAAAAACCGTTCAAGTGGACTATCTGTCAGACAATGATCTTTTTAAAAAGCTGAACGACCTGATATCGGATGGAGGTTGTGCAGGTATAATTGTAAACACAGTTAGTAGAGCGCAAAAAATTGCAAAATTGCTGAGTGAAAAGTTCGACGATAATATTGTGAAGCTTTATCATTCTAGGTTTTTAGCGCCTGATCGTGCGGAGAAGGAGAGACTTATTATATCAGAACTTGGGAAACCAAGCAAAGAAAAAGTACGACCTTATAAAAGAATTATCGTCGGGACACAGGTGCTTGAACAGTCTCTTGACATTGATTTTGATGTCTTGATTACTGATATTTCACCGATGGATTTGATTTTACAACGTATTGGTAGATTGCACAGGCACTCGAGAGAGAGACCCGAAAAGTTAAAAGTTGCTCGGTGTTTTTTAACTGGTATTATAGATGGAAAATTTGAAGAAGGTACAGAAAAAGTATATGGAGAATATTTGCTCTTGCGTACACGTGATTGCATTCCTTCAAAAATATTATTACCGGATGATATTTCTCAGTTGGTACAAAAAACATATGCAAAAGAGGGAAGTTTTTTAGAAAAATCTAATTATACAAAGGCGTTTTCAGATTACAAAAAACGAATACAAGATAAAATTCAACGTGCGAACTCTTACAGAATAGATAGACCCTGGGTTGACGGAGATATGAAAAGTTGGCTTCAAACCTATGTAGGCGAAAAAAGTGGTGAAGCTGCGGTCCGTGATGGAGATGAATCTATTGAGGTGTTGGTTGTTCAAAAAGACAGCTCAGGTAGGATTCGATATTTACCATGGATTGAAAATGGTCGTGAATTACCGAAGTATGAAGTTTTAGATAAGTATTCAGCTCAAGTATTGGCACGTTGCAGAATTAGATTACCATCTGTATTGTGTGCACCATGGAATATTGATAAAACCATTGAAGAACTTGAGTTATTGGCTCAAAATGAGTTTCTAGAGTGGTTATATTCACCATGGCTCTCAGGGGAATTGTTTTTAGTGCTAGATAGCAGATTGGTAGCTAAAATAGGAGAGTATTTTCTGTTTTACAGTCAAACTTATGGATTGTACTACGAGAAGGAGGAGCGGTTGAATGAAGGAAAAAGAATTTAATTTATTGAATGAACCGTGGATTGCCGTTATAAAACATAATGGTCAGAAGGAAGAAGTGTCTCTTGTGACGGTTTTCGAGCGTGCTCATGAATGGAAAAGATTAGCTGGTGAAATGGATAGTCAAGATATCGCAGTCCTACGATTGTTATTAGCTATACTACATGCAGTTTTTAGTAGATACGATTTAAGTGGCAAGTTTGAACCAATAAAATCCCCAAGTGAAGCACTGTGGAGATGGAAGAGTTTATGGGATAAAAGAACTTTAGATGTGCCAATTATTAATGAATATTTAAATATGTATAGCAATCGTTTTTGGTTGTTTCATCCAGAAGCACCTTTTTATCAAGTGCCAAATTTAGAAAATGCCACAGAATACACTGCTGCAAAACTAAATGGAACCTTATCAGAAAGCAACAATAAATTGCGTTTATTTCCACAAAGGTCAGGTGATGAAAAAACAGCGCTAAGTTATCCAGAAGCAGCGCGATGGCTTTTGTACATAAATTCCTTTGATGATACTTCTGCTAAACCTAAAGGGAAAGGATTGCCTAGCCCTGGTGCTGGATGGCTAGGGAAACTAGGATTGATAATTGCTGTAGGTGATAATTTGTTTGAGACACTACTTCTGAACATGATATTTTTAAAGGATGGATTAAATGAATTGTGGGGGAAAGAATCGCCTATATGGGAAAATCCAGTGAGAACAGGTGAAAGAGTTGAAATATCGATACCTGACAACCCCTCCGAATTATTAACAATACAATCTAGGCGCTTGCTACTAAAGCGTCTTGATGAAAAAATAATTGGTTTCTCGTTGCTCGGAGGAGAATTTTTCCAAAAAGAGAACGCTTTTGCAGAACAAATGACAGTTTGGAAAAATACAGCTAAAAAAGAATCAGACTCACCTGTATATCAGCCGAAACGACATGATCCAGCACGTCAGATTTGGAGGGATTTTTCTACTATAGCAGTCCAAAGACAAGGGAAACAACGTCCAGGAGTTGTCAGTTGGATAGCACGTTTAAAAGCGGAAAATATAATTCCATTATCACTGTTTCGATTTCAAACGGTATCGTTAAAATATGCTGACAAAGATTTTTTTGTAGAAGATTTGTCAAGTGATATGATTGCGTTTAGCTCTGATTTATTGACGTATCTAGGAAATGAATGGTTAAGCCGTATCGTAGATGAAATTGAAATTACAGACAGGCTTGTTCAGCAGGTTGGAATACTTGCTCAAAATGTTGCTAAAGCAAAAGGGGATATCAACGTAAGAAATTGTAGGGATTTTGCAAAACAGCAAGGTTATTATCGTTTGGATTTGCCATTTCGTAAATGGTTAAGCAAAATAGATCCGATTAATGATGAAATGAACGATGTTTGCAATGAATGGTGGGAAGAAGAAAGAAGAATAATACGTAGACTGGGAAATGAGTTGGTTGAACAAGCTGGAGTTAAAGCTTTTATTGGCCGTATTGTTATTGAAAATGGAAAAGAAAATAGATATGCAGCACCAAAGGCGTTTAATCGTTTTCTATACAATACAGCAAGCCAAGAGGTTTTGAAATTGAAAGGAGATAAATATTAATGTATGGTGAAGCCAAGAAAGCGAGTGAATTTGTAAGACAAAAGATAAACTATTTGAAAGTAAACAACAACGATTCTCTGACTAAAGCTACACTTGCCAAACTTCGTCGAGGAATTGGGAAAATACCAGGAAGCCAACCTGAGTTGTGGGATGTAACATTAAATGGATTGCCAGTGTCATTAAGCAGCATCAGCGAAGAACCATCCATTGGGGAGTGGTCAGTACACACCGCTTTATGTCTTTATGCATTGCACCAACAAGGTAAGGATATTAAGAATCAATGTATGCATAAGACTGATAAGACTTTGGGCTTGGCTGTTAAACAACTTATTGATAAGGATAAAAACAACGAAGTCTCAGTGATGAGAAGATTTCATATAGTAGCGTCTTCAGATACTCGGGAAAGATTTATTTGGCAGTTAAGAAGTTTGGTTCAACTCATGAAAAATAAAGACATTCCATTGGACTACGCAAGATTGGCTAGAGACATTTACTTATTTCAAATCCCCGATTTTAGGGATGGTGTGCGTCTACAATGGGGTCAAGACTTATATAGAATGCAGATAGAAGGTGAATTTAAATAAAATAATGAAAAATAAGGAGAGATGAATCGATGAAAAGCAACAGGTTGTATTTGGATATGCATATTTTACAGACGGTCCCCCCAAGTTGTATCAACAGAGATGATACCGGAAGTCCCAAAACTGCGATTTATGGTGGAGTTACACGAGCGAGGGTTTCTTCTCAAAGCTGGAAAAGATCTATGCGTTTGATGTTCAAAAATTTGTTCGACTCTGATGATTTAGGGTTTCGAACAAAAAAAATTGTAGAGTTGGTGGCAAAACAAATAGCTGATCTAGGTTATGAAGGAGATTCAGAAAAATTGGCGACCCAACTTTTAATCAATGCGGGGTTGAAAATAAAGTCTGTTGACAAGGGAACTGATTCATTGTTCTTCATAAGCATGGCGCAGGCCAAGTCTATAGCTAAATTAGCAATGGAAAATCCTGAGGTGGCAGGTGAAAAACCATCAAAAGAGGATAAGGAAAAAGTAAAGGGCGCTTTGAAAGAATTACCTGGAGTTGACATAGCATTGTTTGGTCGCATGGTAGCAGATGTTCCACTTCTTAATACAGATGCTTGTGCTCAAGTAGCGCATAGCATATCTACCCACAAGGTTACGAACGAATTTGACTACTTTACTGCTGTTGATGATATATCTGATAAAGATAATGCTGGAGCAGGTCATATAGGGACTATAGAATTCAACTCATCAACATTGTATCGATATTCCACGGTTGCAGTTCATGAATTGTTTAAATATCTTGGAGAGGGCTCTATAAATGCAATACGTCAGTTTATTTACGCATTTGTCTATTCAATGCCTACAGGTAAACAAAATACTTTCGCTAATCGTACACTACCTGACTCATTGATGATATCATTGAGGAAAGATCAACCAATTAATTATATTGGTGCATTTGAAAAACCAGTGACAGTAGGAGATAACGGTTTAATGATAGCTTCTTCACAAGTATTAGCCAAGCACATTTTAGATTCGTATAAAACATTCGCAACCAAACCCCAAAAAACTTTTGTTACTGGTGAGTCATTAGCTGAACTCGCAAAGCCTCAATCGTTTGAAGACTTGTTAATGTCTGTTGAATATGAACTATCAGAGTCATTAAGAAGCCTAGAGGTGTAAAAATGAGCACTCTATTGATGCGCCTGGCTGGACCTTTACAATCTTGGGGGGTTGAATCTAAATTTGAAAAAAGAGGAACAGATAGAGCCCCAAGCAAAAGCGGAATTATAGGCATGATAGCTGCAGCGATGGGAAGAAGGAGGAGTGATACTATAGAAGATTTGTTAGAACTTAAATTTGGGGTTAGAGTAGATCAAGAAGGGGTATTGCTTAAAGATTATCAGACGGTTAAAGGAGAAAAACCATATGTAACAAATAGATATTATTTGTCAGATGCTATCTTTTTAGTTGGACTTGAGGGGAATATAAACTTGCTTGAAAAAATTGATACAGCATTACTCAAACCCGCTTTTCCGCTGTATTTGGGAAGACGTTCATGTCCGCCTGAAGGCATAGTATCATTAGGTATTAAAGAGCAAGTAAGTCTAAAAGATGCTTTAAACAAGGAGCCCTGGTTGGTGAGCGAGTGGAGAAAAAAAAGAAATCAGAACAAATTGAATTTAAGAATATTAATAGATTCAAATATTGAGGACGATGAAGTTTTGTTTCAAAGAGACTTGCCGATTTCATTCAATCAGAGCAGACGAGAATATGGGTTTCGCCAAATAACTGAATACGTTCAAAATATTCAGCGGTCAAATGATGGAGAAAATATAGAAAAATATGGGATAACTGACCATGATCCATTATCTGCTTTTGAGGAGGAGTGAAGTGTGTACCTGTCCCGAATAATCTTAAATAATAATAAAAGAGACACTATCAGAGCTATGAGTTCACCACAAATTTTGCATGGAGCTGTTGAATCCAGTCTTGGGTTTGTGCGAAATGAAAGTGAACGTACATTGTGGCGATTAGATATATTGAATGGACAGTGTTGTCTATTAATTCAAAGCTACAAGATACCTATTTTTGAACAGATTAATGAACAGTTTGGATTTGGTTTAGAGAATAATTTGTGGGATGCAAAAGAGTTAAATAACTTGTTTGATAGGTTGGATAATAATCAACTATGGAGATTTCGTTTGAGGGCGAATCCTGTTTACAGCAAAACAAAAAATAGAATTGAAACAAAAAAAAGAGGAAAGGTTTTAGCACATGTAACGGCTAATCAACAAAAGGACTGGTTAATCGAGCGTTCTCAACGAAATGGGTTTTTAATTAATAATGATTCGTTTGACGTTGTCTTTACGGATTGGAAAAAGTTTCGTAAAAAGAATGGAAACGAAGTTACCTTGCGTATTGCGGATTTTGAGGGTGTATTAAAAATCCAAAATATAGAAAGATTTAAGAATACTATAATATCGGGAATAGGTAGAGGTAAGGCTTATGGTTGTGGTCTTTTGACCATAGCGCCATATGAAGGTGATTAAATGAATAATTATAATGGTATTGAAAAACCAGAAATTCAAACATTGCCTACTATGAAGGATAGGATATCATTTCTTTATGTTGAAAAAGCTGTTTTAAATAGAAATGATGGAGCGATAACGGTAACAGATGCTAGAGGGACTGTCAACATACCTTCTGCATCGCTAGGGATATTACTACTTGGACCTGGCACAAAGATATCTCATCGAGCTATGGAACTTATAGGAGACTCAGGAACTAGTGTAGTATGGGTGGGAGAAAGAGGTGTCCGATATTACGCCCACGGACGCCCACTAACAAGCTCCTCTCGTTTATTAGTAAGGCAAGCGGAGTTGGTTTCAAATGTACGTTCAAGGATAGAAGTGGCGAGAAAGATGTATCAAAAAAGATTTCCTAATGAAGATGTTTCATTGTTAACAATGCAACAACTGCGTGGAAGGGAAGGAGCACGTGTGCGTGCAGTATATCGCAACGAATCAAAGCGAACAGGTGTTGTCTGGAATGGACGAGAATATAATCCACATAATTTTGAAAACAGCGATGTAATTAATATGGCTTTATCTGCTGCGCATGCATGTCTATATGGCGTAGCACATAGCGTGATTGTAGCGATGGGATGTTCACCAGGATTAGGATTTATTCACACTGGACATGAACGATCGTTTGTGTACGATATTGCGGATCTTTATAAGGCGGAAATAACAATTCCTATAGCTTTCGAGGTTGCAGCAGAAAATCCTAGTGATATCAGTTCAATTACGCGAAGAAGAGTCAGGGATGCGATTTTTGATGGAAGGTTATTAAAAGATATGGTTTCTGATTTGCGGGAATTGCTGTTGGAAAATGATACGGAGGATAATGAACTGGGAGTAGACATTTTAAACCTTTGGGATGATAAGAAAGGTTCTGTGCCGCATGCAATCTCATACGGAAAAGAAGACGAGTATGAAGATCAGGAACTGATGGAGGATGGATACGGTACAATTTTGGAGGATGAAGAATGATAGTTGTCTCAATAGTAGATTGTCCGTTGGCACTAAGAGGTGATTTGACAAAGTGGTTGTTTGAAATAAATACTGGAATTTATGTTGGGCAAGTTAGTTCAAGAGTACGAGAAGAACTATGGAAACGGATTAAGGAAAGCGCGAAAACTGGACGTGCTACAATGGTTTTCAGCACAAATAACGAGCAAGGAATGGATTTTCGAGTTCATAACAGTGGTTGGGAACCAATAGATTTTGATGGTCTAAAACTAATGTTGAAGCCTAGCCCAGCGCGCTTGAAAAAGAAAGATACGACAAAGATAGGATTTAGTAGTGCGGGAAATATGCGCAAAGCAAAGAGAATGACAAAACGAAATCAAGCATTGAAAGAAATGCCTGAGGATTATGCTGTAATTGACTTGGAAACTACTGGATTGTCTTTAACTGAAGATGAAATCATTGAAATTGGTGCAATCAAAGTTTGCCAAAATGTAGTGATTGACGAGCTTAATTTTCTAATCAAATTAAATCACAAAATACCGGATTCAATAGTTGAACTCACGGGGATAACTAATTCGGAAATAAATAAGGTAGGAATAGAATTAAGTGAGGCTATTTTATGTTTGATAAGTTTTATCGGTGAATTGCCATTAGTATTGCATAATGCTGATTTTGATTTAGAATTTCTGAAAACCGCAAGTGAAAAGTATAAATTACCAATAATATTAAATACTTGCTTCGATACATTAGCCATCGCTAAACGAACATTAATAAATGTAGAAAACTATAAGCTTGGTACGTTGTTGAATTATTTTGATATAAAGTATGAGAGTAAACATAGAAGCATAGGAGATTGTTATTCGACATACTATCTGTTAGAGAAACTGAAAAAAATCGGAAAGGACAGAGAACAAAAAAGGCTATAAACAGGAGGTTTTTAAGTGTATTCCCCGCGCAAGCGGGGGTGATCCGAACAGACTACCCAATCATCACGCAGGACTCTTGTATTCCCCGCGCAAGCGGGGGTGATCCTTAAACAGCATGGGCTCAAAGGCAATCGGTCATGTATTCCCCGCGCAAGCGGGGGTGATCCCACTCTCCCCTCTTCCCATCTCGGGAATCTAAAGTATTCCCCGCGCAAGCGGGGGTGATCCCTCTGTCGAAAATCCGTTTCTGCCGAATGAATGGTATTCCCCGCGCAAGCGGGGGTGATCCCACTCTCCCCTCTTCCCATCTCGGGAATCTAAAGTATTCCCCGCGCAAGCGGGGGTGATCCCTCTGTCGAAAATCCGTTTCTGCCGAATGAATGGTATTCCCCGCGCAAGCGGGGGTGATCCCTACTTCCTCCGGTGCCTGGTATGGACTTAGACGTATTCCCCGCGCAAGCGGGGGTGATCCCTATTTCAGTAAAGAGGCAAGCCTAGAATATCTGTATTCCCCGCGCAAGCGGGGGTGATCCGGCTTATATCACGACTGGGAGATTGGCAAAGGGGTATTCCCCGCGCAAGCGGGGGTGATCCTAGGCAAACCGCAAATGCGCCGACTATAGCACTGTATTCCCCGCGCAAGCGGGGGTGATCCTTCAAATTTTAAGGAGAGTTTTTATGAAGGTGAGTATTCCCCGCGCAAGCGGGGGTGATCCCAGTTGAGGAGAACAGGAGGGGCAATATGGTTAGTATTCCCCGCGCAAGCGGGGGTGATCCGAGAGCATAGCCAAAAGCCACCAGAAATGAGACGTATTCCCCGCGCAAGCGGGGGTGATCCCAATGGCAAGCGACACGCCAACGAATTTATGAGGTATTCCCCGCGCAAGCGGGGGTGATCCTAAAACAATGCACATAGGTCGTCTAACAAAAGAGTATTCCCCGCGCAAGCGGGGGTGATCCGTCATCTCCGTGCAGTATCTTGTAGTTGTCGTCGTATTCCCCGCGCAAGCGGGGGTGATCCTCGGCAAGGGAACAACCGTTGGCGTGGCTGATAGTATTCCCCGCGCAAGCGGGGGTGATCCCTTTTTTTGATCTAGTTCTAACAGCTTTACTCTGTATTCCCCGCGCAAGCGGGGGTGATCCTTAAGGTGGTGGAGATAATGCCTTACAATAACAGTATTCCCCGCGCAAGCGGGGGTGATCCGTATGAGGGCTACAAAGAGCTTTTAGGGCGAGCGTATTCCCCGCGCAAGCGGGGGTGATCCTTTATAACTTCCATATAGTCACCTTCTGCCTAAGTATTCCCCGCGCAAGCGGGGGTGATCCCCAGAACCCTAATTAAAGCACGACTGGATGAACGTATTCCCCGCGCAAGCGGGGGTGATCCTATACCATGCCGCCACTCAGTCTGATGGTCAAAGTATTCCCCGCGCAAGCGGGGGTGATCCTAGATATTACCCTGTTTTTGATAGTGAAAATCAGTATTCCCCGCGCAAGCGGGGGTGATCCCTGGAAATGACTTTGAATTAATTAATTTAGCTGGTATTCCCCGCGCAAGCGGGGGTGATCCTGATGTTCATTATATTAAATCAAGTCTGTCAAGGTATTCCCCGCGCAAGCGGGGGTGATCCGTAAATTGTACTTTGTAGGTCTGAGATTAATTCGTATTCCCCGCGCAAGCGGGGGTGATCCTGAACTTCCAACCATTCACAACAGCTTTTCCATGTATTCCCCGCGCAAGCGGGGGTGATCCTCTAATCATTAATATCAATCCTATCTATAAATTGTATTCCCCGCGCAAGCGGGGGTGATCCTAAAAAGGTTAGTAAGTATTGTTATTGTGGCTAGTATTCCCCGCGCAAGCGGGGGTGATCCCTACAGCTTTGAGAAGATACGGCAGTTGGAACAGTATTCCCCGCGCAAGCGGTAAGCGGTCAATAATCGCATGGATTTTAAAATTTACTCTAACATGAGACAATAGGTTACATCAAAGTACTTTTATAGTCAGTAAAGCAACTCTGTTGACTTTAAAAGTTGTGAAAGGATGATACCT
>Ga0334893_1003306_pt1 | contig 10490 bp, 8 predicted proteins | sample GraSluR3_MG_5_FD_207218 | JGI IMG/M metagenome (GOLD analysis project Ga0334893, IMG submission 207218) | Sludge microbial communities from methane-producing bioreactor in Wageningen University, Netherlands - Granular Sludge_09_05-R3 | ecosystem: Engineered > Bioreactor > Anaerobic > Unclassified...
TATCAAACCTCACAAAAAACAAATTATCGGCATTAGTGACGATGGGCAAAGCAGATTCAGCAGATGCCATCATTTCAACGATGATTGACGAGTATCTTGAATTACTCTCTTCAAATGAAAGAAAAGAATACGAGATGATTCGAGATGTTTTGATGATGAAGCAAAAGAAATAAAAAGGTAGTCCATGATGAACTGAACCTTATACATTAATGAACGAGCGTTCTCCACTGGAGCACGCTCGTTTATTTGTGACTACAATTCGCCTAGAAGTCATTAAGGTATATTTTTTGCTTGATATTCAGCCAAATTGATCTAACTAGATATTTTTAAAAAACGGTATACATGTATACATGTATACAAATCTACATGTATACAAATCTACATGTATACAAATCTACATGTATACAAATCTACATGTATACAAATCTACATGTATACATGTATACGTTGGAAACGGAATCATCTTAAAGACGGCTTTAAATCAACGTTCTTGGCGAATCATTAAGTCCATTTTTGTATACGTGTATGCAAATCTACATGTATACAAATCTACATGTATACAAATCTACATGTATACAAATATACATGTATACACATATACAAATCTACATGTATACATTGGTTTTTATGAGCATAACCTTAAAAAAAAGCTGTTGTTAAGCGTTTTTTTTTATGAAAACATAGGATTATGAAGTTCTTTCCAGTAGGGAAAAACGGCATAAAAAAATCTGATAACCTGGCCGTTATCAGATCCAAATCATCTGACTAAGTAGTCAGACTGTGTATTTAACAACGCTTCACCCTAAACCAGCCATCATGAATAGATTTGTAGAAACCAAGATTTCTAAAAACATAATACGATGAACTGATCCTTTTTCATGCGTTGTTCAAAAGAAAAACGTGACGAACAAAGGCGTCTTTCTTATGCAATCATTTTAGCATTGTTCTTTCTTCTCGACAATGTTCATCGTATTTCATAGAAATGGATACTCAATAATTTACGATGAGCCATAGAACAGAAGAGAGGAGGACGTAGCATGGAAGTATTGAGAAATCTGTATCGAGACCAATTAACGGAAGCTCCGAAACGGGCCTCTCAGGTCGAGAGAACCGGATACAGTAAAGAGCTAGGATGGATCTTTGTCTGCCAGGAGTTCACACAACCACGCGCCATCCGTACATACCGCTCACTCTTTGGAGCAAAAGAAAAGTATATATATTTCACACCGAACACTTTTTACCGCAACGACCAACGTCATGCGGGCTCTTTGCGTTGGTTAAACGCCATGGTTATTGATATCGATGTCAAGACGTCGCAGAATGCAGGAATGATTTTCCCGGACGTCATGGACCGAGTGACGAGCGCAGGCCTGCCGACACCATCACTCGTCGTCCAGACGCCTTCAGGCGGATTCCATGTGTATTGGTACTTGAAAGAACCAAGACGCGCCTTTCCAAAAGTCGTGGATCACTATAAGCGCGTTCAACGAATGATTGCTGAGGAGATGAACGCGGATCTTCAAGCGATAGGCGCTGAACGTTGGTTCCGATTACCTACAGAAGAGAACACCGTTTTTCGTTCGGGAGAACGCGTCTCTTTTGACGACCTTTGCGACTGGTTGAACGAACAGCAAACGAATCAGTCGAAGAAAGAGAACATAGCATTGGGATCGACTGATTTATTATCCCACCCGGCAATCCTAAAGCTATTGGAAGGCGTGGAAGAGGGCCAACGTGACAATACATGCTATACCCTTGCTCTCGCTTACAAGGCTGCAGGATACGAAGAAGACCTAGCCCTGTCGTTACTTTATCAATGGAATGAAAAGAATAGTCCCTCACTTCGCCAAATTGAAGTTAAACGTAAAGTAAAGAGCGCTTTCAAATCTGGTTCTCCGCTCGGTCCTTCAGCGTATTGGATCGAGACATTGTCTGGGATCGAGTTCAAGTACCAAGTCTGGGAAGGTGCAAAACCGCGTGAAGAACGTACATATAGTCATCTAGATGAATGGAAAGAAGACATCCTTGCAGTTTTACGCAAAAACGGAGGGTGTATTTGTGGTGCGCAACGGACGCTTGTTTCTTTAATCACATCATCAGTAGACCCTTCTAAGTGCTTGTCATACGCAACATTCAAACGCCTTGTCGCCATTATGGTGGAAGAGGGACTAATAACAAAGGAAGTAGAAGGAAGGGGAAGATGTGCCAAGACAACGATAATGTTGGTGAAGAAAGATAATGTAGTTCTTTTCCCTGTTTCAATCGAATTTAATGGGCTCAACTCCAATACATTTATAGATACGGTGGTGGGTGGGTTTTCCCTCTCTTTTACAGTAGGTGAAATAGTTTCTCGTGGTGGAACGTAGGTTCCCCTTCTTTGGTTTATACATGTTATATTTATTCTATCTATTTAAATTGGAGTTGGTTTTTTGTGAACGTTATAGATATATTTAGTGGCTGTGGTGGTCTATCTTATGGTTTTCAGCTTGCTGGATATAATGTTTTATTAGGTATTGATAACGATGCTGCTGCTCTTGATTCTTTTAAGTTTAATCATGCAGGAAGCTCTGTTCTATTGGGTGATATTACACAAATTTCAGATTTAGATGTGAAATCTATTATAGGAGAAGTTCCGGTCGATGTTATTGTTGGAGGCCCACCTTGTCAAGGTATGTCTCTATCTGGACCAAGACAGTTTCATGATCCTAGAAACCAACTTTATCTTTCGTTTATTCAAAAAGTTAAAGAATTTCGTCCCAAAGTGTTTGTTATAGAGAATGTACCTGGATTATTGGGTCTTTTTAAGGGACAGATTAAAGATAGTATATTAGAAGAATTTGAAATTTTAGGCTATGACGTAAAGTTTGAAAAATTGTTAGCTTCCGATTACGGGGTTCCCCAAAACAGAAATAGGGTTTTCTTTGTTGGTTTTCAAAAGGAATTGAATGTTGATTTTATGTTTCCTCAGCCAGTTACTTTTTTTGAGCATGAAAAAATAACTGCGCATGATGCTATTTCTGATTTACCCGTGTTATCTGATCCATTAGATTTAGGTGATGAAGAGCAAGATTATATTTCTGAACCTTTAAATGAGTATCAGTCGTTTATGAGAAGTAAGTCCTCAAAAGTTTATAATCATGTAGCGACAAATCACAGTGAGCAAACAAGAAATGTAATATCTCTAGTTCCAGAAGGAGGAAATTACAAAAATCTTCCCGAAGAATTAAGAAGTACTAGAAAATTTAATGTGGCTTGGACTAGGTATCATTCTGAGAAACCAACACCTACTATCGATACTGGGCATCGACATCATTTTCATTATAAAGAGAACAGAGTTCCAACGGTTCGAGAGAATGCTAGGTTTCAATCTTTCCCAGACGATTTTATTTTTTTAGGTAATAAAACTCAGCAATATAGACAAGTCGGGAATGCTGTACCGCCTTTACTAGCCTACGAAATAGCTAAACAAATTCTAGTTACTTTAAAAGATCGGTAAGGAGAGGTTATTTTGTCGACTCAATATCAGGTTCCCCAGGAGTATTATTTTAGATTGCATCATGTGAGACCGAGATTCAAAACTAATTTGGAAAATGTTTTGTTCTTCATTTCAAATGAGATTGCAAGAATGGGAGTCACAAGGAAAAGAGACTTTATAGTAAACTTTGATTCGGCCATTCGGGCTTTCCCTGGAAATGTTAGTGCACATAAGAAAACAATTGCGAACTGGCGAACTGAAATTGATGCTTTATTTGGTTTCGTAAAATATGAAAGTGGTCAGGCAATTCCTATGAGACTAGCTTCAGAGTTAGCTCAAGATCAGGATTTGGTTAAATTCTTTAAGATTTTTTGTTATAAATTCGAGTACCCAAACGGAGGTTTGAAGCCTCAAAAAGTAAAAGAAATGTTGAGAGCCAACATTAAATTCCGTCCCGCTCCATATATCTTGAATTTACTTCGTCACGCTGAAGCGTCGACTCAAGGCAGATATGGTATAACAAAGGCTGAGGCTACACATTGTATTTTCAATGATTTAAGGGTCACACGAGATGATCGCGCTGTGGAAGAAACTTTTCAATTGATTGAACAAAACAAAAATCAGAGTTTGGAGTATGATATCACAGGAGACGTAATTAGATATGCAGGTGATTTTTTAGATTATATGTGTCAGGCTCAATTGTTGAAAAGGCAGCCTAACAATCGATATTATTTAAACACTGTTGAAGGCCTCGCTATAGAACGTTTTTGTTCATCAGATTCTTCCTTCAGAGGGTACGAGGGAATTAATCTGGATGCAGATCGATTAGAAGTTAAAAGAAGTTTGGCTGAAGCCGAGAATGATTGGATTGATTATTTAAATGCTCCTTTAGGAGAAGGCTATTTTGATACTGACATCCTGGCACTATTCACCAACGACAATCCTGAGAGATACGAGGAAATTCTTGCTTCGTTAGAAAGTAACATAGAAGAAGCTCTAGAAGATCAGGAAATGAGAATCGGAGATGTTGGAGAAGGATTAGTAGTCAATCATGAAATATTGTCCTTGATTCAGGCTGATCGTCGTGACTTGACTCACTTGGTTAGACTTATACCTTCACATTATGCTGTAGGGTATGATGTGAGTTCTCGAGAGTTTGATGCTTCAACTAAGGTGATTGAGGTGAAGACAACAGCGAGTAACAGAAACCTCACATTTTCACGTTTCCACTTGACTCCTAATGAATGGAGAACTGCTGAATCTTTTGGCGAAAGATACTATATCTACCGTCTATCAGTGACACCGAACAACATAAAATTACATGTGCTTCAGGACCCTGTTGGATTGTACAGAAGAAATCTTCTACGTATGAGTCCTGAGAACAGTGGTGGAGTAACAATCATGTTCGACGAGAATACATGTGGATGGGGCACAGATTTAATGATGGGTTAATTGATTTATTTTTTTGAAGCGGAAAGGAATAGTTTGAATGTATAAAGTTGTTTCATTATTTTCAGGATGTGGTGGCGGTGATATCGGATTACATGGTGGATTTCGATATCTTGATGATTACTACGAGGCTTTAAAATTTAAAAGTGTTTTTGCAAATGAGATAAATCCTAAGATAGCTAATATTTATCACGAAAATTTTGGTTTTAAGCCTCAAGTTTGTGATATTAGGGATTTGGATTACCAGTCAATTCCTCAGCATGATTTGCTAGTTGGTGGTTTTCCATGTGTCTCGTTTTCTATTGTGGCACAAAATCCCCCGAGACTAGGCATTGATAACGATGAAACTGGCAAACTATTTTTTGAAATGGTAAAAATTTTAAAGGATAAACAGCCAAAAGCATTTATAGCCGAGAACGTAAAAGGATTACTTTCAGCAAATAAAGGCGAGGCTATAAAGTTAATCATCAAAGAATTTGAAGATGCAGGATATGTAGTGAAAACTATGTTGCTAAATTCAGCCGATTATGGAGTACCTCAAAAAAGACAACGGGTTTTTATAGTCGGAATTAGAAATGACATTCCAGGAAGTTTTGTTTTCCCTGAACCAACTCATCATTCTGAAGAATCTATATTCTATCCAAAACATAGAACTCTTAACGAAGTGATTTTTGAAGAAAAGGATGTCGCAGAAAAATACTATTTTAGCGAACGGGCAGTTGAAGGCATGATGAGAGCTAAAAAAGATATGAATAAAGGTAGAGCACAAAACGTTAACTCTCCTTGTAATACAGTAGGTTCGCATTTGGCCAAAGTAAGTTTAAATAGTACCGATCCTGTTCTAAAGATTGATGATAGATATCGCAGGTTTACGCCTAGAGAAGTTGCAAGAATTCAATCTTTCCCTGATACTTTTACACTCAACGAATCAGAGACAACCCAATACATTGCTCTTGGAAATGCAATCCCACCATTATTAATGTGGCATGTTGCTAGCTCTTTACAAACCTTTTTAGATAGACATGCTTCTCATTTAGAAGCTGATGAAAAAGTTTGTGTTTACGAGTAAATGAGTCGAAAAAAATACCCCGTATTGATTTCTTTCAGTAATCAATACGGGGTATTTTGGTGATTGAATTACATTCTACGAAGAATTTATTATTTTCTAGGAGTGTTTTTTTTATCATCATTTTTTAAATACTTGTAAAAAGTAGATCTTGAAATATCTAAAGTTTTTGTAATATCATCTACTGTCATTTTGGCTTCATACATCATCATGGCTCTGACCATGACTTGTTCATCGATTGGTTTTCTTCCACCCAATCTTCCACGAGCACGGGCAGCTTGAAGTCCAGCGTTCGTACGTTCGCGAATCAATTCACGCTCCATCTCCGCCAATCCAGCCATCATGGTGAAGAAAAGGCGGCCTGCGGCGGTAGAAGTGTCTACACCTAATGTAATAATTTGAAGATTGATTCCGCGATCTTTCAAATCATCAATCAATTCAAGAAGCTTCTTCGTTGTTCTCCCTAGCCGATCTAGCTTCCAGACGACCAGGGTATCACCTTCTCGCAAATAATCTAAGCACTTCTCAAATTCTGGCCTCTTTTTAACACTGGATGCCTTCTCTTGAAAGATTTTAGTACAACCAGCTTTATTAAGTTCATCTAGTTGTGAGTCCAAGTTCTGATCGAGGGTCGACACTCGTGCATAACCAATTTTCGTCATGAAGCACCTCCATTTGTTTTTTTACTCGTTAACTATAACAGAAAATGAACATAGATAAAAAGATGAGTTAAAAGACACTTGAGGGAAGATGAAAAGGGCTTTAAATAGCCCTTTTCATCTTCATGTGAATCAATTAACGAATATGTCTTTTTAACATTCGTTTAAAAGACATTATTGTTTTTATTATGATTTCGAAAAACTAAAGAAACTAGCAACATTATTTAAGCAAGAGAGATTTACTTAAAATTCCAAAAGGGTGATACAACCAATATGGAATAATAAAACAAAGGGAGGGCATTAATTAAATGAAGCTAAAAGAAGTGAAAATAAATAAGTATAAGAGTTTCTTACAGGAACAGATTGTTTCAATTGAAGACAAGACAACGAGGTTAGTGGGGAAGAATGAATCAGGAAAAACATCTTTCTTAGAAGCTTTGGCAAAATTCAACTATTTCACAGAGGATTCTAACAAAGAATTCAATGAAACTTTTGATTTTCCTAAAAATGAACTCAAAAGTTATCAAAAAAAAGGTGAGACAGTTACCGTTGTGTTATGTGTCTTCGAACTACTACCTTATCAACTACAAGAGATTGAAGTTGATCTAGGAGAAAACGTTTTTCTTTCTAAGGAAATCAGTGTTTCTGTTGATTACGGTAAAGATAACAAGATTTATAGTGGTGTAAAAACAGATGAAAAGAGGTTCCTAGATAATCTTTTCAATAGATATATTACTGATGCTGCAATATTAGAGAAATTGAATAAAGCAAAGAGTATTTCGGAAGCAATTGAGTTTTGTGAGGATGAAATCGAATGTGAAGAAGTCTTAGAATTCCTCACAGAAATAAAAAACAATTCTTGGGACTGGAATCAAACTCTGAATGGGTATATTGTTAAAAAATATTTACGTGATTGGATACCTAAGTTTTGGTATTTCGATGAGTATTATTCTTTACCTTCGCGTATCAGTATCTCGAAAATGAAATCAAAGGGAATCGATGAAAGCTTCACAAAAGAAGAATATGACACTGCAAAGGCATTATTTGAATTAGCAAATATTGAAATTGATGAATTATATAATGCAAGTAGCTTTGAGTCCTTTATTTCTGAGTTAGAAGCTACATCTAACGAAATAACAGACGAATTTTTAAAATATTGGACTACGAATCAAAACCTAGAGATAAAGTTTGAAATAGAATCAATCACTAACCTCCACCCTAATAATCCTAATACTGTATTGAGTCAAGATAAGATACTCAATATCAGAATAAGAAACACCAAACATCGGGTTTCATTACCTCTCAAAAACAGAAGTAAAGGCTTTATTTGGTTCTTCTCCTTTTTAGTATGGTTTAGCAGAATAGATAACGCAAAAGACGATAAATTTATTTTGTTACTTGATGAACCAGGACTTAATCTACATGCATCTGCGCAAAGAGATTTATTAAATTTTATTGATGAAGAACTTTCTGAAAACTATCAAGTAATTTATACCACCCATTCTCCCTTTATGATTGACTCTGAAAAACTTCATGAAGTTCGGACTGTTTATGATTCTTTGGATGCGAAAATTGGAAGTAAAATTTCTGATGCCATTCAAGAAAAAGATTCAGAGACTCTTTTCCCGCTCCAAGCGGCTTTAGGATACGATATTGCACAAAATTTATACATTTCCAAAAACAATTTATTAGTAGAAGGGCCGGCTGATCTTATTTATATCACTGTAATGTCGAGTCTTCTAGAATCCAGCGGAAGAACATCACTTACCGAAGGTGTCACGATTATTCCGGTAGGTGGCTTAGATAAAGTTTCTACCTTCATCTCTCTTTTAAGAGGAAGTAAATTGAACACGGTTTGTCTATTAGATTCATTTACTGATCAAAAAGGAAAGCGGAAGGTAGAGGATCTGATTTCGAAAAAAATTATTAAAGCCAAGAATATTAGGTTTTTCGATGAATTTATCGATAGGGATAATAAATATGCAGATATAGAAGATTTATTTGAAAAAGTAGAATATCTTACGCTATTCAATGAAGCATTTGAAGAACTCGAAAACATTTCTGTTGAACAATTAGACACTGAAGAACCACAAGTATTGAAACAAATTAATAAAGTAATAGGAAAATCACATTTCAATCACTATAGACCTGCAAGTAAATTGGCTCAAAAAGGAGTAGACAGCAGTTTCTTTGAAGAACGAACGCTCACTCGATTTGAAAATATGTTCAAGGAAATTAATAAACTGTTCTAACTGATTAATTCAACTAAACTCCAGACATGAATTACTTTTTGTTTACAATTTCCTAGCCACTGTTATGAAATAAGTGGCTATTTTTTATTCTTTTATAAAAGTCGCGGAGCGATACTTCGTTTCGCGACGTAGACTTCGAACAACCGCCAGGGCGTTAGTCCATCGATTGTTCCACGTGAATGATTGCCTCGAACGGAACATGGATGATCCCGTCCCTTTGATTGGCCAGTTCGACGGTCCGCTCCATGTAGTTCGTCCGGTGCACGAAACCCTTGAACCGTTTTATCTCCCGCTCCTCTACATATTTCACCTCGACCATATCCCCACTGAATATCGCGTCATTCAATACGTTCTCATAAATTGATAAGACCTGTTCATCGACATCGGGCATCTCGATCTTCTGGATCTCCTTGTAGTATTTCGTCAACAGTGCCTTGTGATTACGGCCATTAGAATGTACCAGTCTTGCAATCTTATTTACCAAAGAGTGACAAACAATTTACCAAGTGATGCCAAATCCCCGACCAACCTTCATATTGCCTCCTTATGATTAATGTGCACACCTAATGGTGTGACATCGTTACATGGGAGGTTTTTTATGCTTCGGTATTTAGCTATTCTAAGACTTAGGGAGCAAGGGCTGAGCCTGAGAAGTATCGCGGCTAGCACTGGCAACTCGCGTCAGAAAGTGACGGAGGTGATTGATCGGGCGACAGACAAGGGCTTGATGGGACCTTTCGATGATGACATGACCGACAAGTGGATTGAAGAGTTCTTATTCCCTGAGAAGACGCTTGAATCTTCCGGTAGACATCCGATCGATTTTGACTATGTACACAAGGAATTGGCAAAGCCGAACGTCACCCTGTCGCTCCTGCATCACGAGTACGAGATGGAGTGCCGCACGAACAAGTGTATTTTGCAATACAAATGTGGTTCTTACGCAATGTTGGTGAACGATGATGAGCAATCGCCCGAAGGTGGTCGCTCATTTTTTTGGAATATCAGTGAGCACAACTCGGATCGGGATTTCGACAAAGCACCCGAATTCTGAGCAAGTCAAAATTTCCCCTTCCGTACATGAGTCGCTTCATCATCTTTAGACGATTGACGTTTCCTTCCACGTAACCATTGCTTTCTTCAAACTGACAGGCCGCCAGAATCACCTCTACATTTTGTTTGAGGCGACCCACGAAACGCTTCAGTCCGGGATGTGATGTGACTTGTGGATTGGTGATCAACGAAAGGAGATGTCCCGCGTCCCGTTCCCGAATAGCATCCCGAAATCCTTGAATGAAACAGAACGGGATGGCGAGTTCTTCGTAACGGACCAACAGGTACGAGACATCGATGGCGTCATCCGTCTTAGTGACAGGCCATTGCCAGAGTAGACGACAGGCATCCTTGCGCGATACGAAAACCTGGGGTTTGGGAAGACCCTCCCTCCGAGCGTCACGTGAACGGTGACGGACCGCGCCAAACGAGCCTCTGTAACCTAATTGTCTCAGATGAGCGTCCGTTTCCTGGAGGGTGTATCGATTTCGGACACATTCCCTCAATTGTGGCATGAAACGATCGATCAAGTGAGG
>Ga0334893_1003310_pt1 | contig 10468 bp, 9 predicted proteins | sample GraSluR3_MG_5_FD_207218 | JGI IMG/M metagenome (GOLD analysis project Ga0334893, IMG submission 207218) | Sludge microbial communities from methane-producing bioreactor in Wageningen University, Netherlands - Granular Sludge_09_05-R3 | ecosystem: Engineered > Bioreactor > Anaerobic > Unclassified...
CTTCCCCTTATATCCTTTATAAGCGGATATCTTTCCTTCATGTCCCGCATTTTTTCGAGGGCATACTCTCCCATTTCCCCTGCTTTCTTATCCAGCCGGTTGTCTACAATATATCCAAGGGCCGCTATCCCCGCAGCCATTGCCTTCGAATTGCCGCCGAAGGTGGATGTATGCAAAAGACACCTTTCCATGCTGCCGTAGGCTTTTTTGTATACCTTACCGGTGGCTATGCAGGCCCCCAGGGGCATTATTCCTCCCCCAAGAGACTTTGCAAGGCACATAATGTCCGGTACCACGTTCTCATGCTGGCAGTCGAAGTATTTGCCGGTTCTGCCAAGCCCGGTCTGTATTTCATCGACTATAAGCAGCGCATTGTACCGGTCGCACAATGCTCTGACACCCCTTATATATCCGGCGTCCGGTACAATTATTCCGCCTTCTCCCTGTATTGGCTCCAATATTACCGCCGCAGTGTCTTTTTCCGCCAGTTGTTCCTCCAGAGCTGGCAGGTTATTGTACTCCACCGGCCGGCAGTCGGGCAAAATTGGTCCAAAGGGTGTTTTGTACTTGTCCCTTCCTGTAACCGACAGAGAACCGAAGGATTTCCCGTGGAAAGAATTGCTGCAGTACAGTATCCTGCTTTTTTTGCTGCACAACCTAGCCATTTTTAAAGCAGCTTCCACCGCTTCGGTACCGCTGTTGCAGAAAAAAGAATACTTTAAATCCCCGGGCGTAATGCGGGCAAGGTTTTCAGCCAGGGCGGCAGCGAAGGGATTAAGCGAAGCCTGCAGTATATTGGGTGCATCCTTTACCGTCTGCACGGCTTCATTAACAACCGCCGGGTTATGCCCCAGGTTTAAGGCTCCATAACCGCCTAAAAAATCCAGGTATTCATCTCCATGCCGGTCCCATACCTTCACACCTTCCGCCTTTACAAACCTCTTGTCAAAATCAAGCAGGGCCAACATGCTGGTCATCCCGGGATTTATGTACTTCCTGTAACCTTCCCTTACCTTCCTTCTGTCGTATTCATATACTTCTTCCAGTGATATCAACCGCTCCATGGTTTTCCTCCAACCGGTTAATATTTTAATAGGTTACCATATTCTAATTATGTTGATTGTTTTCCTGTCTTGCCAGTTCTTCGTAAGCTTCCACCACCGTGTTCAGCTCTTGTTGGTTGTCAATCCCAATCAATATATCCCGGCCGTTCTCATCCTGTTGTATCCTCAATACATAGGCCTCTTCGTCCTCGTCGTTATCGTCCGCCGGCATAAGAATCGCGTATCTTCCCTCATCCACGTCCAAAACCGCCAGTACTTCAAAACGGCACTCGTTATCCTCTTCGTCATACAGCACGATTAATTCCCTGTCTTCTTCCAAAACCAGCACCTCCAGTATCACAGGTAAATTTTATTATATTATGATTATGCTGTCAACGCGTGTTGTTCCTGTTATCGAGATATCCCTGTAAAATAAACGCAGCCGCAACCTTGTCAATCACCCTTTTTCTTTTGTTCCTGCTGACATTGCCTTCAATGAGCATTCTCTCCACTGCAACGGTGGACAGCCTTTCGTCCCACAGCAGGACCTCCAGTCCTGTGACCTCTTCCAAAAGCCCGGCGAATTCTATCGCCTTTTCCCCCTGGGGACCTATCGTGGAATTCATATTCTTTGGCAGCCCCACCACTATCTTTGAAATGTTCCATTCCCGGATGAGTTCCTTAATCTTCTCAACATCCGTATCAATATCCGTTCGTCTTATAGTGGTCAGCCCCTGTGCCGTCCAGCCCAGCGTATCGCTCACCGCAACTCCTATGGTTCTGTCCCCTAAATCCAGTCCTAAAACCCTCAACTCACACACCACCCTATCCCGCTTTATATTACCTTTATATAAAAGTTTCTGCATTTTGCCGCACAATAACCGCACAGTGTACACATATCCTGCCTTGCCGCCGCTTTTCCGTCAATGATATGCAGCGCCCCCTGGCTGCATGCCTCTATGCAGCTGCCGCATCCCTCGCACCAGGGTTCTATAATAAGGCGTCTTTTTCGGCCTGCCAGCATATCGGCAGTTTTTTTGTCCACCGGTCGATTTTCGAAAAATGCCAGGTTGGCCTCCAACTCTTCAATGCACTGCATACCCACAGCTATGGAATCTACATGCGGTATTTTTAACACAAAATCCATACATCGGCGGAAATCCCGGTTAATATTGCCGCCCCCCAGCGGTTTCATCGCATATATTCCCCTGCCGCAGTCTGCGGCCCTTTCCACCGCCAACAGCATTTCTTCAACTCCGCCGTCGGCTATACCCAGCCCCCTTATGTTTACTATAGGATGAATTACTTCAATTTCATCCAATTTTGCCGCCGCCCTTACACATTCAATATGGTGGGTGGACACCCCGAAAGCTGATATATAGCCCTTGTCTCTGGCATTTATAAAGTATTCCATCGCTTCGCTATGGCCCTTCAGCGTCAGCTCGCTTTCCTGCTCATGCAGGAGAAATAAATCAATATGGTCTGTTTTTATTTCGTTCATGGCCTTTTTAAGGCTTTTTTCCGCCATTTCCCGGGTATATGCATAGGTTTTGGTGGCTATTACAAGTTTGTCCCTGGGCTTTCCACGCATGGCTTCCCTTATATGCCTGTAATTGTCATATAGCTCTGCGGTATCCAAAAAGTTGACCCCCCGATCCATAGCCTCTTGTATCAGCCTAGCGCCATCTGCAGCCGAAAGGTTTGCCTGCAGCGGACTTATGGTAAGGCTGCCAAAACACAGCCTGGATACCTTTATCCCCGTTTTTCCCAGTCTTCTGTATTCCATTCTCTTTTCATGGCATTTAAGCCGTCCCCCTATTTATTTTTCTTTCCTGCAGTAGTATATATAGCATACTTGTAATAAAAAATATGCTGCCGGTGGCGGAGGTCACCACACCGGAATCGTTGACCGCCATCCCTGAAGCCGCAGCCACCACCAGGGCCGACCAACCCTTGGCAAAATACGGGTGTTTTGCGAATACCCTTTTGAATATACCCACCGGTCTGTAAAACAGTATCCCTGTCACCGCTATAACGGTAATAAGCACTTTGGTCCAAAAGGTATATCTCAGCAGTTTAACATTCATCAGCACCTTCCTCTGTACAATCATAAGTATATGCAAAGGACCGGTTCTGACCGTCCCCTGGGCCGCTGCCGCCAGGTGAGACTGGTCTTCGAGAAATAACATATCCGCCAGCAGAAAAGCCGTCAATACGGCTGCCATTATTATTCCAATGACCGCGGCATGCCTTATTCCAACCGGTATTTCCCTTATGCGCAGGGTAAAAAAACCGAAGGCCAAAAGGCAGGTAACGGCTCCTCCCATGTTGGCACCAAGGCCCGGATATCCTATCACAATAACTACAACACAGAGCAAGGCTGTAATCAGCTTCAAACCGGCTTTGCCCTGCTCAAGAAGCGAACAGCAGGCAACTATCGCACTGCCTGCGGCAACGCCCATATATTCGTTCCCAATACCGTAGTACCGGGCTCCTATTATCGGGTCGTAACCGAGTACCGAGTTTTTGATCATACCGCCGCCGGTTACTATATCCAGTATAATAGCAGCAGTTGTTATGCCGGATGTAAACAGCAACATTTTGTTCGCGTCCTTAATATACCATAATGCGGCATACCCGGCGGCTGCAACCGTAAGAACCGCCGCTGCGGACAAACCGGTAATTGTCTTAAAACCGGCCAACGGCATCAGAAGCAGAACAACCGGAAAAAGCATTATGGAAACAAGCGCAAACTCTGCCACCGGAACAAGCCTGCCCTCCCAAAACCCGGGATACAGTATTGTAAAAAGTCCAAGCAGTACCACAAATATTACCAACAATGCATAATTGTACAGTATGGGATATCTGAAATTGGAAGTGCTAACGGTGTTTTCGTTTATTTTTTTTACTTCTTCCAGGTTGCCGGTCATCGGTACCACCCTTAAGGGCCGTCCTACAAGTTCGTATGTAGAAATACCGAAATACTCCAGCACCGTGGGTGCTATATCTATGCTGCCAACTATTCCGTCCCTTCGGGTTGTGCCGGAGGTAAGCAGCCCCGTCGAAAAATCGCCGCCGTACACAACCAGCGGTGTCAGCCTGGCTCCCCGTGATATACCGGTTTCCGAAGGGTACGGAGTAACCAGCATTACCAGCCAGTTTTCCGAATCCGCTCTTTCTTTAAGATGGCAAAGAAACTCATCTATCCTAATCAGGGCATCGTATCTATGGGCCTGGTACATTTGGTCGTTATACATGTCCCTGCTTTCTTCTATTCTTGTTAAATCACCGGTTTCAATAACAATAAAATCAGTACTTTTCCGCAGTTCTTCAAACAAAATTATCAATTTGGAATAATCTGTACGTCGCCCGGTGGGAAAACCCCCATCTTCCGTAAGTATTTCTTCGTCAACCACACCGTCATCAGCTATTCCGTCCCTGTCCATCGCAATTGATGCCGCCCATCGTATCTGGTTACCCCCGCAGTCGGCATTTCCAAGCACTGCCGTCCTTAGCCCCTCATTTCTTAAAAAATGTCCCAAACTGCCAGCTACAGCGCCGTATTCGCCCCTTTTATTCTGGCTTATCAACCTGTTTATGTTCGGGTTTACCAGCATACCTTCGCTTACTGTCCTGCCGGTCCTGCTGTAAAACAGCTTTTTTGCCTCCCGGTCGACTTTCAGTGCCGCGGCCGCAGATGCCGTACCCTCGGCCCTTGCTCCGCTGCCAATATTGATATATCCCTTGCAGGCACTGTAGGTTCCCGAGGGCCTGTTATTCATAATAGCAATAGACCCGTCGTCTATAATCTGCCTGAACCCGTAAAGGCCTTCCACATCCTCGAAGGATATTCTGTCAACAATCACAAGCACAGCCTTTTTATCGTTATCGACGCAGCTTTTTGCCTGTGCCGCTTCACAAAACAAAGCAAAAAAAATTAAAATACAGGATGCCGCTATGCCCCCGATTGGTTTCACAAAGGATAACACCCGCCTTACACTTTTTCGCTTATAGGTTCTTCAGGTATTCCTTGACTATTTCTTCAAGTATTTCGTCCCTTTCAACCTTGCCTATCATGCTTCGCGCATTATTATGGCTGGTAATATATGTAGGGTCACCGGAGATAATATACCCCACTATCTGGTTTATGGGGTTATACCCCTTTTCTTTAAGAGCGTTGTATACCGTTGAAAGTACTTTTTTAACCCTTTCACGTTCTTCCTTTTCAACGCTGAACTTCATGGTTTTATCCGTATCCTTAAACATGCTCAACACTCCCCTTTTAATATTTATTACCATATATTATATATTAATATACATGCTGACCAAATACAAATAAATCTTAGGTAAATACCCGAAGGCACCCTTCCAAAAAATTAAAACGGCCGGTAAGGCAGCCGGCCGTTTTAGGGGAGTGTTTATTTTAACTGTGATTGTAGGATTTCATATGCCTTGTCAAGGGCTTCCATAATTTTTTCTGGTTTTTTGGCACCGGCCTGGGCCATATCCGGTTTTCCTCCACCACCACCGCCGGCGACCGCTGCAGCTTCTTTAATAATCCTGCCGGAGTGGGCTCCGGCCGTAACGGCATCCTTGGAAGCCATTACCACCATGTTGATTTTATCACCATTTACCGAAGCAAGTACCACCACTCCGGATTCCAGTTTGTCTCTCAGGCTGTCACCGAGGTTTCTCAGTCCGTTCATGTCAAGGTTATCCACGCGGGCTGCAACCAGTTTGACGCCCTTAACATCCTTTGCACGGTTTAACAGCCTTTCGGTTTCTCCTGCCGCAAGCCTTTGTCTTAATGAATCCATTTCCCGATCCTTTGTTTTTAGCCCTTCCATAAGGCTAATTATCCTGCCTTTTAGGTTTTCCGGGGAGGATTTCAGTAAGAGAGCCGCTTCCTTCAAAACATTTTCCCTGTTCTTCAAATATTCAAGCGCTTTTCTTCCGGTAAGGGCTTCTATACGCCTCACTCCGGCTGCTATACCGCTCTCTCCGGCAAGCACAAACAGCCCGATGGACGAGGTTCTGTCAACATGCGTCCCCCCGCACAGCTCGATGCTGAAATCGCCAGCTTTAACCACCCGTACCAGTTTTCCGTACTTTTCGTCGAAAAGGGCGGTGGCCCCCATTTCCCGGGCACTTTCCAAATCGGTTTGCAGCGTTTCAACCTTAAGACCGTCAAGTATCCTCTGGTTTACAATGGTCTCCACCTGTTCCAATTGTTCTGCTGTCACTGCCGAAGTGTGTGTAAAATCAAACCTCAACCGGTCCGGATCCACAAGCGAACCCGCCTGCTCCACGTGATTTCCCAGCACTTTTTTCAACGTCCTGTGCAAAAGGTGCGTGGCGGTGTGGTTTCGTGCAATATCTGTCCTGCGACCATCATTGATAACGGCAGAAACCTTCATCCCGGGTTTTATTATACCTGTCTTTACATAGCCTATATGCAGGAATTTTCCCTGCAGGGCTTTGCAGTCCTCCACTTCCATAACAAAGGCATTATTCCTAATTTCACCCGTATCTCCTACCTGGCCCCCGCTCTCCGCGTAGAAGGAAGTGGCATCCAATACCACTGCTATTCTGTCTCCCTCCACCGCCTGTTCCACAAGTACATTCTCCTTTAAAACCGCCGCAATTTCTGTTTCCAGGCTGTTTTTTTCATAGCCTTCAAATCGTGTGGCAGCTATTCCTTCCAACTGCGAAGACGCCTCGTCGCTCCATCCCACAGCCCGGGCTTCCGCCCTGGCAGCCCTTGCCCTTTCCCTCTGAGCCGCCATTTCCGCTTCAAACCCCTTTTCGTCCACCGTTATTCCCTCTTCTTCCAGTATATCCCGGGTCAAATCCAGCGGAAACCCGTAGGTATCATACAACTTGAAGGCTTTATCTCCCGGCAGGACACTTGTTCCCGCATCCTTTATTTCGCCTGCGTATTCCTGCAGGATGTTAAGCCCCTGGTCCAGCGTCTCCTGGAACCTTTCTTCCTCCAGCCTTATAACTCGCTGTATATAGTCCCTTTTTTCCTCCAGGACCGGGTAGGCCTTTCCGGATACCTCTATGACCCTTGTTGATACATCATACAAAAAGCTTTTATGAACTCCCAGCAGCTTTCCATGACGGGCGGCCCTCCGCAGGAGTCTTCTCAGCACATAGCCTCTGCCCTCGTTGGAAGGCAACACCCCGTCGCTAATCATATTCGCAACTCCTCTTATATGGTCTGTTATGACCCGTATCGATACGTCGGCTTTCGGGTCCCGCCCGTACTTTTTACCGGTTATTTCTGCAATGTATTCAAGTATATGACGGATTGTGTCCACCTCAAACATGGTATCCACGCCCTGCATTATCGCCGCCATTCTCTCCAGTCCCATTCCGGTATCGATGTTGGGATTTTCCAGCCTGTGGTATACGCCCTCCGCATCCCTGTCAAACTGTGTGAACACCAGGTTCCAGAATTCCACATACCTGTCACAGTCACATCCCACTTTACAGTCTTCGCTACCGCAGCCGTATTCTTCTCCCCTGTCAAAGTAGATTTCCGAACAGGGGCCGCAGGGCCCGAGGCCAATTTCCCAGAAGTTATCCCCCTTGCCCATTCTGACAATTCTGTCCGCCGGTATTCCTATCGATTTATGCCAGATTTCAAATGCTTCATCGTCATCCTTGTATATGGTAATCCATAACCTGTCCTCCGGCAGCTTCAAATCTTCGGTAACAAACTCCCATGCCCATGCTATGGCTTCGTTCTTAAAATAGTCTCCGAACGAGAAGTTACCCAGCATTTCAAAAAAAGTACCGTGCCTTGCCGTTTTCCCAACCCTTTCAATATCCGGTGTTCTGATACACTTCTGACACGTGGTTACCCTTTTGGCCGGCGGGGTCTTCGCCCCGGTGAAATACGGCTTTAAAGGAGCCATACCGCTGTTTATCAAAAGCAGGCTTTTATCATTTTGCGGAACAAGTGGAAAACTCGGCAGCCTCAGATGGTCTTTGCCCTCAAAAAACTTCAGATATCGTTCCCGGATTTCGTTCAAACCCAATTGTTCCATTTACACAACCTCCTCTTAGTGGAATGGGGACACACCTTTACAACGGGTATTCCTTCTTGCGGAATGTCCCCGATTGATAGTCTTTCGGGTCAGGGGACACACCGCAATACAAAAACCCCCGTCTCTGACCGGTGTCAGGGACGGGGGTTAACCCGCGGTACCACCCTAATTGCCTAATTTGGCCTCTTAAACCTGTAACGGATATATCCGGCAGTATCTACTGTAGGTTTCGATACTGCAACTCCGGGACTGCTTCACCCGCCCAGTTCCGAAAGCATTTCAGCCGTGTGCTTTCTTTCTGTGGAAACGGAATCGGGTTACTCCTTCCCTTCACTGTTATTTCATGTTTTAATTTTAAATAGAATTATATATAAACTGCCCGTTGTTGTCAAATAATATTTACAATCCTGTTAAATAAATATACGACAAGAATCTTCAATATGGCAGCAACAGGGACTGCAAAGAATAACCCGATAAGCCCGAAGAACTGTCCCGCTATCAGCAGCGACATAATTATGAACACTGGGTGTATTCCTACGCTGTCACCAATGATTTTTGGTGTAATTATTCCGCTTTCCAGCTGTTGTACAATAATTACCACAATCACCGCCCACAGGGCTTTTGCAGGGCTCTCCATAAAGCCTATAACCGCCACCGGTATACCGCCGAAAATCGGCCCGAAGTAGGGTATAATGTTGCCCAGGCCGGTAATTATACCCATAAGCACGGCAAAATTCAAATCAATCAGCAAAAAACCTATCACCGCCGATATCCCTACAATTACCGAGACCAGCAGCTGCCCGCGGATAAACCTGGTAAGCACGGTGTTTATTTCGCCGGTTATCTTAGCAGCATCCTGTCTCATGCCCACTGGTACAATGTATTCAATAAGCTTTACGAAATATTTTTTATCCTTCAACAGGTAAAAGGAGATTACCAGTGCAATTATCCAGTTTATAAGCCCTCCGAAAAAAGCCAGGAATTTTTCGGACAGATTTTTTATCTGGCTGATTACCAGTTCCTGGACAAAATCTATATTGTCCCTGATTACTTCCCTTATCTCGGGAGTTAGGGTCCTGCTGAACCGGATATAAATGTTATCAAGAAAACTTTTTGATTTAAACGCGTAGTCCGGCAATACATCCATCAGCTTAACCGTTTCCCTGTACACAGACGGCAGAAGGTAATATGAAATCCCCGAAAGAACGCCAAAAACAACTGAATATACAAAGACTACGGCTGTTATCCTACCGCTTCCCCTTATTATCACTGCGTCCACCAGCGGGTTGAATACATAGGCTATAACAATACCAATAACAAAGGGTTTCAGTACCAGCCAAATAAGACCTCCGTTCCTTACAATAAATACTGCCAGCAGTAATACAAGGAGGGATGCCGCGGCTGAAAGAACAATTTTTTTTGTTTTTACCGTCAACTCCTGTCCTCCCTATACAGCAGAAAGCGACTAGGTCGCTTTCTGTAAATCTACCTTACCATGTCCTTGGCATCCTGCATCAGATTAACGGCCCTGCCGGCTATGCGCCTGCCCGTCCTCTGCATCCGTCTCCTGGTTCTGGGTGCCGACTGCGGCATCATCATCGAAAACGCAGCCCCAATCATGCCGCCCATAATAAGTCCGCGGATAAACTTGTTGTCCATATCTACACTCCCTTTGCTTAGTTTTTTTCATTCAGCTTAAATATATTTTTGAGTCCGCCTGTTTCGTGGACACTGCGGCCGGTACTATTTTCATCAAGGGTTATATGCCCGTTCCCTACCATCGCCGTTCTTTCCAGCCTGAGCATCTTCCTTCCCTTCACAAGGTCATCAAAAAGGTCTCCGGCAACCAGGTACCCTTCTATACTGCCGTTCGCCTCGCTTATCATTACATCACTTATTGTGCCCAGTTCCTTTCCTTCGACGGTAAGTACCGTATAACCCGTAACGTCCTCTTCTTCCAGTACCCTGCCTATTTCCGGAGGAATATCCGCACTGTTTGTAATTAACCTGTCGTTAATAATAAGCAGGTCGTCCCCAAAGCTTAGTATATCCTTGTAATGTACAATCGCCTGTCCCCTGGCCGGCTTCTTTCTTCTAATTTTAATGCCCATTATCCTTCCCCTGGCCCTCGAGCACAGCACCTCTTCTACTTCGCCTATTGTACCGCCCTTTGAATCCACCACTTCCATTCCCACTATATCCGAAACTTTTTTCAAAAAATCTCTCTCCCAAGGATTGCTGCTTTCTATATAGTTTTAGATATTAACTAACAAAAATGCACTGTAAATAAGTGCATTTTTGTTAATTAATGTATCAGTTTTTTTATTGTTCCGCCGCCCACCACCAGGTCGTCTCTGTAAAAAACCGCCG
>Ga0334893_1003317_pt1 | contig 10439 bp, 6 predicted proteins | sample GraSluR3_MG_5_FD_207218 | JGI IMG/M metagenome (GOLD analysis project Ga0334893, IMG submission 207218) | Sludge microbial communities from methane-producing bioreactor in Wageningen University, Netherlands - Granular Sludge_09_05-R3 | ecosystem: Engineered > Bioreactor > Anaerobic > Unclassified...
ATGGTTCTCGGTGACCAGGGCCGGGAAGGCCCGGTGGAAGTCATGGATTTCAGCGGTGAGTGGGACAGGTTCGACTGATCTATTCCCGGTAACGGCGCCTTACATAACCAAGAACCATCACAGCCAGGCCGATGATCACGCCGGTCAGAATCAGGCCGCCACACACGCCCTGTGTCGGTGCCATGATCGCCACCGGGCCGGCGAAGACCGGAATCCGGTTCCATCGGAAACCATACGCGGTCCACTCCACGATGGTGGTGTCTGAGGTCGAATGAAAACGGCCATCCTTCCTGTAGCCCCACCTGCTTTCCGGGAACAGAACCCGGTAGCCTTCCGGAGACTCCTCGATAACCCTTCTTCCAGGCGTCACGCTGATGGAGGACAATCCCCTGAAGAACTGATGGATGCCTTCGTCGGCGGGCTCCGGGCCAAGCCTGTGCTCTATCCAGAAATCGGCTCCGGAAACCGACAGACGCTCCAGAAAAGCCTCAGGCGAAGCCGGAGATTCACTACCTGAGACCACCAGCAGGAGTACGGAAAAGACTACGGACAAGTTCTCTCCCTTCGTTCGGCAGAGAAAACAATACAACATGGTGGAGCGAATTGCACCGCCACCGGTTCATACACCGCCCTATATGTTTGATAGCCAATACTTTAAATTGCGCCATTGACACTGCCGAACGCCCTGTGCATATACCACCCCGCTCCAACAGGATTGATTCTTCTGCAGGGCCTTGACGCCCCCGGAGATAATCGCAAGAATTGGGGCTCGCGCCGGAAGGGCGCAGGATGTTTGAAATGCCCTGTTCATGAAGGTTTGACCGGTGTCGGCCCTTGGGTTGAAACCGGGGGGTTGACGGTCTCGGCAACCTTCATTAGAATTGGGCTCGCGCCGGCAAGGCGCCCGATGATTGAAATACTGGGGAAGACCAAAGGCATTGAAACGCGAGAACCATGTCGGTTCCTCGAAGCGCCCGAAAGGGTGCCTAGAGTGCTTTAGCACCGACGGTAACCTATAGCCGTCGGGGACCAGAAGAAAACAATAGGAAAACTTTTCGAATAAACACGGAGAGTTTGATCCTGGCTCAGGACGAACGCTGGCGGCGTGGATAAGGCATGCAAGTCGAACGCGAACGGAACGACTAACTCGTTAGAAGTTCTTAGTAGAGTGGCGAACGGGTGAGTAACGCGTGGATAACGTGCCTCTCAGTGGGGAATAACACAGGGAAACTTGTGCTAATACCGCATACGTCCTTCCGACCCAGTCGGAATGATGAAAGGTGGGGACCTTCGGGCCTGCCGCTGAGAGATCGGTCCGCGTCCCATTAGCTTGTTGGTGGGGTAATGGCCTACCAAGGCTGTGATGGGTAGCCGGCCTGAGAGGGTGACCGGCCACACTGGGATTGAGATACGGCCCAGACTCCTTCGGGAGGCAGCAGTCGAGAATCTTCCACAATGGACGAAAGTCTGATGGAGCGACGCCGCGTGAGTGATGAAGGCCCTACGGGTTGTAAAACTCTGTCAGGAGAGAAGAACCGCCGGGATGCCAATACCATCCTGGTCTGACGTTATCTCCAGAGGAAGCTCCGGCTAACTCCGTGCCAGCAGCCGCGGTAATACGGGGGGAGCAAGCGTTGTCCGGAATTATTGGGCGTAAAGGGCGTGTAGGCGGCCTGGTCAGTCGAATGTGAAATCCCACGGCTCAACCGTGGAATTGCGTTCGATACTGCCTGGCTTGAGTATGTGAGAGGTGTGCGGAATTCCTGGTGTAGCGGTGGAATGCGTAGATATCAGGAAGAACACCGATGGCGAAGGCAGCACACTGGCGCAATACTGACGCTGAGGCGCGAAAGCGTGGGGAGCAAACAGGATTAGATACCCTGGTAGTCCACGCTGTAAACGATGGGTACTGGGTTTCGGGGGTCTCAACCCTCTCGGAGCCGTAGCTAACGCGTTAAGTACCCCGCCTGGGGAGTACGGTCGCAAGGCTGAAACTCAAAGGAATTGACGGGTTCCCGCACAAGCGGTGGAGCATGTGCTTTAATTCGAGGCAACGCGAAGAACCTTACCTGGCCTTGACATGGGAGCTCCGCCTTCGGGCGGGGTCAGCCCTGTGAAAGCAGGGTTAGTCCACACAGGTGCTGCATGGCTGTCGTCAGCTCGTGTCGTGAGATGTTGGGTTAAGTCCCGCAACGAGCGCAACCCTTGCGACTAGTTACCAACGGGTAATGCCGGGGACTCTAGTTGGACTGCCGGTGATAAACCGGAGGAAGGTGGGGATGACGTCAAGTCATTATGGCCCTTACGGCCAGGGCTAGACACGTGCTACAATGGTCGGTACAATGAGCTGCAATACCGCGAGGTGGAGCCAATCTCAAAAAGCCGGCCTCAGTACGGATTGGAGTCTGCAACTCGACTCCATGAAGTTGGAATCGCTAGTAATCGCGCATCAGCATGGCGCGGTGAATACGTTCCCGGGAATTGTACACACCGCCCGTCAAACCATGGGAATCGGTAGCACTCGAAGTCGCTGGCCCAACTGCAAAGAGGGAGGCGCCGAAAGTGAGACCGGTGACTGGGGTTAAGTCGTAACAAGGTAGCCGTACCGGAAGGTGTGGCTGGATCACCTCCTTTCTAAGGTGTGTGTTAGCGGGGATGACTCCCTGCTGCATACCGGTTGAGCATGGTTCAAACGTTTCAGTGCCTCTTCCCCTTTAAACCTTCTGCCGGATGCTCGGGCTTGTGGGCCTGTAGCTCAGTTTGGTTAGAGCGCACGCCTGATAAGCGTGAGGTCACAAGTTCAACTCTTGTCAGGCCCACCATGAACAGGGCCTCACAACCGGCAATCCGGGGGGGTGTAGCTCAGTTGGAAGAGCACCGGCTTTGCAAGCCGGGGGTCGCCGGTTCGAACCCGGCCATCTCCACCAGGACGATTTTTCTGATGCGAGGCAATCGCGCTGTTTTTTGACATCTGTGTTAGGATAAACGTGTATCACGTAAATGCAACGGTGATTCAATGAAGAAGCTACTAAGGGCACACGGTGGATGCCTTGGCACAGACAGGCGATGAAGGACGTGGCAAGCTGCGATAAGCTCCGGTGAGGTGCAAACAACTTTTGACCCGGAGATTTCCGAATGGGGCAACCCGGCTTGGTTAATACCAGGTCATCTCCTTGCTGAACACATAGGCTTGGAGAAGCTAACCCGGGGAACTGAAACATCTTAGTACCCGGAGGAAAAGAAAGAGAATTCGATTCCCCCAGTAGCGGCGAGCGAAAAGGGAACAGTCCAAACCGAGCGGCGTGTAAGCAGCGCGTGCGTTGCGCCGTCGGGGTTGTGGGATGTCGTCGGAGGAGCGCGTATCTCCTCGGCTGTAACGGCTTGCTAGCAGAATGTTCTGGAAAGTTCTCCCAAAGAGGGTGACAGGCCCGTAAGCGAAAGCAGGCTCTAAGGCTGGACGACACACCCAAGTAGCGCCGGACACGAGAAATCCGGTGTGAATCCGGGCAGACCACTGCCTAAGACTAAATACTCGTCTGTGACCGATAGTGAACCAGTACCGTGAGGGAAAGGTGAAAAGTACCCCAGGAGGGGAGTGAAATAGTACCTGAAACCGCGTGCCTACAAGCTGTCGGAGCGGCCTTGTGCCGTGACGGCGTGCCTTTTGCATAATGAGCCGGGGAGTTGCTCGTACGCAGCAAGGTTAAGCTCATATAGAGCGGAGCCGAAGGGAAACCGAGTCTGAATAGGGCGATTTAGTTGTGTGCGGCAGACCCGAAGCCAGGTGATCTACCCATGGTCAGGTTGAAGCTTGGGTAAAACCAAGTGGAGGACCGAACCCACTAACTATGAAAAGTTAGGGGATGAACTGTGGGTAGGGGTGAAAGGCCAATCAAACCTGGAGATAGCTGGTTCTCTCCGAAATAGCTTTAGGGCTAGCGTTGCGTAATAGTGTGCCGGAGGTAGAGCACTGAATGGGCTAGGGGGCCTACCAGCTTACTGACCCCAATCAAACTCCGAATGCCGGACACATGTTTCGCAGCAGTCAGGCCGTGGGGGATAAGCTTCACGGCCGAAAGGGAAACAACCCAGACCACCAGCTAAGGCCCCTAAGAGTACGCTGAGTGTATCAAAGGAAGTAGGAACGCACAGACAACTGGGATGTTGGCTTAGAAGCAGCCATTCATTTAAAGAGTGCGTAATAGCTCACCAGTCAAGGGTTCCTGCGCCGATAATAATCGGGGCTAAGTGTACCGCCGAAGCTGTGGACTCCCTTCGGGGAGTGGTAGGAGAGCGTTCCATTCGCGTCGAAGGTGAACCGTGAGGTTTGCTGGAGCGTATGGAAGTGATCATCCCGGCATTAGTAGCGACAATGAGGGTGAGAAACCTTCACACCGAAAGTCTAAGGTTTCCTGGGCAAGGCTGATCCTCCCAGGGTTAGTCGGTTCCTAAGGCGAGGCCGAAAGGCGTAGTCGATGGAAAGCAGGTTAACATTCCTGCACCACCGGAGCAGCGTTTGAGCGATGGGGTGACGCAGAAGGTAAGGCCATCCGGGTGATGGAAGTCCCGGTTCAATCCTGTAGGGAGAGAGGATAGGAAAATCCGTTCTCTTAATCCTGAGGGGAGAGTACGAGGCTCTTTGAGCCATAAAGTGGTTGGGTCCATGCTGCCAAGAAAAACCTCTAAGCGAGTTGTTCAGGTGACCGTACCGCAAACCGACACAGGTAGACGAGGAGAGTATCCTAAGGTGTTCGAGATAACCGTGGATAAGGAACTAGGCAAAATCGTCCCGTAACTTCGGGAGAAGGGACGCCAGGTTTGGTGTAGGCGCTTGCCGCCGAAGCTGAGCTTGGCCGCAGAGAAACGGCTTGGGCGACTGTTTACTAAAAACACAGGTCTCTGCTAAGCCGCAAGGCGATGTATAGGGACTGACACCTGCCCGGTGCTGGAGCGTTAAGGGGAGGGGTTAGCAATAGCAATATCGCGAAGCCCTGAACTGAAGCCCCAGTAAACGGCGGCCGTAACTATAACGGTCCTAAGGTAGCGAAATTCCTCGTCGGGTAAATTCCGACCCGCACGAATGGTGTAACGACTTAGGCACTGTCTCATCCACGGACTCGGCGAAGTTGCAGTAGCGGTGAAGATACCGTTTACCCGCGGAAGGACAGAAAGACCCCGTGAACCTTTACTACAACTTGATATTGGGTTTCGTCATGTCATGTGTAGGATAGGCGGGAGACTATGAAGCCGGGACGCTAGTAACGGTGGAGTCAACCTTGAAATACCGCCCTTGATATGTTGGAATTCTAACGGAGATCCGTTATCCGGATCCCGGACAGTGTCTGGTGGGTAGTTTGACTGGGGTGGTCGCCTCCTAAAGAGTAACGGAGGCGCCCTAAGGTTCCCTCAGCGCGGTCGGCAATCGCGCGTCGAGTGTAAAGGCACAAGGGAGCTTGACTGCGAGACAAACAAGTCGAGCAGGTACGAAAGTAGGGCTTAGTGATCCTGCGGTTCTGAGTGGAAAGGCCGTGGCTCATCGGATAAAAGGTACTCCGGGGATAACAGGCTTATCGCCACCGAGAGTTCGTATCGACGTGGCGGGTTGGCACCTCGATGTCGGCTCAGCGCATCCTGGGGCTGGATAAGGTCCCAAGGGTTGGGCTGTTCGCCCATTAAAGCGCTACGCGAGCTGGGTTTAGAACGTCGCGAGACAGTTCGGTCCCTATCCTCCGCGGGCGTAGGAAGCTTGAGAGGCTCTGTCTTTAGTACGAGAGGACCGAGATGGACTAACCTCTAGTGTACCAGTTGTCCCGCCAGGGGCATCGCTGGGTAGCTATGTTGGGAACAGGATAAGCGCTGAAAGCATCTAAGTGCGAAACCTGCCTCAAGATAAGGCTTCCCGATCGCAAGATCCTCAAGGCCACTTGGAGACTACAAGTTTGATAGGCTGCAGGTGTAAGCATGGCAACATGTTCAGCCGAGCAGTACTAATCGGCCGTGAGGCTTCCTCATACAATCATCAGCGTTTCGAGTGCGGGTTTTCCTAACACAGTTGTCAATCACGGCGCGGTTGCCGCGCCCCGGTTTTGCCTGGCGGCCATAGCGGAGGGGCCACACCCGTTCCCATTCCGAACACGGAAGTTAAGACCTCCAGCGCCGATGGTACTAGTGGGGTAACCTTCTGGGAGAGCAGGTCGCCGCCGGGCAATATCAGTGAAGCCCCCGGAACGGAAGTTCCGGGGGCTTCTTGCGTTTGGCCCCTTCACTGCTCTGGTTGAAGGGCGACATGAGTTGTAAATCATTATCTGTGAGCATATAGCACCGCTGTTTCAAGGCTGGGCCTGAATTTAAGCAGCTTCGCTGTCGCACTCCGCCGGTTCACGAAGTGCCCTAAATTCTTCCCGTTCACCGCAAGCCCCCAGACTGCATTCCTCATCTCTGTTATCATCATTCCGGTACTCATTCTTCCTGGTTCTGTCTGTCCCCTCCATTTTGGAAGGTGGCCGCTGAAGCTCGCAGTTACGCCGGGTGCTGTGGATGCCAGTTGCAGGAACGCATAACTCAAAGCCGTAAGCTCAGGGAACTTCTCCACGGACTTCGCAGTCCGTACAGACGACTCGTCCATACCGAGAAGACTCTTCTGATCACGGAAGTTCACCTCGATCTGCCATCTCCAGAGATACCACTGGAGAATCCGTGACACATCAAGCTCGGGATCGGTGCATATCAGATAGGCCGGATTCCGGTAGAGAAGTCTGGACTTCTTCGTTAGCCTGTAACGGAGCGGTTGAATGATCACCAGACACAAGTTCCTCTCCCCGGCGATCTTCGATCGGATGTTCCTCATGACCTTCAGCCGGAAGGTATGTGTTCTGTCGACGGAAAAGGCCTCCACATCCTGCCAGGGTTCCTCGTCCCCCTGCCGGATATCCTCCGGTGTCGGCAGTTGTCGCCCGTAGAACCTCTTCCTGCCCCTCCGAACGGGCTCGTCATCTTCGGGGCGGGCGTAGAGCTTCGCATCCTTGCGTATCCTGCCGATCAGTGTGGTCCGCTCGGGAAGAGCGCGAACCACACTGCTGTTGGTGTACCCGCCGTCCACACTCACGACCAGTTGCCGACCGCCCATTGACTCGTTGTCCAACCCTTCCCGCAGATTGCAGATTGCCTCCGCGCCTTTTACACTGATCCTTGAACTGTCCCGGAGCTTCCAGTACTCATCCCACTCACAATCCGGAGCTCTTTTGGAAGGCCGTTTGGGAATGGGACAGTGCTTGAGCAAAAAGGGTATCCCCCGACATGACCCGGGACGATCCTCCTCCGGCAATGCACCCGATATCTGAAGGTAACGGCCCGCCCACACAAAATTGCAGCAGAACTTCGGACCGTTTGCATCCCTGTGCCAGGAAGTGCCGGACACCTTCTGCCCACGTCTCTTAAGAAGCGTGTCATCCATGAAGGTAACCACGGGCTGTTCAGCTTCCAGACGATCCACCGTCTCCCGGCGAACCACTGAAAACATCCTCCCTGCATCGAACCGCTCTCGCTCAAAGACCCGGTAATCTGCTGACCAGTCTCTGGCATGGCCTCCAGTGGTGGTAATCAACCCCGTCACAGTGTGCCGTCCGAGACAGAGAAGCATTCCAGTACTGAGCCTGACAGCGCGCTCCCAGGAACTCTCACGCGCAAATGCCTCCCTGCAGTAGCCCCACAGCTTCAGGTACTCCTCCATCAGTCCGCCGCTGAAGTTTTTTTTAGAAGGGACTCGGGCACATGGCGTCTCTTCAGAGCAAGAAGTCCCTTGTCTTCGACAACCCACTCGACGACTTCGCCCTTGTTGAACTCCATTGCCTGGGCAATGGCAGAGGGGAAGTTCACATACCACTGCTCGCTGTTCTTGCGCTGTATGAGCTGAACCTTTGTTGGGAATCCCATGACATCTCCCTTCACTGTTCTCTAGTTGTATAACTAGTAACACAACAATACAAAAACACCCCTGCAAGCGCAAGGGCATCGCTAACAAGCCGTCCTGTTACTCTTTTTGTCTAGTCAGGGGCCAAACGCAAGTTATAGGTATATATACCTATAAGAAATGTTTCAACAAGCACATGGAATCTGGCACGGATACCATTGAACACACTCTGTTGATGCGTGGGATACGATCAGGCCTGCATGGTTCCCAGCACTTGATCACACCCGTCCGGGGAGAAAACACGAACCGAGTCGGTTCTGCTTCTCGCGGAGCTGGCAGGTGATGGATTAAGCGTAATTGTCGAACCGGATCGGACCATCCAGTCGGGATTCTTCAGAAGCAGGCCCAGATCCCAGGCAAACTGGTATCTTGGATACTCCTTGATTCTTCCCTTTCTGGGATCGCATCGGACCGTTGAACTCTGGCGTCTGGCAAAAATGGTGAAGTGAATGTCGGACAGACGAGCCCTTCCGCCCTGCTTGATCCCTTTCCATCTGCATGTTTCCGCGTAGGCTTCGAGCAGCTCGTCCGAAAAGGATTCCGGAGGAGTCTGGTTCCTCTCCAGAAGAGAAATCGAATCGGAGTAGGCCTTGAACACCATGGGACAGCTCATTGCGAGAGGCTTTCCAACAGGCTCTCCAGAATAGAAAATGACAGCGGAGTCCCTTGCCGGTTCCAGAATCAGGACGAAGGGATCCATGCGAATCTCGTTTCCGGCCACTTGTGTGGAGATGGCCCGGTCCTGCAGGTAAACGCTCAATTCATCGGAGAACACGGAGGCTCTTCGGCTCCATTCATCCTGAAGCCATAGCCTGGCGGCGGCAACAGAGGTTCTTGCCATCTCCAGTGACTCTTCGGGAAGCAGTGCCAACGACTCAAGCGTGGTCAGGTCATGTTCAAGCCGACGAAGGTTCTGGTACCCCTCGTGTTTCGAAAGTGACCTGGCAACTCTCTTCAGAGCGCCGGCTTCAGTGGCGAGTGCCTTCGCCTTGTCCTGAAGTGACTGGAATCCCTCTATGGCAACCTGCTGGTTATCCATGTTCTGCCTTTCACGCTTAACGAATTGAACTGCGTTCGAAGAATGGAGTAATCCTCACGGGAGCGGGCTGTCCGCTCCCATCGACGGAATGGTGGCTGTACGCCACGAACTGGTCAAGCTTGAGACAACTTGATGCCAGGTTTTTTGCGGCTCTTGCGTCAACCCGCAGGGCGCTTTGCAGTGAGTCAACATCCGGCGGGGCACCATGGGCGAAAAGGATGTTGTTCGGAACCAACTCGCGCCAGGCGGTGTCTCCCCTGAAATCGTCCAGGCTCTGGCTGCTCAGGAACACCGGAACGCCTTTGCTTCTTCCCATCCGAACAAGCTGCGCAAGGGGTTGGCTCTTCCTGCCGGTCTGCAGGTAGTGGTGAGCCTCGTCAATGGCCACAACCCCCCTTATGGTGCGGGTGTTCGTTCTTCGATCGAACGGTGAATCGGGAATGGATTCAGCGATCTGTCTCAGAAAATGCATGAGTATGAACGCCACATAGGTTTTCAGCTCGCCCAGCTTCGAGAGGTCCACCACCCAGCGCTGCCTGAAGACGTTCACCACATCGATCTCCGACCTGCTGGCGAAAATCGGCTTGCCTGCCAGACGGTCCAGGGCGACAACCACTGTGTCGTCCTTGCGACGCTCATTCTCGTAGATGGCCCTCACCGCGTCACGGGCTTCCATAAGGCTGGGGCCGGGGTGCCCCGCCAGCCGGGCGTCACGGTAGGCCTGGGCAAGCGCCCGGTCCACTATCCCCTGTTGACACCCCCCCATCTGAGGGATGATCGAGGCGAGCGTGCTTGAGAACACCTCAGCGGCAAGTTCGATGTTCGAGTTCCCTGGAAGATCGAAGGGGTTAATCGGTACGGGGGATTCCGGAGGCCTCACAAGCCTCGCCCCCGTGGAACTCCGGAATGCGTCTCCGGTTGCACCCTCGGACAGGTCACCCTTGTAATCCAGAAGGATGAATCCGGTGTTCTCGGAAGAAGCAGCCAGGGAATAGAGAAGGCCGAGCAGAGCCTGGCTTTTCCCCTTGCCCTGGGAACCCGCAATCCTCAGATTGGGCGCCGTATCCTGTCCCTCTTCCCGATTGAGCACCCATCTGACGTCCTCGCCGGATTCGGTGTTCTTCCCCAGCAACAGCGTTATCGGGCCGGTAAAATCCTGCTCAACAAGCGTTTCACCGCTTTGGGGAAGCGCCTGGGAAACGTATTCGGCGACAAGCCGGAACATCCTGAGCGTTTCCTTCTCCATGGAATCATGCAGTTCGGCGAGAAACTTGTAGCCATTGTTCAGCAGGCAGCCGATCTCTGCGCTTCTCTCGATGGAATGGAATCGGCAAGCGTCGGAGAAACATTCCATCATCCCTGGTTTCAGGAGGTTCTCTATGGAAACTTCCACTCCTCTCGTCTCGCAGCTTGTCTGATCGGGCTTGATTC
>Ga0334893_1003321_pt1 | contig 10430 bp, 9 predicted proteins | sample GraSluR3_MG_5_FD_207218 | JGI IMG/M metagenome (GOLD analysis project Ga0334893, IMG submission 207218) | Sludge microbial communities from methane-producing bioreactor in Wageningen University, Netherlands - Granular Sludge_09_05-R3 | ecosystem: Engineered > Bioreactor > Anaerobic > Unclassified...
ATCATGGGCCAGTTCATCACCGAAGCGATCGTGCTCACGATAACCGGAGGGATCATCGGAATCGGTCTGGGAACGCTGCTCAGCTATCTGGTTGCCGATGTCGTGGGGTGGACACTCTATATTTCGTATGGTTCGTTCCTCTTCGCTGCAGGATTCTCCACACTGGTAGGAGTCTTCTTTGGATGGTATCCTGCTATGAAGGCATCGAAACTCGATCCGATAGAGGCATTGAACTATGAATAAGTCAAGAAGGTGGTCAATCGTAGAGGGGAAGGAGCAGCTGTTCGTGATAGGCGGACTTGTGTTCCTCTTCGCTCTGCTCCTCACCCTGGTACTGTTTCTCTCGCAGTTGATCATAGACAAGGAGAACACACTCATGCAGTTCGAGGCTGAACGAGGATTCGCCTCATCGGCCATGCTGCTGCTGCAAGAGGAGCATTCGAGAGCCCTGGCTGCTATGCGCGAGGGGAATGTGCGGGGAATCGGCGTCTATTCCAACGAGGGGCGACTCATGCTCGGCCTGGGATCGGTACCAAACACCCTCCCGCTTGAACGGTTCACCGAGATTCTCCGTATCCGGGGACCCAATCAGTGGAATCAGGGGGTGGCCTCGTACAATCCGGATACCGGTATGATCGAGTATGTGCGGTTCAGTCGACTGACGATCCATGTGGAGACCGGAGACTTCATGCTCGAAGAGGATGGATACCTTCCCTCTCCGCTGAACTTCCCCGATGTACTCTACATCCTCTTCGATGGACAGCAGTACCATCAGAAGGTCATGCTGGTGCGGTTCTTCAGCATCGCAGCGGTGATCGGTCTCCTGGCGTTCCATCTGCTTGTGTACAGCATCTATCGAAGCAACCGAAAGTACCGCGAAACACTAGCTAAGCAGGAGAATCTGGTGAATCTCGGTGAGGCAGCCAGAACGCTTGCTCATGAGATCAAGAATCCACTCAGTGCCATAACGTTACAGATGGCACTGTTGAAGAAGACGCTCCCCTCCAGCGCCAAGGAGGATCTGTCGGTAGTCGATTCGGAGGTTCAACGGCTCATACAACTGACGAACAAGGTCTCCGATTTCCTGAGAAATCCCGTGGGGACTCCTGAACGACTCGATGTCGTGGGCCTCATCGATGGATTGAGGCTTACGTTTCAGGACCGGATCACCATCGTTCCCGGTTCCTTGACACGGGCCTATGTCTATTTCGACCCGGATAGAGCTCGTTCGGTTTTCGAAAATCTCATTAAGAATGCACTTGAGAGCTGTCCCGACTGCGATCCACAGGTAGAAGTGGAGATCTCTCGTGACAAGAAACGGCTGATACACATTGCCATACGCGATCGGGGCGAGGGAATTCTGGAGGAGAATCTCGAGAAGATCTTCGATCCGTTCTTCACCACGAAGATACATGGATCGGGGATCGGACTCGCCATTTGCAGACAGTTCGTCCGCGCTCGGGGAGGAAATCTGAAACTCTATCCTCGAGAGGGGGGAGGAACTGTCGCAGAGGTGATTCTCCCTGCAGAACACAAATAAGAGGTGACTATGCGAATTCTTATCGTTGACGATGAACATAATATTCGAGAACTCATGCGCAGATATCTCAGTCTCGAGAAACTCGAGAGCGATGGTGCCGAGAATGGACTGTCGGCCCAGCGGCTGCTGCGTGAAAACCACTACGATGCCTGTCTCATCGATCTGAGAATGCCGGGGATGGATGGAATCAGCCTCATACGCTGGATACGACAGGAGGGGTTCCGCATGCCGGTTATCATGATCAGCGCCCATGGGGAGATTCGTGATGCGGTCACCGCACTCAAGGAGGGGGCTCAGGACTATATCGTGAAGCCCTTCGATCCCGAGGAGCTTACCATCCGACTGCGGAAACTCATGGAGGCGCAACAGCTGAAAAGCTATGTGGAAAGTGAGGCGCGGTCGACCGAAGGACTCGATGAAGGGCTTGTGGGAACCTCTCCACCCATGAAGCGGATCAAGGAGGTCATCTCTCGAATCGCAGATAGTCCGGCAACGGTTCTGGTGACCGGTGAGAGCGGTACGGGTAAAGAGGTTGTCGCGCGACAGATTCACGCTGTCTCCTCGCTGGCAGAGGGACCTTTCGTGGCGATCAATATCGGGGGTGTACCAGAGAACTTGCTCGAGAGCGAACTGTTCGGATACGAGAAAGGGGCTTTCACCGGTGCTGTAGGGAGAAAAATCGGAATGTTCGAACTCGCCAGTGGGGGAACGCTCTTTCTCGACGAGATCGGCGACATGCCTCCCACACTCCAGGTGAAGATGCTCCGTGTTCTGCAGGAGCGGAAAATCACTCGACTAGGTGGAACCTCGCCCATGCCGATTAATGCCCGCATCATAGCCGCTACGAACAAGAATCTCGAGGAGATGGTCAGAGAAGGCTCTTTCAGGGAGGATCTCTTCTACCGACTGAATGTCGTACGGATCGAGTTGCCACCACTGAGAGACCGCAAAGAGGATATCCCCCTCTTGGCAGGGGTCATTCTCAACAGATTGAATCGGCAGATGGGGCACCGAATCGATGGGCTCGCTCCCGAGGCGATCGAAGCGTTGAAGGCTCACCCGTTCTATGGGAATGTGCGCGAGTTGGAGAATATCCTCGAACGTGCAGTGATCTTCGCAAATGGTCCCATGATACGAACCGATGTCCTCGAACTTCGCGAGAGCGTCTCCCGCCCTGGGAACGACAAGACTCAGCACACACACTCGTACCTCGTCTTGGATGAGGAGAAAGAGGCAAAGAGCCTGAAGGAACTTGAGGTAGAGGCGATCATTCGAGCTCTTCACCGGTGGGAGGGCAACCGAACACGTGCCGCCGAGGAGCTGGGTATCTCACGAAGAACACTCATAAACAAGATTGCCGAATATCAACTCGACCTGTAAGGTCATTGACCTGTGCATTGCCAATCTCTAGACTGAAAGGAAACACGATGCACAAGGAGATCACCCGATGGGATCATTGCCACATTGGAACTTGGAAACCATATATCCCCGACTCGACAGTGACGAGTTCGAACAGGATCTGAAGCGTCTCGATTCATATGTCGCGTCGATACGGAGTAAGTTGGAGTATACAGGCACGCAAAGCGGAGCTTTTTCCGATTGGTTGCTCTCTCTGCTCGATGACTATCAGACTGCGATCGATATCACCGAAACACTCTATGCCTATGTGAGTGCGCTGCTCACAGTCGACACCAACGATGAGGCGGCCATGCGTGGCTTGAATCGGGTGGAAGAGGCCTCATTGGCCATCAAGGCAATCCATGTACAGGTGATCAACACTCTGGCCACATACCGAAGTGAGATCGCCACAGCACTCTCCTCCGATGAGCGCATCGCTCCCTATCACTTCGTATTAGCTGAACTTCTTACCGAGCAGGAACACACCATGAGCGAAGCGGAGGAGAACCTCGCTGCAGATTTGAATCGGAGTGGTGCCGATGCATGGGGGCGACTCCAGGAGGCGATCTCATCGAATGTCGATGCGCTGTGGGATGAAGAGAGCTCGCTTCGCAAGACGGTCATCCAATTGCGGTCGATGGCTTTCGATGCCGATCGTGCGGTGAGGAAGAGAGCATTCGAGAAGGAGTTGGAGATCTGGAGACAGCACGAGGTGGCTTTCGCCTATGCCATCAACGGAGTGAAGGGTACCACCATCACACTCGATGCAAGACGGGGATACCGTGATCCATTGCAGCGGGCGACTATGCAGGCTCGTATCGGAGATACTGTGCTCGATGCCCTCATGAAAACCATCGAGAAGAATCTCCCCCTGTTCCGCCGCTATATGCGAGCCAAGGCCCATGCACTGGGGTTGTCCAAACTGGCGTTCTTCGATCTATTCGCGCCGGTAGGAGCGATAGACAAACGGTATTCGTACGAAGAGGCGAAGGCGTTCATCATCGAGAACTTCTCCACCTTCCATCCGCCGGTGGGAACGTTCGCCAGTATGGCGTTTGACAAGGAGTGGATCGATAGCGAGCCACGGCCTGGAAAAGTCGGTGGAGCCTATTGCACCTCCTTTCCACTGCGAAAGGAGACGAGGATTCTCGCCAATTTCGATTCCACTTTCGATGGCGTTTCCACCATAGCACACGAGCTCGGACACGCATACCACGACTATGTGACCCGCGATCTTCCAGCACTCTTGCGTCACTATCCCATGACCTTGGCAGAGACCGCGAGCATCTTCAGCCAGTTCGTCGTATTCCAGGGTGCACTGAAGAGCGCTAGCGGGAACGAGAGGATCGCCCTGGTGGAAGGTTTTCTCCAAGATGCCACGCAGACCTGTGTTGATATCCTCAGCAGATTCTATTTCGAGCGCGATCTTTTCGCTGAACGCCGCCAAGGGGATGTCATGGCGAGTCGATTGTGTGCCATTATGGAAGAGGCACAGCGAGCCTCGTACGGAGATGCTCTCGATCAGGATGCACTGCACCCCTATATGTGGGCTGTGAAGGGGCACTACTACAGTAGTGAACTCTCTTTCTACAACTTTCCCTACGCCTTCGGACAACTGTTCGGCTTAGGCGTCTACCAATTGTCGCAAAGCGATCCCGATACGTTCGGGGCCCGTTACGATGCCCTGTTGGCACATACCGGTCGAGACTCGGCCGAAGCTGTCGCTGCCACCGTCGGTTGCGATATCACCACACAAGCCTTCTGGCAGGAAAGTATCGACGTGATAGCCACATATGTCGATGAATTCTGCTCACTAGTTGGCTACGAAGGAGACTGAACGATGGAATTGCGACTGGAGATCGAGAAACTGGTATCCAAAGGTGAGGGGCTGGCCCGTCACGATGGAAAGACCATCTTTGTGCAGGGAGCACTGCCCGGAGAGACGGTACTGGCCGAAGAGACGGAATTGAAGAGCGACTTCTCCCGTGCCGAGACGATCGAGGTGCTGGAACCGTCACCCGATCGCGCCGTACCGGCATGTCCGCACTATGGCATCTGCGGAGGTTGCGATCTGCAGCACCTCTCCATAGAGGGACAGGCGCGACTGAAGGGAGATATCGTGAAGGAGAATCTCAAGCGGATCGGTTCTGTCGATGTCGATAATCCAACGCGGGGCATAACGGTCAAGCCGGTTGTCTCGGGACCGGGATGGAACTACCGCTCGCGGGTTCGCTTCCATGTCGATCGATCGAGTGGTAGGTGTGGTTTCCTTGGAAAGAAGAGTAGTGACCTGGTGGATATTCGTCACTGTCCCATCCTCTGCGATTCGCTGAATCGGCTGCTGGATGAGAAGCGACCTTTGTTGCTGAAAGCAGCGAGCATGAGGCTAGCTACCGAAGGGTGGCAACGTCGAAAGCGGTACATCGAGGTTCCCGCGTTCGCAGGAGATACCAAGGTGTCACTCAGCGAGACAGCAGTCGCCGTGACGGTTGGGGAGAAGACGCTCTGGGCAGACTCGAACGTCTTTTTCCAGAACAATCGACACCTGCTGCCCGCCGTTGTCAGTTTCGTACAGGAGTATGTCGCCGGGAGCACGATAGTCGATCTCTATGCAGGGGTCGGAACCTTCAGCGCCTTCGTCGAGGGACCGAATAGACATGTGGTTGCCGTGGAGCGAGATGAGAAGTGCCTCTCGCTTGCACAGCGGAACTTGGCACATACCGAGTTCTTCACGCAGACTGCAGAGCGGTGGAGCCGCAAGAACGAAGAGCAACGGGCCGATACCGTGATCGTCGATCCACCACGGGCAGGACTTGAGGCTCGGTTGGTTCGTACTATCGCATCGTGGGAGCCGAAGGCGATCATCTATGTCTCGTGCGACAGTGTAACGCTCGCGCGTGATTGTAGACGATTTGCCGAAGTCGGGTATCGCATGCACGCAATGCAGGTATTCGATCTCTATCCTCAGACATCGCATATCGAGAGTGCAGTCGTGCTCATTCCCGATACGCCGAACTAGTTCTACGGGAGATCAGGTGTTGTAGAGTCGTGGACTGGGAGACTTAACCACGAAGAATTCGCAGATATCGTCGTGTTCATTACGAACCTGCATGAATGTACCGTAGGGGATGTGTACAATCGTCCCCTTCGCATAGGTGTGCGGCTCTTGGTCTCCGAGCTGCAATGTGAGGTTCCCGCGGACAATGATCATGTGAACATAGGAGTTTGCATGATGGTCCGGGACGGAATCTCCTTTCGGGAGTATCATGTGGTTGATCATCACCGGATCATCGTCGATCAGTTTCTCGATATGTTTCGTATCGGACACAGCGTAGGAATAGATTTTTTCAATCATCATGGAATTCCCCTCTTCTTTGATTTCGCATATAACGATATGCTATCGAATATACTACATGTACCAAAAAAGGGAAGGGTTGAGGAGCGACACCGGTGGAAAGAAAAGTAGTCAGACAGATTTTCGCACTCATTGCAGCAAGTATTGTATTGCTGTGGGCGCTCATGAACCATGAGACTGCCACGAGACTCTTACGGTGGGGCTTTGCCATCATTGGACCGCTTGTTGGAGGAGGTGCCATCGCATTCATCCTCAATGTGCCGGTTCGCTCTCTTGAGCGGCGAGTTTTCAAGAAGGGGCCGGCTTCACTCAGACGGTCATTGGCCATGGTAACGACCTTCCTGTTCGTGCTACTGGTCTTCTCCCTCTTGCTCCTGATCGTGATCCCAGAACTTGTCTCTGCCATCGAACAACTATCTGCGAACCTTCCTGGCCTGATCGATTCTGTAAGAAGCTTAGGGGAGTCTCTCGGTGAGCGGTTCCCCGATCTCGGTTTCTGGCTCGAAGAGTTGAATATCTCTTGGCCAAATGTGAAAAGTGACGTGCTCGATTTCCTCAAGAGAAGTTCTTCCACGCTGGTGGGATCCACGGTCGGTATGGCTACGAATTTCATCAACGGGATCGTTAATTTTATCCTGGGCCTCGTCTTTGCTGTCTACATGCTTGCCAGGAAAGAGCAGTTGGCTCGACAGGTGAAGCGACTCCTCTCTGCCTATCTCAGTGACAATCGAGTGAAGCGACTGCTCCATGCAGGTCGTGTCGTCGATACCACATTCAGCAATTTCGTCTCGGGAGAAGTCATCGAGGCTACGATCCTCGGGTTCATGTTCCTGGTCTCCATGCTGATTTTCCGGTTCCCCTACGCGGTTCTCGTCTCTGCCCTCGTAGGGGTGCTCGCACTCATTCCCATAGTCGGTGCATTCATAGCCGCTACGATCGGTATCTTGCTCATGTTGGTAACCAGCCCCATGCAGGCACTCTGGTTTCTGGTACTTTTCCTCGTGCTTCAGCAGATAGAGGGGAACTTCGTATATCCTCGGATCGTTGGAGACTCGATCGGACTGCCCGCACTCTGGGTCCTTGCTGCTGTGATGATCGGTGGGAATCTGTTCGGTATTCTCGGCATGCTCGTAGGAGTTCCTGTGGCTGCAGTGCTCTATGTACTGCTTCGAGAGGCGGTGGCTTTCAGGCTAGAACAAGGTGGTGTCGACAGTGACAAGTCCGATAGTTGACCCTTGTGAGAAAACCCGTTTTGGGGCACACTGAATCGAGCGAAACACTATGGAAAGACAACCGAAGAAACCGATTCTCCCCATCATCCTCCGAATGATTCCTCCGTTGGTGATTCTGATGCTCATGACCGTGTTCGTAGTGAGAAATGGAGTCACTGCAATCGAGACGCTGGTCGATCAGTTTCACGATCGTATCTGGTTGACGACAGCGGCATTCATGGGACTTTTCTTGTTGAAATCGGTCTCGTTCGGTCTTCCGTTCGCCCTGTTGTATATTGGCGTGGGCAGTCTCTATCCATTCTGGTTGGCACTTGTGGTAAATTGTGTGGGGATCGTGGTGAACATGCAGATTCCCTACTTTCTCGGTCGATACACCGGAAGTGGCCTTGTAGAGCGGTTGTTGGGAAAGTACCCCAGCCTAGGCAGACTCGAGGCGTTCAGCAAACACTCCAGTCTTCTCTTCTCATTCATGGTGAAATTCATTGGGAAGATTCCCCATGAGATCACCAATGCTTTACTCGGTTCTCTGAAGGTTCCGTATGTACCCTACGTGGTAGGGGGTGTGCTGGGCCTGCTTCCGACAATGGTTGCCACTACGTTGGCTGGTTCGTCTCTTGACAATCCAGCCTCCCCGCAGTTCATTCTTTCGGTGGTGGTGGTACTGTTACTTGCCGGCCTTTCGTATGGTTTGTATAGAAAATATCGTTGATGACTTGGCGGTGGGGGTGTGGTAATGGATATATTGCAAGACTTGGGTATCTGGATCTATTTCATCATTTTCTTCGGTAAGATTCTCGAAGTCACGGTAGCTACTTTGCGTATGGTGCTCATCAATAGGGGAGAGCGGGTGAAGGGGACGATCATCGCTTTCTTCGACATTCTCCTTTGGCTGGTGATCACCGGTACCGTATTGGAGGGGTTCAAGGAGGATCCGTTGCGGATGGTCGTGTTCGCCCTTGCATTTGCAGTGGGAAACTACCTCGGATCCTGGTTCGAGAGCAAACTCGCATTCGGTCTGAGCTCAATTCAGATCATTGTACCCGAATCGCCGAAGAGCAAGCAGTTGGCCGATACACTTCGGGACAACCATTTCGCAGTCACGGTAGTGAAGGGGACCGGGCGGAACGGAAACCGTGAACTGCTCATTCTTCACCTGAAACGGAAGCGCATTGCCGAGGCTGTCAGGATCATCAATACCACGTTCCCAGGAGCTGTGATCGCGGTGAACGACTCCAAGGCGATCCGTGGCGGGTATCTGGCAAGAAAGTGACAGGCGGTCTGTTGCCGTTTCTTCTTCTGGTCATTTCCAAACGAAACGAAGGTAGCGGAACAATTACTAGTGTTCCATTACTGAGTGAGTGCAGGAAACGTAGGGGAGATACCCCGCCCTTTGGGGCGGTAGCGGAGGCGAAGCCTCCTGAGTCCAGGGCTTGCCCTGAGGTAACGATACCCTTCATAATGTTCGGACCAAGAGGTGCCTATGAGAAAACGAAGCAAAGTTGCTACGCTGGTGTTCGCACTTTTCATACTCTCTACCACAGCGGTCTATGCTGAACTCTCCCCGCAGGTCTACCAGAGTCTCCAGCAAGAAGCGCAAGAGTACTACTTGATCGAGACAGTGAAAGTGAGTTCTCCGTTTCGACTGTTCCGTAGGGAGAAGCCGGTGACGGTCACCGCCACGATCCTTGAGGTATACCGAAGCTCTCGCGACATCTCGGCAGGAGATACTATCGAGATCAGGTACATGAACTATCGCCCACCACGACATTGGGTGGGACCACGTCCTATCCCGGTGCTGGCTAGAGGAGAACGGTATCACGCTTTCCTCAGCCGGTCCGACACAGAGAGCTACTACGTCCCTGCCGCTCGTGGAGCAAGCTTCGAGTCACCAGTCGTGGTTCGCTAAAAGATCATTGCAAGAGTTCCAGCAGTTCTGGGTGGTACCAGTCTGCGATATCGTGCACAGTGGTTCCTTCGTTGTCCTGGGCATGGACATCGGCCCCAGCTTCGAGTAACATGCGCACCGTTTCTGCACTGCCACTGTCCACTGCGAACATGAGCGGAGTGCGCCCATCCAGATCCTTGACCTTCACCTCGGCTCCAGCCTCGATGAGCAGGTGCACCTTCTCAACATCTCCTTGAGCTGCAGCGTAGAAGAGGGCTGTGCTGCCGATCGTTTCGACTCTCGCATTCACCTCTGCTCCGTAGTCAAGAAGGAGTTGCATGACCTCCAGCGTATTCTCCTCTGTTGCCCAGATGAGTGGCGTGCCACCGAAAGCACGGTCGCGACTTTCGGTATCCGCTCCAGATTCCAACAGGAGTTTTACCACGTCCGTTCTCCCTCCTCGGGAGGCCCAGGTGATCACTTCGCCACCGATGTCCTGCGTATCTCGTACTGAGATGTCGGCTCCTCGATCGAGTAGGGTAGCGACTACCTCTGGAGTGTTGTAGAGAGAAGCCCATATAAGGGGAGAGCCTCCCACGGCATCGTCTACCGCTTCAATATCTGCTCCAGCGTCAAGCAGGAGCTCAACGATCTGTGGCCATGAAACTGCCGCAGCCCAGATGATCGGAGGGTCATGGAGTTCAAGATCGTATGCATGGACATCCGCCCCTGCTGAAAGCAAGAAAGAGACCAACTCTGGTGAGTCTTGGTCTATCGCAGTTATGAGTGGGGTCATGAACGAGCTTTGATGGATTCGATTCACATCGGCACCCGCTTCGAGTGCTGCCCGTGCTCCTGCAATATCGAGGGTATCGATCGCACGTTGAAGATCCGACTGAGCTCCCGCTGGCATATCGAGTTCACCGGATTCGACAGTTTCCACCTGCCGAGCAGACATTGCTTGGCGTAGCAGTTGGGCTATATCGTCTCTCCCTTCGGATATGGCTAGTTCGAGAGCTG
>Ga0334893_1003330_pt1 | contig 10400 bp, 10 predicted proteins | sample GraSluR3_MG_5_FD_207218 | JGI IMG/M metagenome (GOLD analysis project Ga0334893, IMG submission 207218) | Sludge microbial communities from methane-producing bioreactor in Wageningen University, Netherlands - Granular Sludge_09_05-R3 | ecosystem: Engineered > Bioreactor > Anaerobic >...
AGTACCCGTACCACCAAAATAAAATCAGGCAGGTATTATTATGAATGATAAAGGACAGTGGGCTGAAAAAATTGCAGGGGAATATCTTGAAAAATCAGGGTATTCCCCTCTTCTTTGTAATTTTAGCTGGAAATTTGGAGAAATTGATTTAATAATGAAAGATAAAGATACAATAGTTTTTGTTGAAGTTCGCAGTCTTAGCCGTGAAGATAATATTCATCCCTCGGAAACAATAACAAAAAGCAAGGTTAAAAAAATAAAAAAAACAGCAGAATTTTTTCTTCATAAAAACAAACTTCATGAAGCATTCTGCCGCTTTGATTTTATTTCCCTCCAGGGCACTCCTGAAGATTATATTATTGAACATATTAAAGATGCATTTTAATTTCTTTAAAACCCACTTAGTAATGAGATTACCTTCCCATCAATAATTGTAAAAATATGTTCTGGCTGCAAGCCAAAATATACAACTACAGCAAGTAATAAGCTAATTGCAACAATTTCATTCCTTTTTATATCCTTTACTCCAGAAAAACTTATTGGAGTATGTCCGTAGGCAACTCTTTGAAAAGCCCATAAATAATAAGCAACAGAAAGAATTATTCCTAATCCTAAAAGGACTACCCAAAAGCCGTAGGCTTGATAGAATCCAAGAAGTACTGTAAATTCTCCAATAAATCCAATAAATCCAGGCATACCCATGGATGCAAAAAATCCAATTATCATTAAAGTCATTCCAACAGGCATTTTATTATACATTCCCTGTAATAAAGAGATTCGTCTTGTTCCAGTAGCATATTGGACTGTTCCGCAAGACATGAATAGTGCAGCAGAAATAAGTCCGTGAGCTACCATTTGGAAAACAGCTCCCTTTAAACCATATAAATTATAGCTTTGAATACCTAAAACTACAAAACCCATGTGACTGATACTTGAATAAGCAATCATTTTCTTTAAATCATCCTGTTTCAAAGCTACCAATGCGCCATAAACTACATTCATCAGCCCAAGTGTAATTACCGGTATTACAAAGTAGCCGGTAACATCAGGGTTCATCAGATATGCTACTCTGAGCATTCCATAGGTACCCATTTTTAGAAGTACCCCTGCGAGCATTGCACTGCCGCCGGTAGGTGCTTCTACATGAGCATCAGGAAGCCATGTATGAAATGGAACTATCGGAATTTTTACTGCAAAAGCAAGGAACAGCACCGGAAACCAAAACATCTGGAAGTCCATGGTGAAGGCTGCATTTGTCAATTCAGGAATTGAGAATGTTCTGTATCCCAGAATTTCTGCTCCATGGAAATACATGGCAAAAATCCCTATTAAAAGTACAAGACTTGCTATATGAGTATAAATCAGAAATTTAAATGAAGCATATTCTTTTCTCGCTCCGCCCCAGATCCCTATTACAAAAAACATAGGAATAAGAACTATTTCCCAGAATATAAAGAAAAGAATAAAGTCCAAGCTGGAAAAAACTCCTATTACCCCTGCTTCAATAATCATGAAAAGAGCAAAATATAAGGCTGGTCTCTTTTTCTGATCCCAGGAAAAATACACTACCAAAGGCGTCAAAATAAGGGTCAGCAAAATCAGAGGAAAACTGATACCGTCTGTTCCAAGATAATAATTTATTCCCATTCCAGGAAACCAAGCTAATTTTTCTACATACTGAAAGTCGGGATTGCTGCCGTCAAAACCCAAATATGCAAAAATTCCCATACCTAAAAGGACTAAAGAAGTGAATAAAGCAAGTTTTTTTGGTATCTCGGTATTGTCTTTATACATCATGATAATTAAAGCTGTAAGTACCGGTAAAAAGATCATTGTTGTAAGCATTTTGCCTTATTCCCCCTTTATCCTATAAATATTTCCACTGCATTTATTACAATCTGTACAAATTTTCCTGGCACAAGACCAGAAACTATTATTAATGCTGCCGAAAGACCAATACCTACTTTGCCAAAAGCAAATGGAACATCTTTTATATTTTCAGGTACAAGAGGCTCTTTCATATACATATATTTAATGACTCTAAAGTAATAAACCAAGGATAATGCTGAGTTAAGGATCAGAGCAACAGCGAGAAAAAAATATAACCCTCCTGCATCAACTGCTCCAAGTATAATAACAATTTTACTCCAGAAGCCCAAGAGCGGCGGAATTCCCCCTAAAGACATCATAAATACTACCATTGAAATGGCCAATAAAGGATTACTTTTGTTTAATCCGGCAAAAGAATCAATTTCAGAATTATCTCTGGTTTCTTCGATATACCAAATAACCATGAAAGCTCCAACTGTCATAACTAAATGTCCGGCAATATGAATAATTGCTCCCGATAAACCATATAAATTGCCAACAGAAAATCCAACAAGTATGGTACCAGCGTTAGCCACACTGGAAAATGCAATCATTCTTTTTACATTTTTTTGAACCAGTGCCGCCAAATTTCCAGTTGTCATTGTAAGAATCGCAAGGAAACCTAAAGCAAAAGACTGTTCTAGCTTTATCGCTGCAAAACCAACTAAAAATATCTTAAACGCAGCTACAAAAGGACCTTTTTTGGTTATTCCTGCAAGATAACCACTCACAGGACTTGGAGAACCCGAATACGTATCTGGTGCCCATAAATGAAAAGGAGCTAAAGCCATCTTGTATGAAAATCCTGCTAACATCAACATGAAAGCAAGATATAATATTGGCGAACCCTGGTAAGGTGCAATATTAACAGCTATTTCGGATAGATTCAGTGTTCCTGTCATTCCAAAAACATAACTCATGCCAAATAATATTAACCCAGATGAAAATGCTCCTGTGAGGAAATACTTAATCCCTGCCTCAAAACGGTTTTCAGATTTCTGGTCAATAAAAGGTAAGGCATAGGTTGAAATACTGGTTAGTTCAAAAGCAATAAAAATTGTAAGAAGATCCTTTGCAGAGGGAAGAATAATCATCCCTAAAGAAGCAAATGAAAGAAAAGCATAATACATATTTGTATATTCAAGATTAAATGCAAATTCCTTAGTGCTTATAATAAAAATTAATGTCCCTGCTAAAATAATGACCCTTAACAAAACACTTAAATCACTAACTTCCATCGTATTATAAATAATATCTTTGTTAACATTAAACATAAGTATATTTAATACCATTGAAAGTCCTGTACCTCCAATTATAAGAAGAAAACACAGGTATTTTTGTCTTCTTAAGAAAAGTAATACAAGTCCTGCCAACACAAAAATTATCTCTGGAGAAAGAAAAAAGAAGTCATAGTAATTTATACTATTCATTATTATACTCCTCCAATTCGAGCCAATATTTCTAAATTGGATAAATTAAATAATTCTATAAGTGGACCAGGAACAAGACCAAAAATTACAATTAAAACAGTAAGCGTCATAAGAGCTATTTTTTCGTTTATCTTTAGATCAGCAAACTCACCACCGACCAGAGATTGTTTTATATCTCCAAAAAACACTTTCTGCAAAGCAAGCAGGTAATATCCCGCAGTTACTATTAAAGATACTAAAGCAACTGCAAGCAGATATTTAAAAGCTTGGAATGCACCCATTAAAACATTTATCTCGGCAACAAAACCTGCTAAACCTGGAAGACCTAAAGAGGCCATAAAGGCAAAAACATAGAAAACCGTCATTTTCGGAACTATTTGTGCAAGTCCTCCAAGCTTTGAAATACTTCTGGTTTTAAAAGAATATTGCAATATTCCACATAACATAAATAACATTGCGGAAATTATTCCATGAGCAAATAATTGATAAGTTGCTCCATTGAATCCGTTGATGTTTAAAGCAGCTAATCCAAGAACAACCGAACCCATATGACTTACACTAGAATACGCTACCATTTTTTTCAAATCATCCTGGGCGAGAGCTAAAAGTGCTCCATAAAGCATACTGACTACACCGAAAACAGCCATTATATAAGCATAATGATTTACAGCTACAGGAAATATTGTAAAACCAATTCTGATAAGACCATATCCACCCATCTTAAGCAGAACTCCCGCTAGAAGCATACTTCCGCCTGTTGGTGCTTCAACGTGAGCATCTGGGAGCCAGGTATGAAAAGGAACCAAAGGAAGCTTAATTGCAAACCCAATAAAAATCATTGGAAATACTATTAATTGAAATTTGTCAGAAAAATTATAATCCAAATAAGAAAGGATGCTTAACGTATAAACGCCATCTGCTGATCCTTTATAGAAATACATTGCAATAATTCCTACAAGTATAAGGAAACTTCCAACATGTGTATATATAAAAAACTTAATAGAAGCATATACCCTTCTTGGTCCACCCCAATGAAGAATCATAAAATACATTGGTATAAGAACCAGTTCCCAAAATACATAAAAAAGTAGAAAATCAAGAGCAACAAAAACTCCTAATAGTGCTGTTTCCAAAATGAGAGTAAATCCTAAAAATTCTTTAACATCATCTGAGTGATAATCCATAAAGATCATAACGACAACTACCAGTAAAGTTGTCAGCAGCACCAGAGACATACTGATTCCATCCATTCCAAAAGCAAAAGATGATCCTAAGGATTCTATCCAATTTACATGAATAATAAATTGAAAAGAAGATGTTGTTTTGTCGAACATATAATAAAAGTAAAGAGAAATCAAAAAAACAATACTCGAGCTGGTCAGTGCGATCCACTTCGCTGTCCTGTCCGTCATTTTTTTAACTAAAAGCATAATCCCGACAAAACTAGGGAAGAAAACCATTATCAAGAATAACCAATTCATTAAAAGACACCCCCAATAAGAGAAACGATTAAGATAATTCCTACTACAGTCCATAAAAGATATGTCTGTATCTTGCCATTATTCCAATAAAGCATTATTTCTCCTTTCCTTACGGTTACTATCTCGATAAATCTGACTGCCCCGTCAAATATATAAATATCTATAAAATTTGATATCCCAGAAAAAGTTTTGGTAATTGCAGCTGTCTTATTTACAAAACCATCAACTATATATTGATCTGCAACTTTTGTATAATTTGAAATAATTTTAATAGACTTTGCTGCAAAAATTACTATGCCATCAAAAATCCACCTTTCTATTGCCATTGTAATCATTCCAGAAATTTTAACAAAATACTTACAAATAATCTCCTCAACAAAATAATCAAAATAATATCTGTTTTGGAAAAACTTTTTTGGCCCTGAGATTACACTGTCATAATTCTTTATGTCTATTATTTTCAGATAGTAAATCAAAAGTGCACCGACAATACCAATTAAAGCTGCCGCAACAGATGAATATACTACAATGTTATTGTGATGTGCCGTTTCTGTTATGTTAAGTAATCCCATTAAAGGATTTTTTAATCTTCCTGAAAATACTGCTGCTATTCCCAATAAAACCAAAGGTATCAGCATGCTCACGGGAGATTCGTGTCCATGATAATCTGATCTTTTTTCTCTTGTAAAGACCATGAAATATAGTCGAAACATATAGAAAGCCGTCAGCATTCCTGTTAATAGAAGAATATAATATGAAAACAGGCTTCCGTGTTCATATACTTGTAACAATATTTCATCCTTACTGACAAAACCACTGAATCCCGGGATACCAGCAATAGAGAGAGTACCTAAAAGCATTGCAGATCCTGTAATCTTCTGGTATTTAAAAACTCCACCCATCTTTCTAATATCGCCTGTGCCAACAGAATGTATTACTGAGCCTGCACCTAAGAACAAAAGCGCTTTAAAAAAAGCATGATTAATAACATGAAGAAGTGCAGGGAACGCCCCAAGACATCCCAGAGCAACAGTCATATAACCTAATTGACTAATTGTTGAAAAAGCAAGTACCTGTTTAAAATCATCAGCAAATATAGCCATCAGGGCTGCAAATAATACTGTAATCGTACCAACTATCATAATAATCTTTAAAGTAAACTCGGAAACTTCATAAAGAGGATAAAGACGAATCATGAGATACATACCCGCTTTTACCATTGCAGCAGCATGGATCAAAGCTGAAACAGGTGTAGGCCCTTCCATTGCATCTGGAAGCCAGATATGCAGAGGAAATTGAGCTGATTTACCAACTACACCACCAAAAATAAACAAAGTTGCCAATGCAATTTCTGATAGAGAAATCAAACCTGAAGAAGCCGCAGAAAAGATTTCATCATAATTAAATGAGCCGGTCGCTGCATAAAGAACCAGTATTCCCAGCAGCATAAAAACATCCCCAACTTTTGTTGTTAAAAAAGCCTTTTTCCCAGCTGAAGCGGCACTGCTTTTCTCAAAATAAAAACCTATCAAAGAATAAGAACACAGCCCCATTATTTCCCATGCAATAAACAATTGAAGAAGGTTGTCGGCAACAATTAACTGAACCATTGAAAAACCAAAAAGAACCATAAAGGAAAAAAACCTTCTTAGACCTTTTTCGTGTTCCATATATGAATATGAATATAACAATATTAACGAAACCAAAAAAGTTACAACGATTAACATTATCCAGCTTAATCCATCAATTCTGAAACCCAAATTGACTCCTGGGAACCACTGAAATGAATAGACAAGTTTATCGCCAGAAAATACTGCTGGTGCCAAAGTAATGGATAATATAAAAACTAATCCCGATCCTACCGCCCCAATGAGACCACTTTTTTCTTGAAGTTGATCCCCAAAAATAAAGATTATTATCAATGCAGCCAAAAGGGGCAAAGGATACAGCCAAAATAAATCTCCCATTTAAATCCTCCAATATTTTTAGTGTTTTAATAAATTGAAATCCTCAAGAACAAGAGTCCCTTTGCCTCTAAAAATTACAATACTTATTGCCAGGCCAATTGCAATTTCTGCTGCAGCAACTACTATGATAAAAAGTGCAAAGATTTGACCAGCAACAAAAACATCTGGTAAAAATTTATTAAAAGCAACTAAATTTATGTTTACTGCATTCAACATTAATTCAATTGAAAACAGTACTGAAATAATATGTTTTTTTGTTAAAACTCCAAAAATTCCTATTGAGAAAATAAGGCTGCTGAGTAAAAGGTACTGAGATAATCCAATACTATTAGTTATCATCCTTGACCTCCTTTATAATAAAAATTGCCGCAGCGAGGGCTACAAGAAGTAACACAGCTGCTAATTCAAAGGCAATTACATTTTCTGTTAAAAAACCTCGTGCTATTAAACTAATGTCAGTAAATTCTTTATTTTTGAGAGTAACATTCCACGAAGTATTATGTACCGTTATAGAAACAGCCAAATAAAACAAACCTGATGCAATACTGCCAAAAAACAAATTGTGTGAAAAAGGACTTGTCTCATTGATATTTTTATCTCTGTCTGTTATCAGCATTACACTAAATACAATTAGTACAGATATTGCTCCTGCATATATCAACATTTGAACAACAGCAATGAATTCTGCTTGCAGAAGAAAATAAATACCTGCCGTCATTAAAAAAGTGAAAATCAATGCTATAACACTTCTTACGATATTACCAGTAAGTACAACATAGACAGCAGAAGATATAAGAAAGATAGAAATAATATAAAAAGCTATTGTATGCCAGTTTATCATTTCAAAATATGACAATATTAAACTAAGACTCACAATATCCCCTCCTCTTTTTCCTCTTTCTTTTCAACAGGTTTACCATAGGTTGATCTTTCTGCCTCTAAATTTTGGTTATTGAACAAATCTAAAACTGATTCTTTTTTTAAATATGTTGCTGACTCAAATTCTTTTGTAAAATGTATGCAGTTAACCGGGCAACTTTCTACGCATAACCCGCAAGACAAACAATAGCCAAGATTAATCTTATATTCTTTCGGAACATTTTTATTGTTCTCATCTTTCTCTTTTACTAGTAAAATCGCATCGTTTGGGCACTCTAAAACACATATCCCGCAGGCAATGCATTTATCTTTTTCATAAGCAAAACCCCCTCTCCACTGAGAAGGAATATTAGGTTTTACCAGAGGATATTCTTCCGTGAGATTTTTTCTGAAAATTACTTTTCCAGTTACAGATAAGCCTTTAAGCAGCCCTTTTCCCCAAAAACTGAACAAAAAAACACCCCCTTAAAAAAAATTGTTGAACAAATACACACCAATGCCAGTAGCAAAGATATTTAAAATCGAAGCTGGAATAAGAATTTTCCAATTGAATTCAAGAAGTTTATCTACTCTGATTCTAGGAAAAGTCCAGCGAATCCATATAATTACAGTCATCAAAACATGAACTTTCAATACAAACCACATCCACCCTGGCAAAACAGGTCCCAGCCAGCCACCTAAGAAAAGTGTTGTAGCCATTGCACTAAAAACAAACATACTACAATATTCTGCAAGGAAAAAAAGAGCCCATTTCATTCCAGAATACTCTGTTAAGTAACCTGCTGTAAGTTCTGATTCTCCTTCGGGAAGATCAAAAGGAGCCCTGTTGGTTTCGGCAATTCCTGCAATAAAAAAAATAAGAAACGATAATGGCTGAACGAATACAAACCATAATTTTCCCTGCATGCCAACTACCTCAGACATATTTAAACTTCCCGCAATCATTGTTATTGCCAATACGGAAAAAATAACTGGTATTTCATAACTGATTTTTTGACTTACAGCTCTCATTGCTCCAAGCATTGTGTACTTATTATTTGAGGACCAACCCGCCAGAAAGAAAGGTATAGTTGAAAGTGATGTTACAGCCAAAATGTATAACATACCAATATTCAGATCAACAGCTACTAATTTATTCCCAAAAGGTATTGCACCTAATGCAAGAATTGGAGGAATAAATACAAACAACGGAGCTAAAAAATGTAATGCTTTATCAGCATTCCTGGGTACTATATCTTCTTTGGTTAATAGTTTTACTGCATCAGCTACTGTCTGGAATAAACCAAAAGGGCCAAGTTTATTTGGGCCTGGACGATATTGAATAAAACCTGCAAGTTTTCTTTCATATAAAACATAAAACAAAGCAACCAGTGTACAAATTACAAGGATTGCGACGGTATATACAGCTGCCATTATCATGTTTGTAATAGCAGGATCAAAACCAATCCAAGTAATAATACTTCTAATTATTGATGTTCCATATAAAAAAATATTATCTAAAAACTCCACTGCCGCTTCCTCCTGTCACGCATCTACTTCGCCAAGTACAAAATCGAAACTTGCCATAATTGCAATAAAATCTGCTATCTTATGTCCTATCGCTACTTCATCAAAAATAGAAATATTATTAAATGAAGGACGTCTAAAATGAACTCTGTATGGTTTGGGAGTCCCGTCACTTACAAGGTAACATCCCAAAATTCCCTTTGGGTTCTCTGCCTGATGATAACAGTCTCCAGCTTCAGGCTTTATTATCCTTGGTAGTTTTGCTTTTATTTCTCCTTGAGGTAACTGAGCCATTGCTTGTCTTATTATTTTTATACTTTCTTCAACTTCTTGCATTCTAACTATATATCTGTCAAAACAATCCCCATTGTAAGCAACAGGGATATTAAAATCAAAACGATCATACACTTCATATGGTGCAACTTTCCTCAAGTCATAACCTAAACCACTTGCCCTGAGGTTGGGTCCAGTAAGGCCAAAGCTTTCGGCTTGAGATTTTGAAATTTTCCCAATATTCTTTGTTCTTGATAAAAATATTTCATTTTCGTCGACAAGGGTATGGTATTCATGAAGCATTTTTGGTAACTGATCAAGAAAAATCTCTGTACCTCTTATAAAATCTTCATCAATATCTACTGCAACTCCACCAATGCGCATATAATTAAAAGTCATTCTTGAACCACAAAGTTTACTAAAAAGGTCTAATATATGTTCTCTTTGTATAAAGGGGTAAAAGACTCCTGTTACTGCACCCAGATCCATAATATATATCCCAATGCCAACCATATGGTTAGCGATTCTCATTAGCTCAGCAATTATAACCCTTATATAACTGGCTCTCTCCGGTACCTCTGTTCCCAACATTTTCTCAACAGTTTGAACATAAAGCAGGTTATTACTCATCCCTGCAAGATAATCAAGACGATCAGTATAAGGAATAACCTGAGGATATTTTTTATTTTCAGCAAGTTTTTCTATCCCTCTGTGAAGATAACCAATATTGGTTTCACTTCCAACAATTGTCTCTCCATCTATTTCCAATACAACATGTAAAACACCATGAGTACTGGGATGTTGAGGGCCTAAATTTATTTTATAGGTTTGTGTCCTCATTTTATCATCCTAACTCCCAACTTCTTTTTCTTGTAACTGCTGGGAAATCTTTTCTTAAGGGATGCCCTTTGTATCCTTCCCACATCAAGATCCTTTTCAGGTTAGGATGTCCCTTAAAATTTATCCCCATTAAGTCATAAACTTCTCTTTCATGC
>Ga0334893_1003332_pt1 | contig 10393 bp, 5 predicted proteins | sample GraSluR3_MG_5_FD_207218 | JGI IMG/M metagenome (GOLD analysis project Ga0334893, IMG submission 207218) | Sludge microbial communities from methane-producing bioreactor in Wageningen University, Netherlands - Granular Sludge_09_05-R3 | ecosystem: Engineered > Bioreactor > Anaerobic > Unclassified...
ATTGCAGGCTTATTGGCTTCCTGGATTATGAAGGTCAAGACCGGTATTATCGTTGACCTGATATTGGGCGTCGTGGGCAGCCTGGTTGGTGGCTGGATTTCCTCATTGATCACCGGTGCGAATATGGTCACAGGTTTCAACCTGACCAGCATTTTGGTCGCCCTGGGCGGCTCAATCATAGTGCTGGCGGTTTACCGTCTTTTCGCCAGGAAGTAAGTATCGTTTGAAGTTTTCCAGATATCGCCGGCATCCCGAAAGGGTGTTGGCGATATTGTTGTTTAACCACGAGATAAAATGTAGATATTCCCTTGACAAATCTGCCGCTCCACCTATAATAGGGTCAACATCAGAATAACCAAAGACGTTGATGAGGAAGAGTAAGCACTGACACGGTGTCTCAGAGAGCAACAGGTGGTGAGAAGTTGCACACACGCCAGTGTTGAATGGGTCTCGGAGTTTTTGAAGCGAAAGGCGACGATTAGCTTCAAACGGACACACCGCCGTTATCAGGGTGAAGGGTATTGCGTTGTTTGCTGTACCTGAGTAATGAGTGAGGCTGGCCTTTTCCCGTTGCATCATCAACGGGTTTTTTGTTAAAAGGATGCCTAAGCTGGGTGGCACCACGGATTAAACGTTCGTCCCAATCGGATGAGCGTTTTTTGTTTTACGCCAATCCCATTACTCTGGCCATTATCCACTAACTAGAAAATCTGGAGGAATGATGATGTCTGACAAGCAAGTGAAATTTCTGTTGAGCGAAAACGATCTGCCAACGCAATGGTATAACGTCAATGCGGATTTACCGATGCCGCTTCCACCGGTCTTAAACCCGCAGACGAAGGAACCCATCACAGCGGAGTTCCTGAATGTTCTCTTTCCCATGTCATTGATTGAACAGGAGATGTGCACAGACCGTTATGTGGATGTTCCGGAAGAGGTCCGGGAGATTTACAAACTCTGGCGCCCGACCCCTCTGCTGCGTGCCAGACGGTTGGAGAAACTATTAGACACACCCGCCCATATCTATTTTAAGAATGAAGGGGCTTCCATATCCGGCAGCCACAAGTGTAACACCGCGGTTGCTCAGGCGTATTACAACAAAATTGACGGCACCAAAGCGTTGACGACTGAGACAGGCGCAGGCCAGTGGGGTTCAGCGCTTGCCATGGCATGTAAATTCTTTGACATGACTCTGGAAGTCTATATGGTCAGCGCTTCATATTATCAAAAGCCTTACCGTCGGGTGATCATGCAGAGTTATGACGCCGATGTATTTCCAAGCCCCTCTGACCGGACCGATTATGGCAGGGCCATGCGCAAAGAGAACCCTGACTCGCCAGGCTCGCTGGGAATAGCGATCTCCGAAGCGGTTGAGATGGCGGTGAAATCAAACGGGAAAAAGAAATACAGCCTTGGGTCGGTCCTCAACCATGTCCTGATGCACCAGACTGTGATTGGGCAGGAGTGTCTGAAGCAAATGGAGATGGCGGACGAATATCCGGATGTTGTGATCGGGTGTGTCGGCGGCGGCTCAAATTTCGCGGGGTGTGCTTTTCCATTCCTCCATCAGAACTTGAAGCATGGAACCAGTACCCGACTTGTGGCAGTTGAGCCCACAGCCACGCCGACCCTCACCAAAGGGTTGTATGCCTTTGATTATGGTGACACGGCCAGAATGGCCCCTATTTTGAAAATGTTCACGCTCGGGCATGACTTCATTCCCGCGCCAATCCATGCAGGCGGATTACGTTATCATGGGATGGCACCTCAAATCTGCGCGCTCTACGATTCGGGATATATCGAGGCTGTGGCAGTTCCCCAGCCAGAAACCTTTGCCGCTGGGATCCTGTTCGCCCAGACAGAGGGTATCATCCCGGCACCGGAATCAGCCCATGCCATTCGGGTTGCCATAGATGAAGCTCTGGACGCCAAGGAAAAGGGGGAAGAGCGGGTGATCCTCTTCAACCTTTCCGGACATGGCTTACTTGATCTGGCCGCTTATGATGCTTATCATCAGGGCGAAGTTGTCGATGACACCCTGGAGATCAGCGGGGATGAGATCCGCCTTCGACTGCCTCAGGTGGAATTGTAATTTCTGGACCAGGTTATACCTTTTTTTCTCCTCTCTCCACTGACAGGTACTCTCAGCCAATGAGGGTACCTGTCAAAAATCTTAAAGAATCCAATTTGATCCAATTTAATCCATCGAACGATGAAGTGCAGTGGTATAATTTGTTGATTTTTGAAATTTTCCAGGCTGGATGAGAAATTTTACACTCATCCGGTGCAAACCTTTTACAGGAGGTAAATGTGTCAGTTCATTTGTACTTATCCCTAGTGCCTGAAGCTTTGATTGCTTCGATGCTCTCCCCGGAAGAATTTGGTAGTTATTATGCGGTGGGCACCAAGAAGAAATCAAGCGGCCAGGCCATCTTTTTTGAGGTAGATCCCGAATTCAGAAGCAAATACTTCCGGATTAATGAGGGTGTTGCGCGCTGTGTGCCTCATGATGACGGGACCCCAAAATCTTCTATCTATATCAGTGTCTATCGAGTCCTTGAACATGTTCCCGTCTCGGCCCTCAAAAAACTGTACGTTGTAACACAGGATGGACGTGCTCTGGGCTTGGAATCCTCTGAGGAGGTTCCTGATTTGGATGGTGGGCTGCATCTCTATAAGGAGATTGCGCCTGTGACCCCTCTGGTTGCAAGCCGGCTTAACCCGATTGAGTTTTATGACCTGATTGTCAAAAACCCCACATCTTTGGTGACATTGCCAGGCATTGCTTTTGCAGAATTGCGGCTTGATGAACTGGCAGAAGACCCGGAAATGGGCGAGGTTGGGGATCTGCCCTACAGCAATATGGACCACTTGAGAGAAGTCCTGAAAGATTTGAAAACAAAACCTGTGGCAACCAAAATGGTGGATCGTGCAAATCCGGCGACTTTTGCATATCGCACTGTCAAGAACGGTTTTTTTGTTGGGAATGAGAGTGGCTTACGCTTTTTCCCGATGCCGTCCAAGGATGACTTGCGAGAGAAACATTATCGCTGGTGGCGTTCTGCCAATATGTAAATCATCGAGATTGCCTGGAAAGGCAATATGAAAACTCATCGAAGAGGAGAATATTATGGAACAAATTTGGCTTTATATCAGTATCGTAGCAAGTTTTTTGTCAATTGGTGTTGCGCTATACCTGTTTTTCTGGGTAAAACGTCAAACCCCCGGAACCGAAAGGGCCCAGGAAGTCGCCTCATGGATCCGGGAAGGCTCACAGGCTTATCTTAAACGGCTGTATTTTACCCTGACCCTGGTGGCTGTGATCCTTGGCTTTATCATTGCGGTCATCTTCAGTTTCCAGACTGAGACAGTCAGTGGAGAAATCCAGATTGTGCCAAAAAACGGGATTGTGATGGCCTTGTCGTTTATTGGAGGCGCTCTTTGTTCGGCAGTTGCCGGATACATGGGGATGGGAGTTGCAGTAGAGGCGAATGTACGAACGGCCACTGCGGCTAACGAGTCTTTGAATAAAGCGTTCAAGTTGTCATTTTATGCTGGTTCAGTGATGGGGTTGGCAATGGTCGGACTGGCAGTATTGGGGATGAGCGTGATCTTCATGTTGACAGGGGACGCAGACACCATCCTGGGTTTCAGCTTTGGCGCTTCAGCGTTGGCGCTGCTGGCAAAAGCCGGAGGCGGGATTTATACCAAGACCGCGGATATTGCCGCCGATCTGGTTGGTAAGGTCGAAGTGGGTATCCCTGAAGATGATCCCCGCAACCCCGCGGTTGTTGCTGACAATGTCGGTGACAATGTTGGCGATGTTGCCGGCATGGGCGCGGATATTTTTGACAGCTATGTTGCATCGGTTGTTGCGGTCATGCTGCTTGGGGCGGCTTCAACCAGACTTTCAGCGACTTATGTGGTACTGCCTCTGATCCTTTGTACCCTCGGGATCTTTGCATCTTTGCTCGGTATTCAGTTTGTGCGGGTTGGGAAGAATGGGAAACCCGGACCTGCCTTGAATTTTGGCACGATCATCACCACGATCTTCTTTGCAATTATGGTCGTTGCCCTGGTGCTATTAAGTGACATCAATATTGGTGTGATTTGGGCCACCCTGACAGGGCTGATCACCGGTGTGATCATTGGTTTCACCTCGGATTATTTCACTTCGGAAGACCGCAAACCAGTCCTTGAAACCGCCCGGGTTTCAGGATCAGGTGCGGCGATCAATATCATCACGGGTTTCAGTTATGGTCTGATCAGCATTGTCCCATCAGTGATTGGGATTTCGGCTGCCACGTTGCTTTCTTATTATCTGGCGGAAATGACGGGTCTGCCTGGGATTTACGGGATCGGGATCAGCGCTGTTGGCATGCTTTCGATCAGTGGGATGATCGTTTCCGCTGATGCCTACGGGCCAATCGTGGATAATGCCCGAGGCATTGCTGAAATGGCGGGCATGGACCCGGAAGTGATCGCGACAACAGATACTCTGGATGCTGCGGGTAACACGGCCAAGGCCATTACCAAAGGCTTCAGCATCAGCGCGGCTGCCCTGACGGTTTTGGCGCTCTTTGCAGCATACGCCGAAGTTGTGGTCGCTGCCGGTGTTGAGATCAATATGAGCTTGCGCGATCCAATTGTTGTTGCAGGCGTCTTTTTGGGTGCGATGACTCCCCCTTTGTTCAGCGCACTGACCATGCTATCCGTCACGACGAATGCTTTCGATATGATCGAGGAAATTCGCCGCCAGTTCCGTGAAAAACCTGGAATTTTACTTGGAACTGAAAAACCTGATTATTCCGCCTGTGTTGACCTGGCTGCTCAAGGTTCACTGTCAGCGCTGATTATCCCGGCTTTCCTTGCTGTCGGACTGCCCCTGTTGATTGGCTTTATCCTGGGTCCAAATGCTCTGGGAGGTTTTCTCGGCGGCGCTATCTTCACCGGCGTGATCTTTGCGCTGTTTATGGCAAACGCTGGCGGTTTGTGGGATAATGCCAAGAAGTTCATTGAGACCGGTCAATATGGCGGCCCTGGCTCCGATGCGCATAAAGCCAGCGTGGTTGGAGACACCGTTGGTGATCCTTTCAAAGATACCGCCGGCCCCTCATTGAACACGTTGATCACGGTGATGTCGCTGGTATCTTCGCTTTTTGCCCCGATTATCGCTGCGTTCCACCTGTTCTAGATAAACATAAAGACAGAATAACATTAGAGGCCGCTTTGATTAGCGGCCTTTTTCTTTCCAATTGATAAATCAGGGAGGCGTTGTTGATATTTGCAAGGGGAAATCAGGCTTTTCAGTACTGGTTGCTGGTGTTTGTGACTGATCCGTTACTTAGATTGGGATCGTGAAGTGGAATGTTGAACCCACGCCTGGTGTGCTTTCAAACCACATGGTGCCATTCATCATTTCCGTCAGGCTTTTGGAGATATTTAGTCCCAGACCGGTCCCGGGGATATTTAAAATAGTATCATTCGTCCCTCTGTAGAATTTTGTGAAAAGATGGGATTGATCTTCGAGGGAGATCCCATATCCGTTATCCTTGATCCAGAAGTGAACGACTTCTGCCGGGCCTTCCTGGTCCCATGTGTTGACCGCATGTTCTGCTGCGATGATAATTTTGCCGCCTTTGGGGGTGTATTTAATCGCATTCGAAAGGAGATTTGACAGGATCTGGATCAGGCGTAAACGGTCGCACCAGACATCTGGAACTGAATCGTTGATCCGTTGTTCAATGTGAAGGGATTTTTCCTTAATTCCCTGGGCGTTGGATTGTAATACTTCTTCCACAGCATCTATCACAGGTGTGGCATCAAGAAAGATTCTCAACGATCTTGTTTCAATATGTGCCTGATCTGAAAGGTCAGTGATGAAGGTATTCATCCGCCGGACGTTGTGAGAAATGGTTCGGAGATAATCTGCCTGTTCCTGGTTGATCCTGCCAATAATCCCTTTGGCCAGAATGTCGGCGTGTCCTTTAATGGCTGTCAATGGATTTTTTAATTCGTGAGAGATAAAACTGATGAACTCGTTCTTGGCTTGGATCGCATCCTGTAAATCCTCATAGAGGATTGCGTTTTGGAGAGCAATAGACGCATGATCGTTAAGTCGGATCAGAAAATCAATATCCTGTTGGGTCAACTGTGAGGAGGATTCGAGATGAAGCATCAACAGGGAATACTGGCTGTTTTCAAGTCGGGATTGGATGCGGAAGTGTGCTTTGCAGTTGCAATCCACGTTTAGGCATTCTGTCAGCTCATCCGCGGAGGTTTCAACAAACTGGTATGGATCGAGGGAATCTTCAGTAAACCATTGAAAATTTTTCAGTTCAATTCTGTCAAGTGAGACTGGCTGATCGCTGTTAGGTGCGCTTTGCCAGATGTTATCAAGGTTATGATAGTAAGTGTCCGCGATTGCGATCGTTCCACAACTGGCGTTAGTTTGTGCGAGTGCAGCACTTAAAGTTGTTTGCAGCGCTTTGTCCAGTTCCTGGCTTGAATGCAGCTCCTGATCGATCCTTTGAATGATATAAAGCTCATCAATCCTATCCTCCAGGGCCTGGTCTGTTTTGGTGTAAAGCGTTGCATTATGGATTGCAACCGCTGCCTGCGAGGCAAAACCTTCGAGAATCTGCAGATCGTCCGCAGTGAAGGGAAGGTCGTTATTTTTATTGATCGCTTCAAGAATCCCAACAACTTCACCCTGGGAAATCAATGGGACAGCGAGGATATTCTGGATCTTGGTGATGGTTTCAGGGGCATCATTGAATAAGTACAGGTTTTCCGGATGAATTCTATTCTTAATGACCGGCTTTCGTCTAATGAAAGCTTCTCCGGAAGCACCTTCATCCTTTGGAATACGTTTTCCTTGTAAGGAAGACCCAATTTCACCAGTCGTTACTTCATATACGAGCTCATCATTTTGAGAGTCGAATATCAATAAAACGCATGAGGTGCTTTTGATGATTTCTATGGCACTTTCGACGATTCTTTTAAGTAAAGGCTCTAATTCCAATGTTGATGTAAGCTGTTTAGTGACTTCATTTAGCATCGAAAGGTGCTGGGTGCGGTTTTGCGATTCCTGCAGGAAGCGTGACTTGATTATCGCACCGGTTACCAGATTGGCAATTGAATTAATCAGGTTGAGGTCAGTGTGGTCAAAGACCGTTTTTTCCTTTGAGCTGCCCAAACTTAGGGCGCCTATGGTACGCTTTTCCGTTTCCAGTGGGACGAAAAGCCAGGCGTCATCATCATATTGCAAAATGGAATCCCCTTGAAGAATTGCCTTCTTCTCTGGGAAATCATCACCTAATGATTGGGGCTCGCGGGTGGATATCAGGATCCGGTCCTTTTGATAAAGAAATTGACGTTGATAGGTTCCCTTCTTTTCCGCCTCCATGATTAAAGAAAAGCGGTCAATGGGAAGGATTTTGCGGATCTGGGAGAAAACAGCGATCAATAAGGGGTCGAAATCGGTAAGGTTGTTGACCGTAACTGCAATCTGGTTGAGAATCTCCATTTCTTTCAATCGGTACGTGATTGAATTGATCGTATCTGTGCGTTCGTAGACCAGCGCGAATTCAGATGCTAACGTTTCCATGAGATTAATATCTCTGGCGGTGTAACTCTCCTTGCTTAACTTCTCTCCCAGGGACACCCAACCCAAGAGACCGTAACTCCCAGGAATTGGAATGTGAAGTGGGGTTCCCATATCTTCAAGTATTTTACGATTGATCTTGTTTGTTTGTGATATGCGGCCCCGGTTATTAATGTAAAGGCTGGTTCTGAGTCTCTTAAGGGTGGCAGCGATATCTGAATCCAATGGCAGGACCATCTGTTTATCGTTTTTCTGGGACAAAGGGTGTGCCCTGATATAACCTGCTTTCTGCTGATCATAAAGGAAGATGTTAATCACCTCCGGTCGCATCAGCTCCTGGATTGCATCATGGAGGATGATGAGTGCTTTCTCCTTTTTGTCAACGCCGATCAATTGTTCAGTGTACTCCAGCGCAAGGTTGAGGTCATTTTTCTCTGATGAACTTGGCGACACGCCTAAAAGTGTATCAACGCGTCTCCGGATGGGTTCAAACACTAAAATCAGCAAGAAAACCAGACTGCCAAGGATCAATGGGTTATCAGGAAGGAGTGGGGCAAACAGGATAAGGTTGAGGACAAAAATGACCAAGGTATAAGCGATCCCAAACAAGAAGGTCAACAGAATATAAATCAGGATTCTGTACAGGTGTTGTCTTGTTTGCGGCAGGGTGTACGGTCGGCTCAGGAGACCGACAGCCACCGAGATGGCGCATAAAGGGATGAAAAGCAGCGGGTTGATCTTAGGCTCAGCTGAATAAATCAGATTCACAAAGAGATAAATATAAAATGGAAGGAAAGATAGTAGTGCTGACGCCAGAAGGGTCTCAGATTGTTTAGCTACCAGTGGCGATTCGAGATTGATCTTCAAAATGGAATAAAAACAAATCAGAATCAGAAGGCTTAGGGCAAGGGAGACAATCTGCAGTTCCAGAATGGGTAGATATGGCAGGTGATCAAGCGAGAGATGTAATTGATATGAAGCCAAACCAGCAAGGATTAGGTTGTGAGGGTATCCCGCATATTGTATCCAGTTCTTGTTATCAAAGATACCTTTCTGACGCGGGAGCAGGATTGCAATTTGTATCAGCGCGCCTGCGGCCGTCCCCGTGCCTAAGAATAAAAGAGAACAGAGTCTATGGCTTGTAAAAAAATCAAAGTATGTGAATAAAATCAGTGCCAGGCTGGCAGCCAAGACAGCATAAGAGATGGATAAGGATTGTTGTTGATGGCTGACCATCCACAGCCCGAATATAAGAGAAATGAAACCCGCAAAATAGGGGAGATAAAAATAAAGCAGTTGATCAGAGGGTTTGAAAGTTGATAACGTCAACGTCTCGGTGATCTGTTTCTCGGCTTCGGTCAAAACAGTAAACGTGATAGGTTCCCCCGGTCGCTTGGTGGTCAAGACGGCGGAAATTTCCTGGGCATTTTGAACCTGATTACCATCAAGGGATACAAGCTGAGTTTCCAGTCCCCAGCCGCGGGCATGGACAGACCAGAGACTGTCCTGGTTAATCTTCGCAAATTTTTTAAAGTGGAGAGTGGGCTCAAGAAAACCACCTATGAAGGGGGTCTTGAACCACTGGTTAGCAAGGATCGGCGCGGCAACTGCTGCAAAAACCACAGCAGCAAAAAAGATGATGAGTATTAAGTCTGAAACAAGATGCGGCCGGAATTTCTTTAGTTTCATGTGATCTAAGTTTACGATTAAGGTTTAGTATTGATAATTTATTGATTATTATTAATTGAAGGCGATGAATCTCACGTCCTTCTAAGGATATAATAGCACAAAGGGGTTTAAAAACCCGATATTTTATCCTGGTTCTTCTTAATGAGGTATGCAGGTATTATGCCAAGAGACTATGGTTCCGGGATGACAATTGACGAATTGATCGGCATGACTGTCCTTGCTATCCATGGATTGGATCTGCCCAGGGAATCACTTTATAGAGCAATCAGAAAAGCGATTCGATTATTGATGGGGAAGGGGTTTGAGATGCTGGTGCTTGTTGAGTTGTGGAGCGACGGCAACAGCGTCTGGCAGGATCCTGATACTGAAAAGGTGGTTGTAGTTACACCAGATGGCCAGCTCAACCAGTCTCAGGATTGAAACAGCCGCCTATTGATCAAGCATTGATTTTATCTCATCACGATGGGCGGGTGGAAAAGCAGGCAGGCATTGTTTGATCAGCCGTTTGGTTTTTTGAGATTCGTTGATGGCAAGCAATTGTTTGATGTAAAAACTGGTTTCCGTGGGGGATTCCTCGATCAAAGCCCTGATCAATTTTTCTAACTCTTTTACAATCGAGGGACTGGGCGATTGCAGGATGGGGCTGAGCAGTCTAAAAATTGTCGGCAGGTTATTGAACTTGGGGTTTTTTAACCCTTCCCGTAACCCTTTGATCCCAAGTGCTAATTTTTCAGGGCTCTCCTGCACAAGAAGCGACTTGATATAGCCCTCCCAGAATTCCGGATAATGCTCCTGAAGCTTCATGATCCCAATTGAGAACAAATCCGAGACCAGTTTGGAGTCAAGCCCTGGTTTGACCCATTCGTTCAAACGGTTGATAATCGCGTCAGGCGTATCTATCGGAATGTCGCCCAGGATATGGGTGGCCAGTTGTTTAACTTCATAATAATTATCATCCCACAGCTCATCAACAAGAGAGAGCGCAGCTTCTGGAAATTTCTGGATGTGAGAATTCAGATCCGACTTCAATTGCCGGAGGACGGGTTGCGGAAGATGATACATTGGCAGAACAGGCTTTACGCCGGATTCTTCGCCGAA
>Ga0334893_1003334_pt1 | contig 10382 bp, 13 predicted proteins | sample GraSluR3_MG_5_FD_207218 | JGI IMG/M metagenome (GOLD analysis project Ga0334893, IMG submission 207218) | Sludge microbial communities from methane-producing bioreactor in Wageningen University, Netherlands - Granular Sludge_09_05-R3 | ecosystem: Engineered > Bioreactor > Anaerobic >...
TTTACTGTATAATAATATTAATACGAAAATGTCAAAAAGTCAACATAAAATACTGTTTAAACTAGTAACGAAAACTAGATCAAGCCTGAGGTGATATCATAACATGGAAAAATACTACGAACCCCCGGAAATTTCACAAATACCAGACATCAAACTCTACATGGATCAGATGATAGAGTATCTAGAGCTCAGGCTCGCGCCTTTGAAGTGGGAAGGTGACAAAGCCATAATCACAAAGACGATGGTAAACAACTACGTAAAAGCAGGTCTTATTGAAAAGCCTGAAAAGAAAAAATACTCTAAGAGCCAGATTATGGACCTGATGATGGCGTGTCATTTCAAGAATGTTTTATCTATAGAGGAAATTGCAGAGCTTTTCCGGATAAAAGAAAAGTTCGCTCTAAAAGATGAGTTTTATGCCTCCTATCGAAATGCCTGCTTGAAAATGGAAGAAGCAGATTTGGGCGACCGGTCTGCAAGAGACGATTGGCAAAACATAATAAAATCCATAATCATGTCAGACTACTATAAGCGTATGGCAAAGAGAGCACTCAAAGATAAATGCCTAAGCGGCAAGGATTGATATTGTATGAACACCGCTGCTGTATTATAATGAATGAAACTGAAGAAAACCTATATATACAGGCTATAGGAGGATATGCTATTGATATTGATGATTGACAATTATGATTCATTTACATACAATTTGGTGCAGTATATCGAGTGCATCGGTCCAAAAGTGAATGTGGCGCGAAATGACAAGATAACTGTTGAAGAAATAAGAGAGTTAAAGCCGGATGTGATCGTGATATCACCAGGACCGGGAAGGCCCGAAGATGCAGGGATATCACTTGAGCTGGTTAAAGAATTTAAAGGGGAAATACCAATCTTGGGGATTTGCCTGGGGCATCAAACAATAGCCCAAGCATTCGGAGGCAAGATAGTTACGGCGCGTCAGCCGGTTCATGGCAAGGTAAACGAAGTTGCTCACAATGGAAAAGGTATATTTAACGGAATTAAAAACCCGCTAAAGGTTACGCGGTATCATTCTCTTGTAGTTGAGAGAGACACGCTTCCGGATTTGTTTGAAATAACCTGTGAGACAGACGAGGGTGAGATCATGGGAATTAGGCATAAAAGTCTTCCGGTGGAAGGCATACAGTTTCATCCCGAAGCGATTTTGACGGAGATGGGCATGGAGCTTTTAAGAAATTTTTGGGAGATGCAAGGAGGCAAAGCATGATAAGAGAAATTGACGGCATATACGTGGATGCCTTTGCCTTGTTTTCTTGCTTTAAGGACGAACCATATCCGTTTTTACTGGAAAGCGGAATGTGCCACGACGACTTGGGCAGATATTCGATTATCGGATGGGACCCTTTCCTACTTTTTAAAAGCAAAGAAGGCTCTGTGGAAGTAAAACATGGCGGCAAAGTCGAAGTGTCGGAAGCAGATCCTTTTGATTTGCTTAAAGAATATATGGAAAAGTACAGGCAAATATCTGAGATAACCCTGCCTTTTACAGGAGGCGCCGTGGGGTATTTTTCTTACGATTTAAAAAACCTTCTTGAGAAGCTTCCCCGTACAGCGGTAAAAGACGTGGATATATGCGATATGCATTTTGGGTTTTACGACGAGACGGTTATTATAGATCATCGAGATAAAAAGACTTATGCGGCTACATATGGAATTACCGGCAAAAAAGAATCAATACTTGATGGGATCTGCAAAAGGGTTAAAACTTATTTCGAAAAAAGCGGCGCTGTATCTTCTGATATTGGGTTTGATCCACAGGATCGGGAGGAGACGAGCTTCACCTCGAACTTTACTAAGGAAGATTATTTGAAGGCCCTTGACAAAATCCATGAATATATCAGACAGGGAGATATATACCAGACCAACTTGACTCAGAGATTTACAGCTGACCTTAAGACTACTCCGGAAAAACTCTACAAGGTACTTAGAAAAGTCAATCCCGCGCCGTTTGCTTCATTCATACCCATGGATGAAGGGGTTATTGTCAGCAGCTCCCCTGAACGCTTTATGAGATTGACGGGAAAAAATGCGGAGACTAGACCTATAAAGGGTACCCTTCCCAGAGGCAAGACGGCTGCTGAAGATGAGGTGAATAAAAAAGCCTTGTCGGAAAGCGAAAAGGATAAGGCGGAGCTGCTGATGATAGTAGATTTAGAGCGAAACGATCTAGGAAGAGTCGCAAAGACAGGGAGCGTAGAGGTGACGGAGCTTTACAAGATAGAAACCTACCCGACCGTATTCCATCTTGTATCTACGGTTAAGGCTGAATTAAAAGAACAAGCCCGGGCTGTGGATTTAGTAAAGGCAACCTTTCCGGGGGGATCCATCACGGGGGCACCCAAGATAAGGGCTATGGAAATAATAGACGAGCTGGAGCCTACGGAGAGAAACATATACACCGGATCCATAGGATATTTGGATTTTAATGGAGACATGGATTTAAATATTGTCATAAGAACTATATTGTGCAAGGACAAAAAAGCGTACTTTCAAGCAGGTGGCGGAATAGTTTGGGATTCTGACAACGAGCTTGAGTATGAAGAGACATACCATAAGGCGGCTGCTTTGATGAAAAGCATTGAAATAGCAAACAAGTTGGGTGATTAAATGGATTGGGTATTAATAAACGGAAACTTGCTCCAAATGGACGAGGCAAAAATACCTGTGGCATCGCCGGGAGTTATGTACGGATGGGGCGTTTTTGAAACATTGAAGTATACGGAACAAAAGCTTGAGATGTTCTCTGCTCATATGGATAGGCTTCGAGAGGGTGCCGGCGTCATCGGGATGGAAATAAACCTTTCCGACGCTGAGATTGAAGGATGCTGTATGAAGCTTATGGATTTATACCATGAAGCTAGCGGAGTGATTAAGATTTCGGCTGTGAAAGATGTGAATGAAACTTGCGTGGCCATAAGCAGGAGAAAGTTCACATATTCTGCAGATAAGTACGTCAGGGGCTTTTCAGTAGTAGTATCAGATGTTGCAAGAAACCACACCAGCAATTTAGTTAGGGTCAAAAGCGACAACTATTTAGAAAATATGATAGAGCTTGAAAAAGCGAAACTGTCCGGATTCGACGAAGCGCTGTTTTTCAACACAGAGGGATATCTGGCAGAAGGATCATTTACAAACGTATTCTGTTTTAAAGGTCAAACTTTATTTACACCGGATGATGATTGTGGAATTCTAAGCGGGATAATGCGAAAAGTTGTCATAGATATAGCTTTGGAAGCTGGTCTTAAGATAGAGAAAGGCAAGATGACAAAAGAAGAATTTTATGACATCCAAGAAATATTTCTCACTAATTCCCTCTTGGGAATCATGCCCGTGTGTAGGGTAGGAGATAATCTGAGAGATTTTTTTGGTCAGGGAACAAGGATGCTTTATGAAAAATTGAAAAACACCGATCTGACAAATAGGAGGTAAGGGTTATGGATAAAGAAAGAATAGAAAAAGCGGTTAGGGAGATACTCTTTGCAGTGGGAGAAAATCCCGACAGAGAGGGACTCGTCGACACCCCGAAGCGAATAGCCAAAATGTATGAAGAGATTTTTTCAGGGTTAAATGAAAATCCGGCAGACCATCTGGAGATATACTTTCAGCAGGAAAAGTATGAAGAGCTGGTATTGATTAAAGATATTCCTTTTTACTCAGTCTGCGAGCATCACCTGGTACCGTTTTTCGGCAAGGCCCATGTCGGGTATCTGCCTAAAAACGGTAAATTGACAGGTCTAAGTAAATTGGCTAGAGTCGTTGAGACGGTGGCTAAAAGACCGCAGCTTCAAGAAAGGTTGACGGCTACGGTTGCGGACACGATACAAAGAAAGCTTGAACCCTACGGAGTAATCGTCGTCGTAGAGGCAGAACACATGTGCATGACCATGAGAGGCGTAAAAAAGCCCGGTTCAAAGACTATAACCTCTGCAGTCAGAGGAGTTTTTGAATCCGATGCCAAGGCTAGATCAGAAGTCATGTCTTTTATAAATTTCGGGAAATAGCAGGAGCTTTATATGAATAAAAAGACGATAAAAATAGATATCAACAAGACAGAGATCAAGTTAGGAGAAAAAAGTCTGATATTCGGAGACAAGACTTACATAATGGGCATTTTAAATGTCACTCCGGATTCTTTTTCGGATGGAGGCGATTTTGCAGATACGGATAAAGCTGTGGAGCATGCCAAAAAAATGCTTGCAGAGGGAGCCCATATGATAGATGTTGGCGGGGAATCAACAAGACCGGGATTCACTTCCGTACCCGAAGATGAAGAGATAAGAAGAATCGTTCCTGTAATCAAGCGGCTAAAAGAAGAGACCGAGGCGATTATATCCGTTGACACCACTAAGGCAACGGTTGCTGAAGAGGCAATAAAAAACGGGGCCCACATCATAAACGACATCTGGGGTTTACAGAAGGATAAAGAGATGATCGCCGTGGCAGCCAAATACCAGGTACCTGTAATAGTGATGCATAACCAGGAGGGAACTGAATATCATGGTGACATGGTGGCCAGTGTTGTTGATTTTCTAAAGGAATCTATAAACATAGCTATTAAAGGCGGCTTGAAAAAAGAAAACATCATTCTCGATCCGGGTATAGGATTTGGAAAGACTCCGGAGCAGAACATGGAGATGATGGCAAGGCTCTCAGAAATAAGAGATATGGGATATCCTGTTTTGCTTGGAACCTCCAGAAAATCCATGATAGGCAAAATCTTGGATGTTCCTCCCAGGGAAAGGTGCGCGGGAACAGTAGCCACGACTGTCATGGGAGTTATGCAGGGGATGGACATCGTAAGGGTGCACGATGTTTTGGAAAATGCCCAGGCTGCAAAAGTCGCAGATTCGATTGTGAGGAAATGAAATGGATAAGATAATTATGAAGAACATGGCTTTCTTTGCCCGCCATGGAGTTATGGATGAAGAAAAAAGGCTGGGTCAAAGGTTCTATGTGGATGTCACTTTGTATCTAGATCTTAAAGAAGCAGGAATTACAGATGATTTAACTAAGACAGCCCATTATGGGATGATTTACAACAAGATAAAAAATCAGGTTGAGAATAAACGGTACGACCTTATAGAGGCGCTTGCAGAAAATATATGTTTAGAGGTTTTGCAAAACTTTAACCTGATACAAAAGATGAAGGTACAGGTAAAAAAACCAGAAGCCCCAGTTGAAGGAATATTTGATTACATGGCGGTAGAGGTGACCAGGGAGAGATAACAGTGAAGGACATTTACCTGAGCATAGGCAGCAACATAGGAGATGCCAAAAAAAATATTGAAAGAGCCTTGGAGCTCTTAAAAGAAAAAATTGAAATAATAAAGGTATCGTCCTATTACGAAACCGAGCCAGTAGGGTATGTTGACCAGGACTGGTTTATAAATATAGCATTAAAGGCAAAGACGGATTTGAAACCTTGGGAGCTTCTGAAGTTTTGTCAAGAAATCGAAAACGATATGAAGAGAGTCAAGACGGTGCGATTTGGTCCCAGGATTATAGATATAGATATTTTATTGTATCAGGATTTTGAATCAACCGACGAAACTCTGGCTGTTCCTCATCCCAGGATGAAGGAACGCGCATTTGTAGTCGTTCCTCTTTTTGAGGTAGAACCGGACTTGACGGTTGGAGGTGTCAACTTAAAAGAAATCATGGATAAGCTCGAAGGTGAGCAGATAAGAAAATTGGGAGACTGATATGGACCGATTTAATAAAATAATTTCACACGAATTGTACAAAAGCTACCTAGGGAAAATTGCAAAGTGGGAGGAGTACAGAAGCTTCTGCAAGCATGATCTCATACATTTTCTTGATGTATGTAGAATATCATGGATTCTGGTTTTAGAAGAAAAACTAAGCCTGAATAAGGAAGTCGTTTACGGAGCAGGACTTCTTCATGATATCGGAAGATGGGCCGAGTACGAGTCAGGCGCAGACCATGCCGTAGAAAGTGCCCTCATGTGCTCTGAGATACTTGAAGACTGTGGATATGATGACGAAGAAATAGCTATGATTAAAGAGGCAATTGCCGCTCATAGGATTAAAGACGAGAAAAAGTGCCCATTAGGTTCCGTTTTATCCAGGGCGGACAAGCTCTCCAGGATGTGTTATGATTGCGGGGAAATCGGAGAGTGCAAAAAATTCCAAAATGGTGAAAAGCCGTATTTGTTGTATTGAGCATAAATCAGAAAGTGGAAGGTTAGATAGTTGGAAAGGAAATACTTTTTCGTTTAATAAGGGGGTGATAGCCATGTCAAGCTGGCAAAACGCAGTAATAAAAAAGATACTTAGAAGACACAAACTGAAGGCTGTTTTCAGATACAGAAGCATAAAATCAAAGCGGCGCTTGCAGGAGCGCCGCGCGGCTATTCTCAACCTTATACCCGGTGGTGAATTTACCGATGTAAAAATAGGCAATATAAAGGGCCAGTTGATAGAAGCGGAAAATATGGTTCCCGGCAGGATAATACTTTACCTTCACGGAGGAACTTATTGTACCGGATCTGTAAAATCCTACAGGATTTTAGCGAGAAAGCTGGCTGATGTCTGCAACAGCGAGCTTCTTATAATAAATTATAGATTAGCGCCTGAAAATCCATATCCTGGGGCAATTGAGGACAGCATGATGGCGTATATGTGGCTGTTGGATAATGGATATAAGGCAAAAGATATATTTATAATGGGGGATTCTGCTGGAGGAGGCTTGGCTTTGGCTACCGGTCTCAAGATTAAGGAGCTAGGTTTGGATATGCCCTCCGGATTTGTCTGCATGTCGCCGTGGACTGACCTTACGTTAAGCGGAGAGAGCTTTAAAGGAAGGGCAAAGCGAGATTCTATTTTGAATCCTAAAGTGGTAAAAAAGTGTGCCAAGCTTTACTATGGAGATCATGATCCTGCAGATTTTTTAATTTCGCCTTTGTTTGGTGACTTCACAGGATTTCCGCCGGTAATGATTCAGGTGGGAACTGAAGAGATGCTGTATGACGATTCGGCAAGGTTGGTCCATAAGCTCAAAAAATCTAAAGTGACTGTCAGGTTCGAAATATGGAAGAAGATGTTCCACGTTTGGCAGTTTTTTTATCTTGTGCTCCCAGAAAGTAGGGAAGCTGTGGAAGCAATCGGAAAATTCGTAAAAGATCCTGAATTTAACGAAAAATTACAGACAAGCGTCCGTTGAATGCGGAAATAGCAGAGGGTTTGAAACTAGAAATTGGGTTAGGAAATCACATATTCCGGCACATATAAATATCTGTCATTTTGAGCAACGCGAGAAATCTCAGGGGAATTCTTAATTGGCAATGCATGCGCTGAATTATTGTTAAACAATTGTTTTCCGATTGCTCAACGACCGTTTGACATTTTAGTTGTAGGGTCCGGTTTCGCAGATACCAAAGGAATTCATGGATACTTACAACTTATAGCTTGCATCTTATCCATACATGCTGTTAAAAATCTTCAGTCCGGTTGTGGTCTTAAAGATTTTATTTCTTATAGACTCGATAGCGCTTTTATCCAGTCTATCTTCATATATGTTTACCAAGAAGTCTGCTTCGACAAGAATCTGAAAGTCAAGTCCATCGATCTTGCCGTAAGAGTGGTGGCTTCCTATCAAATAAAGTATCCTGTCGAGGGATGCATCACTTAAGCCAAATCCAACCAATAGATCTTTTGCAATTGGAGGTCCTTCGAGTTCCTGGTATTTCCCGGATGAGGAGTTGTATTTCCTTTCGCTCTCTAAAATTCCGATATCATGGAGTATCGAAGCGAGTTTCAAATTTATTAGCTTTTCTGCATCAAGCGCTTCTGCTTCTCCCATGGCGGAGGCAAAGGAATAAACTTTAAGTGCATGATTGATCCTTTTCCCGTCACCTTTGAAGTATTCAATCATCCTTAGGATTGTTTCAGCTATCATATTATCACGACCGCACTTTCTCTTTTAATTTATCTAAATTAATAATTGTTATGCTGTTTTTGTCAAAGGCTATGGCGCCTAAATCTCTTAAGCTGCAGAGTTCTCGGTAAAGGGTGGGTCTTGTCAGGCCGAGATATACGGCAAGTTCTGATCTGTTCATATCCAACGAGATATTGATTGAATCTCCGTTATCTTTGGAGGTGTTCAAGATATATAATGCTATCTTCGCGGAAGCGCTCTTGATCTTCAGATAGGCTAAACGCTTATCTGTTTCGATATAGCCGTCGCTTAATATCCCGAGCATATTTCTAATCAGGCTGCCTTCCAAGACCATTCCAATTCCCTTGTAGGCATCGCCGGTGCAAAGTATGGGGTTGTTTTTGTGGTAAATCTTTTTTTCGGGTTTAAAGCAATCAAGCACGACTTCTGTGTTGTTCCGCGATACGTTTTTAAAGAGTGGAGAACTGGCAAAAATATCTAAATATTTATCGTACATTATATGGGCCTCCGAATAAGTTGGTATCCTCAATTACTGAATTGTTGATATTATTATAATATAATTAAACTGTAAGTTAAAGCAATTGGATTGGAATAGGTGGAAGTTTAACAAATCTCATTAAGGGTAATTATTATACTATGGCAGTGGGTAATGTGTTAAACGTTTACTTAGTGTTGATTAAATTTAAGGAGGAATTTTAATGTCAGACATGTTTTGTTTTCAATGTGAGCAAACAGTAGGTGGCAAGGGTTGCACAAAAGTAGGTGCGTGCGGAAAAAATGCTGTAGTTTCAAATAAGCAGGATGAACTCACTGCTGCAACTATCGGGCTAGCTCGAGCTGTTGATGGAAAAACTCCTAGTAAAAATGCAGATGAACTCATGATGAGATCTCTGTTCACCGAAGTTACTAATGTTAATTTTGATGAAAATCGAGTAGAAGAGTTGATAGTTGAGGTTGAAGCTGAAAAAGCGCTATACGGCGGAGCCGAAAATTATCCTTGGACAGAGCTTTGGACAGGCAATGAAGATATAGTATCCTTAAGATCTACGCTTCTTCTGGGTCTGAGAGGAATGGCTGCTTACGCATATCACGCCCATGTTCTAGGAAAAGATGATCCTGAGGTTACATCGTGGTTCTACAAGGGAATGAAGGCTTTGGGAGAAGAGCACTCAGTTGAAGAGTGGCTAGGTCTTTTGATGGAATTTGGCATGGTCAACCTTAAATGTATGGGCCTTTTAGATGAAGCAAATACAGGGGCATACGGACACCCCGTACCCACTCCGGTTACTACTAAAATAGAATCAGGACCGTTCATAGTTGTGACAGGACACGACCTTCTTGATCTAAAACAACTCTTGGATCAAACTGAAGGCAAGGGCATAAACATATATACCCATGGGGAAATGCTTCCTGCCCATGGATATCCTGATCTTAAGAAATACGCTCACCTTAAAGGCAACTTTGGAACTGCATGGCAGAACCAGCAGAAGGAATTTGAAAATATTCCCGGGCCGGTATTGTTTACTACAAACTGCTTGATGCCTCCAAAAAATAATTATAAAGACAGAATATTTACAACTGCTGTGGTAGCCTACCCCGAGCTAATACATATTCCTGATGGCGAAAGCGGAGTCAAGGACTTTGCGCCTGTAATAGATAAGGCTTTGGAACTTGGCGGATTCAGCGAAATACAAAACCTGACAGGAATAAACGGCGGAGACACTATGATCACAGGCTTTGCAAGAAACACCGTATTGGGTGTAGCCGACACAGTAATTGATGCTGTTAAAGGCGGAGCGATAAAGCACTTCTTCCTTGTAGGTGGTTGTGACGGAGCGAAACCTGGCAGAAACTACTATACTGAATTTGTAGAGCAGACTCCAAAGGATACCGTTATACTTACCCTTGCATGTGGCAAGTTTAGGTTCAACGACATGAACATCGGAGAAATAGGTGGACTGCCAAGGATCATGGATATGGGTCAGTGCAACGATGCCTACTCTGCGATTCAAGTTGCTGTAGCCCTTTCGCAAGCATTTGAATGTGAAGTAAACGAACTTCCCCTTACTTTGGTTCTTTCCTGGTATGAGCAAAAAGCAGTTTGTATACTTCTTACTCTTCTTGCTCTGGGAATCAAAAATATTTACATAGGACCCACATTGCCGGCTTTCTTCTCCCCAACAGTGCTTAACGTGCTGGTTGAGAAGTTTGACCTAAAGCCTATCAGCACACCAGAAGCTGACTTGGCTGCGATTTTGGGATAAGTTAAATTTAAAGCCCGCCTTTTTAAAAGGCGGGCTTTTTTTGTATGAGAAAACCATACGCTGTGCGTATGGTTCAAAAAAGCTTTAGCTATGGAGAGAAAAAGTCCTCCTGTGATAAAATTGAACTGGTTTCGCCGACCGTTCAAAATAACACAAGGAGGAAG
>Ga0334893_1003335_pt1 | contig 10378 bp, 7 predicted proteins | sample GraSluR3_MG_5_FD_207218 | JGI IMG/M metagenome (GOLD analysis project Ga0334893, IMG submission 207218) | Sludge microbial communities from methane-producing bioreactor in Wageningen University, Netherlands - Granular Sludge_09_05-R3 | ecosystem: Engineered > Bioreactor > Anaerobic > Unclassified...
AATGAACCATAAGTTGACCCCCAGGATACAACCATTATTTCGGAATAGGGAATTCCAATAATCTCAGGTTCCATAATATCTTCTTCAAAGTTGTTTAGTTTTTTCATTCTTTTTTCCATCATTTCTTTTCCGTAAAAGGAACTTTCTGTGTCATGGCCTTTTTCATCATGCTCGTAACTATCTTGAAGGATGATTTGGTTACTATATTGGCCGGGATAAATTCTTGGACTTATTCCACTTTCTGTTAATTTATAACGTTCATAGTTATAACCGGGAACATTATTCAACTCAGCGTAATAGGATTTATTACTAAAGTCATCTTGTTCAAAAGCTTCAATAGTCTTTCTGGCATCTGAAAGATATTGATCTGTCATAATAAAAACAGGAACCTGATATTTCTCAGAGATATCGAAGGCCTTAAAGCTTAGCTTAAAGCAATCTTCTGGATCTTTAGGTGCGAGAATAACTCTTGGGAATTCACCTTGAGATGCTGTAAGGATAAAACTTAAATCACCTTGGGCAGTTCTGGTTGCAAAACCTGTAGCTGGTCCTGGCCTTTGAGAGTCAACTATAACTAAGGGAGTTTCACTTATCCCTGCAAGGCCTAAGCCCTCTACCATAAGGGAAAAACCACCTCCAGAGCTTCCTGTCATTGATCTAACCCCAGCAAAAGAAGCGCCAATTGCCATGTTAATGGCAGCAATTTCATCTTCAGCTTGTTCAACTATTATGGGATATTTTTCTGAGTAGAGAGCAAGTTCATTCATTACTGAAGTTGAGGGTGTCATTGGATAAGCCGAGTAAAATTTACATCCAGCCATTAGGGCACCAAAAGCAATTGCTTGATTTCCATTAATAAAAATATAGTCTTTTGAAGTTCCTTTAGATTGAATTTGATTTTCCACTAATGTGGACTCAAAACCTTTTTTGCATGCAGAAATATTTATGGTTGCAAGTTTTTCTGAAAAAGTATTATTTATGATTTCTTCCAAAATTTCAAAATCAAGACCATATCGTTTCCAAAGATAGCCAATTATTGAACTTGTTATAGCTTTTTCGTTCCCAGATTCTTTTGCCATCATTTTAAAATCTTCTGCTAGAATATTTTCATGATCTTCAGTCTTAAGTGATAAATCCATGATAAATGAAGTTTCATCTAAAAGATTTTTATTTTCATTGTAAGCTAAGGTATCTAAAGGAATAATATAGTCAAAATTATTACTATGGCTGTATACTTCCTCAGAGGCAAAACGGATTTGTATGAAATTGTTTCCTCCTCTAACTCGAGACATGTAGTCTTTGTTGCTAAATACATGGAAACCTGCTTTAAATAAACCTTCTTCCAGTATTCCGGCAACAGTATCTATGCCCTGGCCTGCTGCCCCTGAAATTAATATATTTTTAATAATTGTAATTACCTCCTTTTGAATTCTTAGTGTATTTATAACCGTTTTAGAGATATAATAAAACATAGATTCTAGGAAAAGGTGTAAAAAGATGAATTATAATTATTTTAGTGAAATAGTTGAAAAAGCTAATCAAAAAAAATGTAAAATTAGTCAAATAATTAAAGAGTGGGAAGAAGAAAAACAGGAAAAGAAAGTTTTTGAAATAGAAAAATTAATGTCAGACCAATGGTCGGTTATGAAAGAAGCTGTTGAATCTGGCTTAAATAATCCTCAAATATCTATGGGAGGTCTTATTGGAGGGGACGGTAAAAAGATTATTTCGTATATGGGTAAAAACAAAAATACTGATATTTATCTTAAATCTGCAGCTAGAGCCTTAGCCGTAGCAGAAGTAAGTGCTTCAATGGGTAAAATTGTTGCAGCACCTACTGCAGGATCAGCTGGAATAATACCAGCTGTTATGTTAGCTTGTATGGAAAAATATGATTCTTCAGATGAAGAAATAATAGATGCTTTGTTTACTGCATCTGGTTTAGGAATAATTATTGCTAAAGGAGCATCTATTTCAGGAGCGGAAGGTGGATGCCAGGCTGAGTGTGGTTCAGCAGGAGCAATGGCGGCGGCTGCAGCGGCAGAACTTATGGGTGGAAGTCCAGATGCATCTTCAAATGCAGCAGCGATGGTATTGAAAAATGTATTGGGTTTAGTTTGTGATCCTGTAGCTGGTCTGGTTGAAGTTCCCTGTGCCAAAAGGAATGTTTTGGGAACAACTTTAGCCTTAGTTTCTGCAGAAATGGCAGTAGCTGGAGTAGAGAGCGTTATTCCCCTTGATGAGGTAATTTCGGCAATGGATTCTATTGGGAAATCTTTACCAGCAATTTTAAGAGAAACGGGAAAAGGTGGTTTGGCTGTTACGCCAACAGGCTTGAAAATTGAAAAAAGAATAAAGGGAGAAAAGAAAAATGTCTAAAAAGAAAATGGTATTTATTTTTATTATATTAGTTGGAGTATTATTTAGCTCAGGGTGCGTCGATGGTCAGGTTGATATTAAAGTTAATGGAGATGGATCAGGAGACTTATCTTATGCAATGGTTATTGATAAAAGAAATTATGATCCTGAACTATTGGAAGATTATGTAAAAAAACTGGAAGAGAATCTTTTTACTGTTAAACAAAGAGATATGGGTGAAATAATTATTGTTAATGCTAGTGTTTATCTTCCGAAGTTTAGAACTATTTTTGATCCAGCAACTATAATTGGGTATGAAGAAGGGCGGATTCCAGTCGAGTTCTCAAAAAACTGGCTTTCTACAGAATACATTTTTGATTTTGAATACGATGTTGATAAAACAAAGGAATTTGTAGCTAAGCAACTTGGCTTGGATGAGGTTGCCTTTAACAGTATGTCTTTTTCTGTAAGACTTCCTAATGAGGCAGGAGAAAATAATGCAGATGAAATAAATGAAGGTGAAAAAATGTATACTTGGAAAATAGAAAAATCTGGCGTTACAAAGGTTTCTCTTGAAACCAAGACGATAAATAAAATAAGTATGATAGTGACCATTGGTATTCCGATACTAGCTGGGATTGCGTTATTTAAGGAAAGAAAGAATTTATTTAAAAAGAAAACAAATTAGTCGTTTAAGGTGATTTTTTTATGGTACAAAATGAGAGTTATTTTTTAATTAGTATTTCTTTTCTCGGAGGTTTGGGATTCTTTCTATATGGATTAATGGCCATGAGTGAATCTTTACAAAGAGTTGCAGGAAAGAGAATGAGATATTATCTTGAACATTCCACTAGAACGGTTTTTCGAGGTTTGCTTTCTGGTGCAATTTTTACTGCATTAATTCAATCCTCTAGTGGAACGACAGTACTTATTATTGGACTCTTAAATGCTGGGTTAATAAATTTTAGACAGGCTGCAACATTAATCATTGGTTCCAATATTGGCACAGTAATCACTGGCTTTATTATAGGTATAAAATTAAGTAATTATTCCCTGCTTTTTGTTGCTTTGGGAATGTTTTTGAGAATGATGGGAACCAATAAGATAAGAAAAGAATATGGAAGGGCTATTTTTGGGTTTGGAATACTTTTTTTCGGAATGAATTTAATGGGTGAAAGTATGTATCCTCTAAAAGAAAGCTATTATTTTAACTATTTGTTGGAATTTATGGAAACAAATCCTATACTTGGACTTTTAGTGGGCACTTTTTTAACAGCGTTGGTTCAATCAAGTAGTGCAATGGTAGGTATCCTTCAAGAGATGTTTTACCAAGGTGTAATAAATTTAAATCAGCTGGTGCCCGTTCTTCTTGGAACTGCTATTGGCACAACAATTACCGCGGCACTCGCTAGCCTAAATACAGGCATAGAAGCTAGAAAGGCCGCCTCCTTTCATTTTTTATTTAATGTAGTTGGTGCTCTTTTTTTTATACCACTTTTCATGTCCGGCTTTTTTTTAAATAGTATTGAATTTATTTATGATTATTTTTTAGGAAATTGGGACTTATTGGATGGCAAAATGAAGGTGGCTTCTTTGAATGCATATTTCAGAATTGGTTATGCGCTGGCATTTATTCCAATTATTGGAGTTCTTGAAGATGTGGTTGAAAAATTTGTTAAGCCAGATGAGGATGACAAGAATGGCGTTTATGGGGTTAATCTTGACCTTAATCTGTTACAAACTCCAGATCTTGCTTATAAAAATATTAACAAAGAAATTATCCATATGTTTTTATTAGCTAAAATAAGTATTGAAAATGCTTTGGGGGTATTAAACAGTACAGGAAACACCTTACATCTTTTAGTAACTAAAGGTGAAAAAATTGAAAATGCAATAGATACTTTAAGAGAGAACATTCGAGATTACACTGTTCAGATTCCGGGAAGAGATAGTAAAGATGATATTTCCCAGGATACTTTTTTTATTTTTGATACAATAAAAGGCTTAGAAAGAATTGGAGATTATGCTCAGAATGTAATTAAAACAATTATTTACAAAAAAGAAAACCAGATTTTTTTACCAGAATTCTTTTATGAAAAAATCAATGAACTTGGAGAAGTAATTGTGGACAGCATAGAATTATGTAAAAAAATTATTGAAACTGATGATGATAAATACTTTGATGCGATTGAAGAAAATCGTGATAAGGCAGATTTAATATATAAAGAACTTAGGAATATAAATATACGAAAATTTAGCTACTACGATAATATTAACTTTATTAATTACGTTGTTAAAAATATTGGGGATAATTTTTTTAAGGTTCAGCTAAATATTAATGAAATTGTGGGCAATTATATATACTGTAAAGAAAATACTTTAAAAGGAATTGACCCTAAAGAATAATGGACTAGAATTTAATTTTACCTTTTAGGGCAAGGCCAATTGGAATAAAAATAATCATTCCGCCAATACCTTGAATAATATTAAATGGAATTGAGGCAAAAGCTATTTCAAAGCTGTCTACAATAAGGCCGCCTAAGATATAGTAACCAAAAACCATCCAGATTATTCCGGCAATTATACCTGCATAAGTTCTTTTGTTAAATTTTGGTTCAGTTCCTTGATATGCAATAAAGCCAATTATTAATGCCATTACAGATTTTACAATAAGAGTTGGGAATGCCCAGATAGCATATCCGGAAAGGATATCTGCAAGCATTGAACCTATTCCACCTGCAATTGCGCCATAAAAAGGGCCAAAAAACACAGCAGCAAATATAATTATAGTGTCTCCCCCGTGAATATAGCCGCTTGGAATTGGAATTTGAATGATCATAGTTGAAACAGTTACTAAAGCAGATATTAAAGCAGTTAAAGTTAATTTTCGTGTTAAAGAGGTTTTATTCATTTTTCCCATCCTTTTAGTTAATTTTATTTTTTGTATGGGCATTATAACAGTTTTATATAAAAAAAGGAATCCGGCTATTTGTTTATTCTAACTTAATTAAGTCAGCTTAAACTTTCGCCGGATCCTCTAATAAGTGGCTGTACTGCAAATTCAGTACCTCCTTTATATTATTAGGTGCTGTTTCTTAGTTTTCCTCCACTTTCATTGCCCCTCGAATACCGAAAACTTTAACTTTTATGAGCACTTAAGTCGCTCCAAACTCAATTTTCTGGAAATTCCCTCTGAATCCTTAGAGTTCAAGATGGAGGTAATTTTAAGTTTTGCACCTCAGGAAGAGTTATCACTCTTTCCCTGACTTAATACTACAATATAATAGATTAAAAGTCAATACTTTTTCCGAATCTTCTGAAAATATTATCATTACAAATTATTTTCAGACTTGAAAGGAGAAGTTATTGTGTTATAATATGTAAAAGTTTTTTCTGAGAAAACATTTGTTTTTCCCAGGAGGAATAAAAAATGAATGGGGGCTATTCTTCAAATGGAAAAATTTAAAGTAATTGTATCCGAGGCTATGTCTAATGAGGGCTTGGTGGTTTTAAAAGAGTCGTTGGAGGTAGTTGACGGTACGAAGATGAGCCGGCAGGAGCTTCTTGATGTAATTGGTGAGTTTGACGCTTTGATAGTAAGAAGTGCTACTCAAGTTAATGAAGAACTTCTATCCAGAGCTACAAAACTGAAAGTTGTTGGTAGAGCAGGAAACGGAATTGATAATATTGTTTTGGATGTTGCAACAAAATATGGTGTAGTTGTAGCCAATACTCCTGAAAGCAATACAGTTTCTGCAGCTGAACATGCTGTTGCCCTATTACTTTCTTCTGCAAGAAATATTCCAGCAGCAGATCGTCAGTTAAAATCTGGTGAATGGGATCGTTCGTTTTTTAAAGGTACGGAATTATTTGGTAAAACTATAGGTGTAATTGGATTAGGAAAAATCGGTTCTCTTGTTGCAACTAGATTAAAGTCTTTTCAAACTACAATTATTGCTTATGATCCATATATAACAGATGAAAGATTCAAACAATTTGGTGCTGAAAAGGTTGAAACTCTTGATGAGCTTCTTAAAAGAGCGGATATTATTACTATTCATACTCCTAAAACTCCTGAAACTAATGGAATGATTGATGAGCCTCAATTTGAGTTAATGAAGCAGGGAGTTCGTCTTGTAAATGATGCAAGGGGAGGAATAATTAAAGAGTCTGCCTTGATAAAGTATCTTGATAGTGGGAAAGTAAGAAGCGCGGCTCTTGATGTTCATGAAAAGGAACCAAGTGATAATCATAATTTATTAGAAAGACCTAATGTTGTCGTAACTCCACATATTGGTGCTGATACAGATGAAGCTCAGGAAAATGTTGGGGTTACCATTGCAAATCAGGTAATAGCTGCCTTAAGAGGTGAAGTGGTTGCAAATGCTGTTAACTTACCAACCTTGAACAGAGAAGACATGGCGGCTTTAAAACCGTACATTCTTGCTTTGGAAAAATTTGGCAAAATATACTTCCAGTTAAGAAATGAAGCTATTGAGTCTATTACTGTAAAATATTACGGCAAGCTTGCTTCTCAAGAAACAGAAATGTTAACTCTTGCTGCGGTTAAGGGAGTATTGGAACCTGTAATTCTTGATAAAGTAAACTATGTAAATGCAAAGCTAATTGCTGAACAAAGAGGAATAACAATTGGTGAAAAGAAAAGTGAAGAACCATATGCTGGTTACAATGAATTTGTAAAAATTAGTATTAAAACAAAAACTGATAAATTTTCAATTGCAGGAAATGTTGATGCAAAAGGTGAAGCGAAGATATTGGAAATTGAAGGTTACTCAATGGATCTTACTCCAAGTAAGTATATGTTATTTATTAAAAACCTTGACGTTCCAGGGGTAATTGGGAAACTTGGAACAATTCTTGGACAGGAAGATATTAACATTGCTACAATGCAGGTAGGAAGAGATTTAGAAACTAAAAAGGCTTTAATGGTAATGGGTATAGACAATGAGTGTTCCAAAGAATCTCTGGGAAAAATTGGACAGCTGGAAAATATTACAATGGTAAAGCTTGTAATAATGTAATTTAATAATAATTTGATATTTGAAGACCCCGTTTTTAAAACGGGGTTTTTTTTATTAGATAAAGTACTATAATAAATAGTAAGAATGTAAGGGGGCTGATGATATGAAATTAGTAACATTTTTAGCGGATGGAAAAGAAAAAACAGGTATCTTTGAGGGTGACCGTGTTATTGAAGTTATATCTTCTCAGGGCAAATCCCTTAATAATATGCTTGATTTAATTGACGCCACAGGAGAAATAAAGAATAGTATTAATTTTTCACTAATAAAAGATTTTGAAAAAGGCAAGGAATATAATATTGATGATATAAAATTTCTGGCTCCAGTGAGATACCCTAGAAGGAACTTTTTTTGCCTTGGAATGAATTATGCAGATCATGCAAAAGAAGTAGCTTTTACAGAAACAGAAAAAAAACCTGAAGTACCAAAGTTTCCAGTGTATTTTAGTAAACTTGCTTACCCTGCTTTGGAGGACAAAGGCATTATTCCATACGATGAAGAACTTACAAAAATGGTTGATTATGAAGTTGAATTAGCGGTTATAATTGGTAAAGAAGGAAAAGATATAAAAGAAGATGAAGCATTGGATTATGTTTTTGGTTATACTATTGCTAATGATATTTCTGCCAGGAATCTTCAAGGAAAACATGGACAGTGGTTTAAAGGTAAATCCGTTGATAATTATGCTCCTCTTGGACCATACATCCTTACTGCGGATGAATTGGAGAATCCCTCGGGGCTTCAGTTGAAATGTTATGTTAATGAAGAGTTAAGACAAAATGCCAACACAAAAGATTTAGTTTTTTCAATTCCCCGTGTAATTAGTGATCTTTCCCGAGGACTTACTCTCAGAAGAGGGGATGTAATTCTAACGGGCACTCCTTCAGGAGTAGGACTTGGGTTTAAACCATATAAGTTTCTTAACTCTGGTGATGTAATTCGTTGTGAAATTGATAAACTAGGAACACTAACAACATATATTAAGTAGTTCCCGGGAGGAAAAATGAAGAAAAAATTATTAATATTTCTGTTATTTAGTTGCTTTTTTACAAGTGCATACTCTTTTCCCTGGGAAGTCCAGATAGAAGGTAATCCTGTATCTTTTGAAGTAGAGCCAAGAATTATACAGGGGCAGATTTATGTTCCTCTTTACAGGTTTTATCAGGAGCTAGGTTTGAATATTTCTTTTGACCAAGATAAAATGACAGTTACGGGAGAGAAAAGCGGATTAAAAATTCAAACAAAAATTGGCTCGAGCATAGCATATGTTAATGGAAATCCAAAGCAGATTGGTGGAGTTCCTGTTATTATTTCTAACAGGACTTTGGTTCCAATGAATTTTGTTGCACAAACTTTTGGTTACCAGGTGGCAATGTCTTCAGACTTAAAAGTTTTTTATTTAAGGGAATTCATAACCGCGTATAAAGATAAGGCAGATGCAAATTCTCAGGCTGCGGGATTTAATTCTATGGAGGGAAAACCAAAAGTTGAAGTAGCCCTAGTGGAAATGACAGGACGGAAAGAACATTATTTAAATGCTGGGAGCTCCTGGAAAGAACTAATTTTCTTATCTGAAAAGAAAGATTTAAATTTAGAAGAAGAAAAATTTGAGCCTTCTCGTTTTTACACTAATAAAGATATATATGCATATTTTATTTTAGAAAATAAGAGTGAATCAGACATAGACGAGGCTTTTAATGTGGAGTTTCATGTAAAAGGAAAGAAAACTAATCCTATTGAAATTCCTGGATTAAAAAGTGGAGAAAAATATGAAATTAAAATTGAAAATCCTCTTAAAGGTCTTACTTTAGGAAATAATATAATTGAAGTATTTATTGATCCTGAAGATAAATTAAATAAAGGAGAGTCTCAAGACTATTACTATCGGATTTTTTATGCATATAGTACCAGGTAATAAAACCAGTTGACAATTAGCAGAAATACTGCTAAATTATCATCATAAAACACAATATATATAATCGTACGACTGGCGGAAGTGGAATTAACCACATGGAAGTATGATATTAATTTTGCCGACCGCCTGGGCCACTTGAGTTGTATGCCCAGGTGGGATTTTATTTTTAGGAGGTAATTTTTAGAATGTTCAAACAATGGGAAGGATTTACCATAGGAAATTGGAATAACAATATTGATGTTAGGGATTTTATTCAAAATAATTATGTTCCCTATGAGGGTGATGAATCATTTTTAACGGAACCTACTGAAAAAACAAAAAAATTATGGGACAAATCTGAAAAACTTCTTAAAGAAGAATTAGAAAAAGAAGTTCTTGATATTGATACAAAAAACATTTCTGGAATTAATAACTTTAAAGCAGGTTATCTTGATAAAGAAAATGAAATAATTGTAGGTTTTCAGACGGATGCTCCTTTGAAAAGAATGATGAATCCTTTTGGTGGATTGAGAATGGTAGAAGAATCACTTGAAGCTTATGGCTATAAAGCAGAACATGGTGTGTTAGATATATTTGATACAATCAGGAAAACTCATAACAAAGGTGTATTTGATGTATATACCAATGAAATCAGAAACCTTAGAAGTGCTGCGGTTTTAACTGGTTTGCCCGACGCTTATGGAAGAGGCCGAATTATTGGTGATTACAGAAGGCTTTCTTTATATGGAGCAGATTTACTTATAAAGGAAAAGAAAAATGATAAAAATAACATTAAAGAAATAAATGAAAATAATATCAGAAGAATAGAAGAAATTTCAGAAGAAATTAGAGCTTTGGAAGAATTGAAGAAAATGGCAATGGAATATGGTATTGATATTAGCCAGCCGGCTCAGAATTCTGTTGAAGCAGTTCAGTTCTTATATTTTGCCTATCTTGCGGGAGTCAAAGAAAATAATGGAGCAGCTACCAGTATTGGCAGAATAAGTACTTTTTTAGACATATATTTTGAAAGAGATATTAAAGAGGGTAAACTTACGGAAGAAGGAGCTCAAGAGCTTATGGA
>Ga0334893_1003338_pt1 | contig 10371 bp, 7 predicted proteins | sample GraSluR3_MG_5_FD_207218 | JGI IMG/M metagenome (GOLD analysis project Ga0334893, IMG submission 207218) | Sludge microbial communities from methane-producing bioreactor in Wageningen University, Netherlands - Granular Sludge_09_05-R3 | ecosystem: Engineered > Bioreactor > Anaerobic > Unclassified...
CGAGATTTTCAGGATTCAAGGTGGAAAATCGAAATCTAGGCAACAAAATCAAATCTTTGACAGACTGCCGCTAGGCTATCATTTCCCAGATTTTCAATCAGTATTGGCGCTAACGGCTGGGGGTGTGACCAGTTTGGGAGAGCGGGGCAGTGGATTTGTCCCCCGTTAAGACCATTCCTGCGTGCCGACCCGCTTCCATAACCCATTCAGCCCAAATTGGTTACACCCCTTGTTGTGCACTGGCGTTTAATCTTTCGATAGTCTTTCCGTAAAAGTAAACCATTTTCATTTCGTAATTATTTTGTCTTTAAGTTTTTTATTATCAGGGTGGAAATCTTTTGTCTTTTCTTTGTGCGTTGGCTTGCAAGCTCTTTGGCAAAGCTTTGGATTGTGAGTTGGCTTGTGTGGCTTTGGCAATGTGCTTGCAATTGTGTAGGCTAAATAAAGTATCTAAAATCATATGCTTTACTTCCAAGGTCTTCAAGTTGTTTTCCCATTACCGAAAGTCTTTTCGAAAAGTCGATTGTTACAGGCATTGTTTTATAAAGTTCAGCCCCGTTCCAATTCATTTTTGTTAACTTCAAAATATCGTTTACTACTGTTTCAATTGGGTCAGTACCCCTAAATCTTTTAACGAGTAAAGGCGTTGGAATGCCTCTTTTCCCTTGATAATAGGGTTTTGGTAATTCATCGTTTATAACTAGCCCGTGCGTCCATAACAAAAAACTAAATTCATCTAATTGAATAATCGTACCTCTGTCAATTGGAAAACCGTCAAATTCGTGACCTCCACCATCTGCTTTTTTTCTAAGTTTTAATGCCCTCCAATTACTGAATTGTTGAATTTGTAAAAGTTCAATATTGTCTATTCCTTCAAGTGCATTACAAATTCCGTCTATCTCATCACGGGTATAATGAGTTGTCTTATGCAGAACTAATTTTTTAAGACCAATTACAGGGTCAATCTTGTGATACGTGTTTCTGATATTTGTTACCAAACGAAAAGCATCCTCTTTGCTCATAAAAGGATTCTTATTGTAAAAAACAGGTTTCTCTATCGGTTGAAGTAAGAAACGTAAACCGTTTCCGTTTCCGTCAAATATCTGACTGCTTCCTAAAACAACTTTATTTCTTGCATTTTGTCTGACAGCATAGCCCAAGCCAACAAATGCTGTTTCGGTGTTATCGGTTTTAACTTTCCAAGGTGTTCCGTTTGATTTTACATAAATGCCCAATGAAAGCCACCATTTTACTTTTGCTTGGTCGCTGTAATTAATTGACTTATCTTCTATGAATTGAAGTCGTAAACCTTTCTTGACTGCATAAAATTTAAGAGAATCGTGAAGGTCAAAGTATGTTTGTTCGTTTTTCAGTTCTCTGAAATTTCCCCAAGCGTCGGGAATGTAAATCACAACACAATCAATTTCAGTGTTCTTAAGTGCAAGTTTGTCAATCTTACTTTTTATTAATTCGTAAAACTGAATCGCTGTATAGTTTCTAATTGCCTGACTATCTATTATTATAACCAATTCGTTTTGAGCAGATGTAGGAATAACCAAATGCCTTTTAAACACAGCATCAAAACCTGGATAATCTATTAAGTATTCTTTTTCAGTTTTTGGGCTTACTGGATTTAGTAAGGATTCTAAATGCAACTTAACCTTTTCGAAGCCTGTGTCAGGTGCAATTATTGCAAGGTTTATTTTTGAAGAAATACCATTAACACCGAAACTTTCCTCCAATGGACCTAAAAGTTTCAAACCACTGATAGGATGAATAGATTTCTTTGTTTCGTCCTGATGATGAAAGTAGATAAGCGGTTCTTTAGCTTTTGCGTAACTGTCGAAACAGATGAAATTACCCATTTTTTTCGCTGCTGTGGCATAATATTCCGAAAGTTTAATCTCAAAGTCGCCCAAGCGAAAAGACAAATTAGGGTTTTTGCGTTTCAACTCATTGAACCAAAAGTTTAATTTATCACCATACTTTTTATTCCAACGGTTTGATGTAATAATGTTAGTAATATTCTGAACGGTTAATCTATTGGGTTCCTCGCCTGTTGTTGTTTGTATATGAATAGTCGGACAAATTAAAAGGAACAAATCTTTGTTTACAAATTCCAGTTTAAACTCAAATGCTTCAAAAACCTGATAGCCTAAAGGAATGTGAAGTTTTACCCAACTCGGAATGCCTTTTATTTCCACTTGGCTTAACGGATGGTTAACAGAAAATATTTTTCTTGTATTTCTACCTCTGCTAAAAATGGCTAAACCAAAATCATTAACCATTGATTTTTCAATCAATTCATATAGCATACCAACATAAAATGAATCGGGTTGGTGAAACAGATGCTCTTGGATGTCAATCAGTTTTAAGTCGTCTGTGAGATACTCTTTGAAAACTTGTTTTATTTCAATATCATTTCCAAAAAGAGAAAGGGTTTCGCCTTTACTGAAAGCGGCTACAATATTTGAATTTGACAATACTTCTCTTAGTTTTTTCCATTTGCCTTCTCCATTAATTTTTGTTTTAGTGGAGAAAATGGTTTTAGGAAAATGTGTTGCCTTTATAGCGTTGAGTAGGATAGGAGTTGTATTTGCCTGATTTTGTGTAAGTCTAAATACTTGCTTTTGCTTAAATCGTTCATCAGCAATTGAATCAATTTGCTCGTTTTCTAATTCGCAAACGGTGTATATCTCGTGCAAGAAATAATCAAAGCTATCAATCACCATAAAACCTGAACGCTGATTTTGTGAATAAGCCTTTTCAATCAGATTTGTAAGACGTTCATTTGGTGTAACATCTTTAGGAATGCACCAAATAAAACCTTTAGGAAATGCGTTTGGTTTTTCTAATGATTTATCAAGTGTTTGCAAAACAGATTCATCGCTACCCGAATAGCCTACTACCAATAGACCTCTTTGATTTGTTGCTGCTAAAAAATAGTTGTGAAGGTTTTCTTCCAATTTTTGTAACTCTGCATCAGTATTCTGTAAAGCATCGTAGCGGAAATCACCGTGAAGTTTTACGACTGTTGGAATATCGCTTTTGAAATTTTGAACTGTTTTTGCATTATCTGGAGAAACTACTTGGCAACTCTTGAAATTTAAAGCTGTAATGGCTTTTTCTATTAAGTCATCAAAATTTGTAGTCCAAACTGTATTAACTTTTTTGCCTTCTATTAATGCCGAAAGACACATAAAACCAATTGAAGGCTTTTTGTCCCTCACCAAACTGCTCAAAAATTCTTGCCTGACCAATGGGTCGGGATAGCATTTTTCAAAATAGTAGGAATATGGATTGGTAACATTTGCATCTTCTTCGGCAAAAAAACTTTGAATGATTTTCTTGTTCGATTCAATTTTTAAGTCCTGAAACTTTTTACCGTTTATCTTTCCGCTAACGCTTAATAATTCTCTTTTGAACTGCCAAACCAAATCGCTACCCGAATGAATGCCTGAAGAAATAGACGCACCTGCCCCAAGAAATAAGTCAAATGATTGATTTGAAAGCACTTTGAAACTTCTCAGAAAGGTGTCTTTGTCTATTCTTTGCATTATTAAAAAATCTTTATGTTTTGAGTTTTTGTTTTAAGTTTCCTAACCGAAAGACGGTCGCCTTTACTGTCAACATTTTTTATTATTTCAGAGGGTAGAATTTTTAAAACAGTTACTGGCTCGAAGTATTCGTTTAATTCAATATAAAGACAGTAATCAAAGTTGAAACTCCTAAAAATAACTTTTGCCCTACCTTCTGGTGTTCTTCGAGTTTTTATTTCAACTTTCTTGTCGTCATTATCTATTGCATCATAGCCTGTTTCAACAACATTTTTATTAAGTGTAAGATTGAATAATTGACTGCAATAATATTCGCCTAAATCTCCAACAAGGTTTTTCGTTCTAATAATACCATCATTCTTTAAGGATTTTAAAGAATCTGAAATGCACTTTAATTCGGGTATTATTTTCATACTTCAATTTTATTATTAACCTCAAACGCCTGATGTAGCAGCGCTTTTAGCAATTGCTCGGTGGCTTGTTGGTTGGCGATGATGTGCTCTTTTAATTGTTTGGTTTTGGCTAATTGCTTTTCTATTTCCTTATTAATTCTTAATTGCTCTGCTAATGGTGGTAATGGAAAAATAAGATTATTTAGGTAGTCTGTATTTATATTCGGGAAAGATGCACCTGTTTTTGAATTATTGATTGTTGTGTATAAACACATCATATAATTTAACAAGTATCTTGAATTAAAACTGTTATCAATAATCTTGGCGACTGCAAGTCCGTCATAAATGAAACCTTTAATACCAGTTATGCAACATTTACCTGTAGTTGAACCGCTAACTGCTATTATGAATTCGTTTTCATCAACATATCTGCTTTGTTTTGAGCCTTCTTCTGTCAAAAATTCCCTCGTTTGCAGAAGTATGTTGTTTTCGCAAAAATTAGAAATGTCGCTTATTGTAATCCAATTGAGTGTAGTTTTAGATTTTGAAAAGTAGCGTGGGTCGCCTTTAGGTCTTGGAGACGAACCTCTTTGAATATTTGTAATTTCACCTAATCTACACCAAACCCAATTTTTAGGAATCTCAAAAGGAACTTCTTCGGGTTTAATGGGTGGCAAAGGTTTTTCTTTTTTGCCTGATTTTGCTTTCTCGGCTTTGATGCGTTTGAGTAGTTCGTTGGCTGGTTCGTCTTTTGGGTCTTGCTTTACCAATTTGCCCTGCACCGCTTCTTGTAAAATGGCTTGGTTTAAGTTTTCGAGATGGGTAAGTTGGAAGGCAAATAGTTTGTCGGCTTCCAATTCTCTTTCAACCAACTTCTTTTCCAATTCAATAATTTCCTTTTGCTTCTCAATGCTTGGAACTGTAACGATTACATCTGCAATTCTATTCATTGGTAAACTTACATTTGCCATTCCCTTCATTTGCGAGACCAATAATTCTTCTCTGTTCCAATGCAAATAAATGTGTAAGTATTTTGCTAAAACGAAGTTATTATCTTTCGGAATTACGGCACACAGTATATTACCTAATGCAAATTTGCCTTCAAAATATTTAACACGCTTCATACTGGCGTGACCGTGTCCTGTGGAAGAAACTAATGGAATAATAACAGCCTTTGCATCAAATTGATACTCATTATGTGTTTTGTCAGTTTCCCCTAAAGCAATCATAGTATATGGGCCTGGAATGGCTTTCATTATTCCTATTGCCCCTTTTGTTATTGTACAAATATCACCGAGTCTGTATTTCATCTATGCTAAAGACTTTAGTTCATCCAAAATCTGAGAGATTTTCAACTGATTTTTTTCTAATTCTTGAATAATTGCTTTCCTATCATAAACAACTTCTTCAACTTTCTTATTTGGGTTTTTAATATCTAAATCATAATTGCGGTCAATAATTGTTTGAATTGGAACTTTCCAAGCAACTCCGTTATCTTTTCGGTTAAACCACCAATTTTTAATTGGTTCAAATTCTTCTATCCTAATTGGTTTGGTTTTGCTGTAAGATTTAGCTCCTTCGGGCAAAGTATGTTCATAATACCAAATCTCTTTTGTGGATTTGCCTTTCTCAAAGAAAATCAGGTTGGTGTTTACGGTGGCATAAGGAGCAAAAACCGATTGTGGCAAACGTACAATTGTATGCACATTGCAATCTTCCAAAAGTTTTTGTCTAACTCGCTGCTTCACCCCATCGCCTGTTAAACTGCCATCGGGCAATACAATCCCCGCCCTGCCTTTGTCTTTAAGAAGTTGAATGAAAAGGATTAAAAATAAATCTGCGCTTTCCTTAGTGCGGAAACTCATTGGAAAATTGGTTTCCATTCCATCGCCAACCACACCGCCAAATGGTGGATTTGCAACAATAATATCAACTCTATCTTTTTGCTTAATTGATGTTAACTCACGACTTAAAGAATCTGTATTATCAATTTTTGGTACTTCAATATCGTGTGTAATAAGGTTTACAACGCTTAGCATAAAAGGTAGAGGTTTTAGTTCTGTTCCTAAAATGCTATCCTGTAAGGTTTGGCGTTCTTCAATGCTATTAACTTGTTTCTTTAAATGTTCAATTGCACAAACCAAAAAACCACCTGTACCGCAAGCGGGGTCGGAAACTTTTTCACCCAACTTGGGATTAACCATATCAATAATAAATTGAGTTACGGCTCTTGGGGTGTAAAACTCACCTGTATCTTTTTTTGTAGCCAAACCTTGTAAAACATCTTCATAAATTGCATTAAACAGATGGTGTTCCTTACTTAGATTAAAATCAATTTCGTTTAGTTTATTAATCGCTTGGCGGAAAGTTGTTCCACTTTTCATATAGTTGTTTGTTCCCTCAAAAATATTGCGGATAATAATGCCTAAGCGATTGTCGGCTGATACTTTTAGGTTTTTGAGTTGTGGGAATAACTTGTTATTAATGAAATTAATAAGTTCATCGCCTGTTATACCCTCGTCATCCTCTGCCCAATTACGCCATTGTAATTCGCTCGGAATTGGCGATTTGTAATTTGGGTCAATTATTTCTTTTTCTTTGTCCTTGTCGTCAAAAAGTTTTAGAAAAATCATCCACCCCAATTGCTCAATTCTTTGAGCATCGCCACTCAAACCAGGGTCTTTACGAAAAATATCTCTGATTGACTTTATTATTCCTCCGATGTTGCTCATAATCCAATTTGCTTTTTAGCAATCTTAATAATTGTACTTAATGCAGTTTCTGCTAGTTCGCTGTATGCTTTTTCTTTGAATGCATCTTTTAAATCTTTGAAAATACTATCTAATTTATCGAATTCTTTCTGAACTTTTAGTTCGCTTTTGTCTTCATTAATTGCTTCAATTAGAGGTTTAGCATTTGCTTTCTTTAGAATATTATCCAATAGATGCAAAAACTCAGTATACTTAATTACAAGTTGGTTTCTATTCATTGTATAATCAATAGAAGACCCTCCTTCAATAACAAATCTCTCGATTAACCTATGAACGTGCAAATCATCAATATATATTCTAACTTTCCCATTCTCTTTGTCTTCTGTTTCAAGTTTTTTACCATCTAAAGCATTGAATATTTGTGTCCAATTATATCGGTCTGTTAAATCAAGATTTAAGTATTTTGCAGACCTTGTCATTTCAAGACTTCGAAGTTTCGCTGGTGTTACTTTTAAAACTCTCATCAAATCAAAGCGGTTTTTAATCTTTGATTTGTCAATGTTTTGTAAAAGTTGGTGAAACATATAGGCTTCAAAATCCGCTTTACTTAAAAGACCTAAACCTAGTTCTTCAAAGCTTTTAATCAAAGCATCACCAAAGTTTTTACTCCCATTCTCTATTAATATTTCAGATAATTTTTCCATTATGCAACTTTATAAAGTTCGTTTTCTAATTCTCTAATAGCTTTTTCGTATTCCTCACGACTACCAAAAACTTTTATGATTTCTGTAACAGAGCCAAACTCATTAATTGGTGGAACTGTAAGAATTTGTATGTTTTCTATGTTTTCAATTCCTTGGTCTGCGTACTTGTCAAGTAATGCTTCTAATACCTTTCTTGCCTGTTCGCCATACTTTGTGAAGTAGTTTCGTTTCTTGACATTGTTCGCTCTTTCTTTCCTTGTCATTGGGGGCTGGTCGTAAGCAACGTGGCAAATTAAATCAAACAAATCTACTTGTTTATCCACTGCATCGTAAAGGGCATTTACCATTACACCCTGTTCAATCAGCTCATTTATTATTGCTTCCTTACGTTCAGAACTTTGCCAATTATTTAAAAAGTCATCTAACGATTTGTATTTGCCGTTGATAATTTCCTTAGTATGGTCTTTTAAACTAACCGTAATTGGTTTTCCGTGCTGGTCGAAATGCAATTCACGACTTATTAAAACAGAGACATCAACGCCATTTACAACAACTTTTTGTCTTGGTCGTGGTGGCTCGGGTGGAATTGGGGGTAACGGTGGCTCTGGTTGTGGTGGCGTTATTTCAATTTCTTCGCCTGTTTCTTCGTCAATTACAGGTTCATCAAAATTTTCTTCCTCATCAACAATATTGCTTAAGTCGGTTTCTTCGCTAACGGGTTTAACTCTAATAGGTTCACCGTCAAAATCAGGATCAGCAAATAGGTCTGTTGCGTTTCTAAAATCTAAAATTGTGAAATACAATTTTCCATACTCTTCGTTGATTCTTGTTCCTCGTCCAATAATCTGTTTGAACTTTGTCATTGAGCTAATGTTGGAGTCAAGAACAATAACTTTACAGGTTTGAGCGTCAATTCCTGTTGTCATTAATTCAGAAGTAGTTGCAATTACAGGGTATTTTTCTTCGGGATTAATAAAGTTGTCGAGTTCTCTTTTTCCCTCATCGTTGTCGCCTGTAATCTGCATTATGTATTTATAATTTTCGGCAACTAAATCTGCATTTTGTTTTGCTAAGTCTGTTCTTAATCTTTCTGCGTGGTCAATATCAACACAAAATGCAATTGTCTTTGCAAAGCGGTCGTAACCTTTCAGAAATTCTGATATTTTTTTTGCAACTGTTTCCGTTCTTTCTTCAATGATTAGTTTCTTTTCAAAATCCTTTCTGTCATAAATTCTATCTTCAATTTCGTTTCCTTCTATGTCGGTTTTACCTTGTTCTGGTCGCCAACCTTCCAAATCAATGTTTAATCCAATTCTAATTACTCGATATGGAGCAAGAAAACCATCATCAATCCCCTGTTTTAAGGAATAAGTATAAACAGGCTCATTAAAATATTCAATATTGCTTACTGTGTCAGTTTCTCGTGGTGTTGCTGTTAAACCAATTTGTGTTGCTTTTGTAAAGTATTCTAATATTTCTCTCCAAGCACTATCTTCTCTTGCGCTTCCACGATGGCACTCGTCAACTATAATTAGGTCAAAGAATTCTGGACTAAATTGCTTATAAATATTTTTATCCTCTTCGTTTCCGCTTAAACCCTGATAAAGTGCAAGATAAATTTCAAAACTTTTGTCAACCATACGGTGTTTTACCACCGTCATTTTTTCTTTGAAATGTTTAAAATCGCCTCTACGTGTTTGATAAATCAAAGCATTTCGGTCAGCTAGGAAAAGGATTCTTTTTTTGGTTCCGCTTTTCCAAAGCCTATGAATTATTTGAAATGCAGTGTATGTTTTTCCTGTTCCTGTTGCCATTACAAGCAAAATTCTATTTTGCCCGTTTGCAATTGCTTCAACAGTTCTGTTAATTGCAATTTGTTGATAGTATCTAGGTTGTCTATTTGCTGAGTCAATGTAGTAATCCTCTGATGCAATTTTTTCTGCTTCGGGCGTATAAATTCCTTTGTAGATTTTATATTTTTCCCAAAGTTCCTCAGGTGTTGGAAAACTATCTAAATCAATTTCCTTTTCAATTTCGCTGTCTTTTGCTGTTCTGTCGTGATATAAAAATCCATCTCCATTACTACTGAAAACACAAGGAATATCTAGTATTCGAGCATAATCTAAACCTTGTTGAATTCCTGTTCTTATTGAATGATTATTGTCTTTTGCTTCAATTATTGCAATTGGAATATTTGGTTTATAGTAAAGAATATAGTCTGCACGTTTTCTCTTACCTCTTGCGGTCATTTTGCCACGTACATAGATTTTACCGTCAGTAAAAGAAACTTCTTCTCTTATCTGCAATTGAGTGTCCCAACCTGAATTAACTAATGCAGGAGTAATGAACTTTGTACAAATGTCTCTTTCTGATAAGCTTTTCTTGTCCATTATTTAAAACTCAATTTTTAAAGTCTAAAAATACTAATTATTCTTCAGCGGGGGAAGAAAAGGCTCTTTTGGATTTGCAGAAGGGTGGGTTTCGTGCGTTGGGGCAAATGCAAATGTGCCTTTTGTGCGTTGGCAAATTTGTATTCCTTCTTTTCTAAAAGTGCGGTCGGCAAATAAAAAACTTTCCAATTTCATAATTCATTTTTCTATTAATTTTCTATATGGTTTACTTTTAATGTCGTGTCAAACAGGCTTCTACGCTGTCTTCTACGCTTGTGCACAACGGTTGGGGGTACGTTGCGTGCCCCGTCGGTTCAGGGCGGTTTTCGTATCCACCCGATAAATTTACATTGAAACAGGATAATTTCCTAATCGACCAGCCCTGGGGCATGCGATGTACCCTTTGTTGGTGCCTGTACTTTTCTTCTTTATCTCAATCTGTTCTGCGCTCGCCCGTGCGCTGGCCAAAGGAAATATTTGCGCGCTGGAGTTCTTAAATCATAACGCCCAACTTTCCCTCGCAGCGTTCTTTTCTAATGCAATTTTCCAAAACTGAAATTCAATCCGCCGATAAATTCGAGGTGAAATTCTTTCGTGCAGGATTTGGGTCAAGGTGT
>Ga0334893_1003340_pt1 | contig 10367 bp, 9 predicted proteins | sample GraSluR3_MG_5_FD_207218 | JGI IMG/M metagenome (GOLD analysis project Ga0334893, IMG submission 207218) | Sludge microbial communities from methane-producing bioreactor in Wageningen University, Netherlands - Granular Sludge_09_05-R3 | ecosystem: Engineered > Bioreactor > Anaerobic > Unclassified...
TTCCTTGCTAGTCCTATTCTTCAAAACGACTAAAGAAAAGGCTGTGAAGTCAGCGACTTCCCCAGCCTTTTTTCCCTTATAGGTAGCACCGATAGCGTGAGCACTATCAGCTAGGATGATTACTCTGTCGAATACTGCTTGCACAGGAGAGGTCGGAGTATAGAGAGCCTTCTTCTCTTCGACAACCTGATAAAGATGGTCGTAGTCGATCATGACCCCGCCGAGGTCTACGGAGATGATGGCTTTTGTCTTGCTGGTGATCGCTCTTCCGACAGCGTCGTAATCCATGAGAAATGAATCAGGAGAAACGTCAACGAGAACAGGAGTAGCGCCAACGTGTATGATGGGACTACAAGAAGCGGTGTAGGTGAAGGCGCTGGTGATGACTTCATCACCGGGACCGATGCCCATAAGAATCAGGGCTAACTCAAGGGCTGCTGTCGCGGAGTTCAAGCAACAGACAGTGCTGGTATTGCAGAATGCGGCGAGGTTCTTCTCAAACAGTTTTGTTTTTGGACCTGTGGTAATCCAACCCGATCGCAAAGTGTCGACGACTTCATCTATCTCTTCTTGGGTAATGTCAGGAGGAGAGAAAGAAATGGGCTTGTGTAATTCCATCAAAGTATTCCTTACCAATCAAGTAAAAACCGAAAGGAGGTTTTCACATATATAGCCGTGTTGTGAACATAAAGCCTCATCCTCTGAAGTCCAGACAAGAAGCACGATGTCGGAAGGAGGAAATAGTTGCATAAAAGAGTCAAAAGAGTGTTCTTTATATAGGTCTGCAGGCAAGTTGTTTGCATCAAGAACTGAGTCGATCATCTGAAAGAGTTCATCCTTTGGACCGTAGAAACAAATCTTTTTCCCAGGATTTCTTCTTTGTAAGCTGTTAACAGCCCGTGTAATCTTTTGTTGGTAGTCCAACAACTCCCTATACACCCTCACTACATACCCATACGTCCTCTCCAACTTACTTGCTATCCCGGCGGGGGTGAGGAAGTACTTGACGGAGTTGGGTTGGAGGCGGTCTATCTTGATCAGGCCTTTTTTTACAAGGCGCTTGATGAGAATATTGATGGTTCCCAAGGATACACCGACGTGCTCAGACAGTTGGCGCTGGGTTGCGTCTGAGTTTTGGTCGATGTAGGAAAGGATGGAAAATTCCTTGGGTGTATAGTCTGATTGCATAGTAGGCGGATGTGTCGAGGAAGTGTGAGTAGGAGTGCTTGGCTGTGTGCCGTTCACCAACTGAACGCTCTTCCTATAGTAAAACCTTTTCAAGAAAGGTATCCCCGAAAAGGAGTGTAGAAAAGGCTGAGAGTGTGTTGTTGCAAGAGACCGAGACCATAGCTTCGCCGATACAGCCCCGGGTTGTAGGAGTGCATTGGTGGGTGAAGCGGTAGGGTCAGAGCAACGGATGCCGAAACAAACGCGCTGCATATCTTCCAAGAGGAAGCGGGGGCTCCCTACTGAAAGAAAAACCTGCAAGGGTGCTCAAAGGTTACACGATGACGAAATAAGTCTTCTGTCACGGGTGTGACGCACTTTGCACTTGCAGACTATAGTAGCACCAGATGCGCAACAGTTCAACCAAAAACCGGATTTTCTTTATAAAATTGATATATTTCTCATATCAGATGTCTGCTCATAGCACAACTGGTGTTGCTCATTGCCAAAAAATTAAGACCGGCACCTCGGTAAACGAAAATGAGCAAAGAAGTTATATATGGTTGTAAGAAGTGGCCTACATAACGGGACTGAAACACTACTAATGTCATAAGATTTTGATTTGAAGGGTGTAAAACAAATCTTTTTTGAGAAATTCCTGAAGCAAATTTAAAACGGATGCCTCTTTAGAGCTAAGAATCGATAATAGGAGGAAGCTCTATGCAGTTTCAACAAGCGCTGTGTCTGGCGATGGAAGAGAGGCACGTAAGTCAAGAAATGTTAGCCGCGCGAACCGACGCAAACCCGAGGTGGATCGTCGAGGTGACGACAAATCCGGAATGGCATCCAAAGCTGGATACCATTCTACGGCTTTGTCTTGCGCTCAGGTACGACGTAATTTCGTTTTTGGAGTTGGCAGAGGTCGGATCGCGCGGCTTAGCTCCAAGCTCCAAGCTCCAAGCTCCAAGCTCCAAGCTCCAAGCTCCAAGCTCCAAGCTCCAAGCTCCAAGCAAAGAAGATTTTACGTTGGAAGAGCAGATGCTTCTGTTGTTGGAGGTGATGCCGTTTCATGTGTCGAGAGCTTTGCGGGCTGCGCGGCTTGAGGCAGGGTTGTCGCAGAGGAAGCTTTCTAAGCTTACGACGTTTTCTGTGTGTTCGATTAGTCTGCGTGAAGGATATCGGAATACGAGCTATCCTACGGTTACGACGCTTGGTTTATACTGCGAGGCGTTTAAGATAGAACTTGCACAGTTCATGGCCTGGGTGTTCTTCTTTACGAGGCAAGATCAAGGCCTGATGCCGATCGATTCCTTGAAGTTGTATGAGAAGTGGTAGTTGAGCGCACTCTCGAAGGCCTCAAAGTCGCGCGCTTTGAGGGCGTCGAGGATGCGCTTGTGTTTTTCATAGCGCAGGGTGCTGTCATCGATGAACTTAGCCCGGTAATAACGGTCGCAGGCCCAGGCTGAGTCGATGAAGGCGATCAAGACGTCGTTGTTGATGTTGCGCAAGATCACCTTGTGGAAGTTTGCGTCCAAGGTGTAGAAGTCGATATGGCTGTCTGCTGTTTTCATGGTGTCCAAGAGCTGCTCGAGCTCGGAAAGCTGCTCGTCTGTCATGGTGTCGAAGCTTTGCCGGGCGAAGCCGAGCTCCAAGACCCTGCGCACCTGTTGTGACTGGCTGACCAGGTCGACGTCTTCACCGATGAGGTTCAAGAAGATCACCGAGGAGAGGAAGTTTGCGTTGAAGCTGTTGACGACGATGCCCACGCCGGGTTTGCTGGAGACGACCCCGATGATCTCCAAGGTTTTGATCGCCTCGCGCAGCACGTTGCGCGAGACGCCTAAGGCCTTGGACATCTCCATCTCGGTGGGAAGCTTGTCCCCCGGCTGGAGGTTGTTCTGCACGATGTAACCACGAAGTTCCTCGTAGACCTGCAAATACAACTTCTTGTTCTTTAAGTTCTTCATGTTCCTTCCCGCCTCGTATGTCCTGTCTACCATATCCAAAAGAACGTGGTGTATCAACGCTTGTGACTGGCAAAATCCATCAAAAGCTGATCGTGCATCCCGTCGATGAATGCCCACATCCTATCCATCACCTCTTGTGAAGGCCGGTTGAAAGGCCGACGTACAGGACCGACGTCGACCCCGCTGTCGGTGAGCAGTTGCTTGATCACGCCGAAGTGCCCGTATCGTACTGCCTCGACGATGAACCGCGTTGCGTGTCGCTGCACTTCCATGGCCTGTGTATAACAGCCCTTTTGACAGAGGTCATAGATCTTGAGAAATACGTCGGGGATGATGTTGTAGAAAGAACCGATCAAGCCGTCGCTGCCGGCGAGCAAGCCCTGGGTTGCCATCTCGTCACAGCCTGAGTAGACCATGAAGTCAGGACCGAGGCGCTCTTTGAGCAGCGCCATGTCATGATGCTGGGTACCGGTGAACTTCAAGCCGCAGACGCCGTCGATGGTAGCAAGTCGCAGTACCAGGTCGTTGCCCATCAAAGTGGCGAGGGCGATGTTGTAGACGATCATGGGCAGATCGACGCTGCTGCAAAGGTCCTCGTAATACCGAAAGATTTCATCAGGGGTGTACTGGTAGTAGAAGGGAGGAACGCTGCTGATGGCGTCAGCGCCGATGGCTTGGGCATGCTGGGCAAGCTCGATGCCAAGCTTGGTGCTGATGGCCCCGACGTGGACGATGACCGGTATGCGGTTGTTCACGCGCTGTACGACCTCCTGGGCAAAGCGCTTGCGTTCCTCGATGGTCATCAAGAACCCCTCACCGGTACTGCCGGTGAGGTACAGGCCGTGTACGCCGCTGGCGATCAGGTGCTCGACAAGAAGACCTGAGCGCTTCAAGTCGAGTTGCTCCTGCTCGTCGAAGGTGCTGAGCATTGCAGGGATGACGCCGGTAATATGGCGAATGTTTGGTTTTGAACACATGGTAGAGACTCCTTGGTTATAGTGAAAAGGCTTGTGAAACAAACCTCTGAGCGTAGTGACAGCCAACTAGGTGAGAACCTGCCTCGATCTTCTGCAAGTGAGGAAACTCCCTTTTGCACAGGTCGGTGCAAAAGGCACAGCGAGGATGGAAGGGACACCCCATAGGGATGTCGACCGGACTGGGTACGTCCCCCTGCAAAGGGGTGCGCGTTCGCTTCTTCGTAATATCGGCGATGGGAATGGCAGAAAGGAGAGCCCGGGTATAGGGGTGCAGCGGATGTTTGAAAAGCTCATCGGTGTCTGCAAGCTCGACGATCTTGCCAAGATACATTACGGCAATCCTATCAGCAATGTACTCGACAACCGAGAGGTCGTGAGTGATGAACAAGTAGGTAAGATTTCGCTCAGATTGCAGGGTGCGCAAAAGCTTGAGCACCTGAGCCTGGATCGAGACGTCAAGGGCCGATACAGCCTCATCACAGACGATCAACTGAGGGTTGACCGAAAGCGCTCGGGCGATGCCGATGCGCTGACGCTGACCGCCGCTGAACTCGTTGGGATAGCGAGTCATGTATTCAGGGGGAAGGTTGACGTCGGCCAGAAGCTTGGCGACGAGCTTTCGGCGCTCCTTCTTGCTGCGGATTCCCATCTTCTTAAGAGGATCGTCGAAAGAGCCAAAAATGGTAAAGGAGGGATTGAGTGAAGAGTATGGGTCTTGAAAGATGATCTGCAGATGCCTGCGCGCTTGATCCAGGTCTGCTCCCTTCAGGCTCAACACGTCCTTCTTGCCGTCGGCAAAGTCATAGATGACCTTGCCCCCTGAACTCTGAGAAAGCCGGAGCAAGGATTTGCCCAAGGTGGTCTTGCCGCACCCCGACTCTCCTACGATACCCAGCGTCTCACCACGAAAGATCTCCAAGTCAACGCCGTCGACGGCCTTGACGTGACCGACGGTACGTTTGAAAATCCCTTTCTTGACAGGGAAGTAGGTTTTCAGTCCCTCAATCTTCATCAGCACTTCACGCCTGTCGCTCATTCATCAGCTCCTTATAGTTGAAACAACGAACCATGTGTCCGTCTTGGTCGATGATCTGCTCATCGGGCATCGCTTTATGACACTCTTGTGTTGCAAAATCGCATCGAGGGGCGAACTGACACCCCTTAGGCCGGTCGAAGGGATCGGGTGTTGTGCCTCTGATCGGCTCAAGACTCTGCTCTTTCCCCTTTCCCAGTACCGGAATGGAAGCGAGTAATGCACGTGTGTACGGATGGGCTGGGCAACCCATCACCTGCACGACCGAGCCACGCTCGACGATGTTGCCCATATACATCACCGCCACGTCGTCAGCCATCTCACAGACAACGCCCATGTCGTGGGTTATCAGAAGGATGGAGGTCTCTTTCTGCTCTTTCAAAGCATGCATGAGGGCAAATATCTGGGCTTGGATGGTGACATCCAAGGCAGTGGTAGGCTCATCAGCAATGAGGATCTTGGGATCGCAGGCCATGGCCATGGCGATCATGGCACGCTGGCGCATGCCTCCTGAGTATTGATGGGGATACTCCCCTGCTCGTTGCTCTGGCAGAGGAACTCCCATCTGCTTGAGCAGCTCTACAGAGCGCTCTCGAGCCTTCTTCTTGGAAAGATTGGTATGATTCAATATCATCTCATCTATCTGGAACCCTACCGAGAAGACGGGGTTCAAGGCTGTCATGGGGTCTTGGAAGATCATGGCAATGTCTTCACCCCTGAGGCGCCGCATCTCTCGTGCATTGCGAGAGAGGCGCTCGATATGTACCGCCCCCTCTTGTGCATGGTAGGTGATCGTGCCCTGTTCTATACGGCTGAGTGATGGCAGCAACTGCATGATTGCGTTGGCCGTCACGCTCTTGCCGCAGCCTGACTCACCGACAAGGCAGAGGGTCCTTCCCTTGCTCAGGGAAAACGAAACATTGCGCAGGGCTTTGTTGCACCGTTGGTTGGTGTAGAAGTTGACACAGAGGTCGTCCACGGTAAGTATTGGTTCGTGTTGCATATCAGCCTACCTGTGTGGGGTCTGCGGCATCACGCAACCCGTCGCCGATGAAATTGATCGCCATGACAAAGAGTGTGATGACCAAACCTACAGGAAGCCAAACCCACCAAGCACCCCGCAGGATGTTCAGATCCTGGGCGACATTGAGGATGTTTCCCCAGGTGGCCTGCTCCAAGGGAACCCCGAGGCCAAGAAAGCTCAGGGCAGCTTCCTGAAGGATGAACATTGCCGTGGAGAGCGTGATGTTTACAAAGATCGGTCCTACTGCATTGACAAGCATATGCTTGAAGCTGATGGTAAAGCTTCCGATCCCGAAGGCCTGCAGGGCCTGGATGTACTCCATTTCACGGATGCTGAGCATCTGCGACCGAGCCATGCGATACATACTCGGCCAGCCGGTGAGGATGAAGATCAACAAGAGGTTCCACAAGCTCTGACCTACGATGGTCACGAGGATGGAAACGAGGATGATCTGGGGAAAGCTCATCATGATTTCACTGACTTTCATCACCAGGGCGTCGAGGGCCCCACGCCGGTAGCCGGCGTAGGTTCCCAGGCTGACTCCGATGAGCGCTGCTCCCAGAGCCGAACCAAGCCCTACAAAGATCGAGATACGTCCGCCATAGAGGATACGTGAGAAGATGTCCCGCCCGATCTGGTCTGTTCCCAATAGATGGGCCCTTGAGGGAGGGGAAAGGCGGTTGCGCAAATCGATGGCATTCGGTCCATATGTGCTGATCAAGGGTGCTGCCATGCAGGCGAGCAACAGGATGAGAAAGAGCACCAAGCCGATGATCGCCAAAGGGTTTGCCGCGATTTTGCGCAAGGTGCGGTTGGTCGTATTGCCTGAAAGCCTGCCTTGTTCCTCAAGAAGAAGCAGGCGGTCCATCTTGCGATTCAGAGCGTCTCTTGCCACTTTTGGACTCCTTTATGAGAGCTTGACCCGAGGATCGAGCAAGGCGGTAGCGATATCGACCAGGATGCTGGCGATCAAAACAATAAGGACACTGAAGAAGGCAACCATCATCACGATGGGGGTGTTCTGGCTCCGTACTGCAGAGACAAACATCTGCCCCACTCCGGGCCACTGAAAAACCTGCTCGATAACGACCGAACCACCGATGAGCATCGGAAGACGGAAGCCTATGAGCACAGCCACCGGCGTCATGGCCACCCGAAGCCCATGCACCAAGTTTACCCGCCACGGGGGCAACCCCTTGCTGCGGGCAGTCTTGATGAACTCCTTGTTCAGGGAATCGAGCATACTTGAGCGGCAGTAGCGCATCACCCCGGCAGTCATGGAGAGCGCCAGTACCACGGAGGGAAGAATGAGATGGTCCAGTCGTTGCAAGAAGGCCTCGTTGCCCACCGTCAGACGACCGCCTACCGGAAACCAACCCAATTTGAAAACGAATACCACAATCATGATAAGGCCGAACAAAAACTGGGGGATGGCCACCCCGATCATTCCCATGACCGTTAGGACGTTGTCAGAGAGCCTTCCCTTGTACAAGGCCGAGACTACGCCCAATATGCTGCCGAACAAGGTGGAGAGCACCAAGGCGGCAAGAGAGAGCTCAAGCGTGGCCGGGAGGGTGTTTGCGAGCAGGGAGCTCACGGCAACCCCGCTTTGGAGGCTGTATCCAAAATCGCCCTGCACCAAATTGACCAGCCAGGTCCCATACCGAACCAAGAATGGAGCATCCAAGCCCAATTCTGAGCGCAACAGGTCCAATTCAGCTTGGCTGATCGTTGCCAAAGCATCGGGGGGAATCATAAAATCGACCGCATCACCGGGCATGAGTTCCATGCCCAGGAAAATGAGGAAGCTGATCACCAACAAGAGGGGAATCAGAAGTAGGAATTTTCGGATGATGAATGAAATCACCGGACAACCTCCAAGAAGAACATCTGTGATGCAGCCTAAGAGCGCTGCATCACCTATTGTAGCAGATTACTTATTAGCAGGATGCGGATACTGGTTTACCCAGAACAGGCGGGTATAGCGGATGTTCACAGGATTAACCGTCATATGCGCAATCTTTTCGATGGCCTGGGCATCGGCGACGCTCTTGCTCCAAGCATAATCAATACGACCACTTTCGGCGTTCTTGATCAGGTTGCCGTCATTTTCCTTGCTGGCATGCAGGTATATCTTCTTGATGTTCCCACTGCCGGTGCGATAGTAATTGGCATTGCGCTCAAGGATTGCGTAGTTGTCCATGACTGTCTGCGCCACTTTGAAGGGACCGGTGCCAATGGGATTTTGCCAGAACGCGTTCTGCTGGAAGAGCACTGGGTTGCTTGATCCGAGCAGGTGCTTGGGAAGGATCGGCCACTGGCTGAAGGTCAGCAAGGCATTGGGATCGAGTGTTTCGAAGGTTACGACAACCTTGTTGCCCTCTACCCGTACTCCGCTGATGGATGATGCTTTCCCTTCAAGATAGGCATCGGCACCAGAGATGGACTTGAGTGTGTTCAAGGCAACTGCATTGAGGCCGGGTGTCTTGATCAGGTACTCAAAGGTGAAGAGTACATCATCAGAGGAGAATCTTCTGCCGTCATGCCACAGCACGTCGGTGCGTAGGTCGAAGGTGATCTGCATGCCGTCGGCAGAGACGGTGTAGGATTTGGCAAGCATGCCTTCTGTAGGGGTGAGGTTCTCGTCGGCATTGATCAGCTTGTCGAAGAGGAGTTCCTGATAGAGGTACAAGCCTGGGTTGACCACAGGAGCCTCATAGAATTCCATCGGACCGCCGTTGGAGTAGATCATGCCGTCAGGACGGGTGGTGGTCCAATCGAGAATATTCTTTTCATAGCTGAACTGGTCGTTGCCCAAGGCATTCTGCTTCAGGTCGATCTTGTCGCTGATGTAGATGAACGAGAGCTGGTGATACAGAGGAATGTTGTACATATTCTTGTTGATCTCTCGCTGCAGGGCCTTGAATGCTTCTATCTGCTTTTGGACATCGGCGGTGGCCCGGGTGGCCTTAACCAGCTCGTCCAAGCCTTCCTGATACGGAATTGTGGAGTTGTTGCTGGCAGTGCTCTCAAAACGGTCATAGAATTCATTCTCACTCAGGGCTGCTACTGCTGCATAGGCAAGGTCCCATTTGACTTCAGAGGGTCCTACCTTGCGGTCAGCGGGGGGTGTCCACAGTTGTGCAGAGAGGTCGCCTTCGAGCTTTCTAAATGAGGATTTGACCCCTACCGCCGCCCAATACTGCTGGAGGATCGCCATAAGATCGACTGTCTGCTGGTCGCTGTAATAATAGACGACATCAAGGGTATAATCCTTTGGCCAACGAGCTTCTTGCAATAAAGCCTTGGCTTTTTCGGGATTGTAGTCGTAGGACTCAAGACCCTCTGCCAAATAAACGCCGGGGCTTGTCATGGAGATTGCGCGCTCGGCCATCCCCTCAAAAAGCTCATCAACAATGGTTTGCATATCGATGGCAAGCAACAGTGCTTGACGGACACGCACGTCAGATAGCACGGTTCCTTTCTCCTGCCATGGGGCAGTGCTGACACTCGCTTCCTTTGTACCAGTGGCAAACAGGCTGACACTGAGACTGAGCAGTACTACAAGAACAATGATTTTTTTCATATTCCATCTCCTTTGTTAGATTGTAGTTTGTACTACAATGTCAGTATTAAACAGAAATACTCTCCTGTCAAATAGATTTTTAGGAAATATTTCTTTGCAGTAAGCCTATATTTGGCCATAGATTACCTGCAATGAGATATTTTCGATTAAGAATGTAGGATAATCTATACAGGTATCCCCTCCCCGAGCCTCTAGCCGTTTTGTCGAGGCTTGCGTATAATTAGACACATGTCTAGCTCATTCATTACGAAGCAAGCGTTGGCCGATGCGCTGAAGCAGTGCATGCAAACCAAAACACTGGAGAAGATATCCATTGCCGACATCTGCTTGGTGTGTCAGCTGAACAGGAAGAGTTTCTACTATCACTTCAAAGACAAGTATGCGCTGGTGGTGTGGATCTTCAATCAGGAGATCGGCTATCTGCTCAGAGAGTACATTGAGCAAGGTTCTTCGTACCTTGTTGCCTTGAAGCTCTGCACGTATTTTGAGGAGCATCGAGACTTCTATATGCATGCTCTCTCTGACGGCTGTCCTGGGGCACTGCGCGATCATTTGGTGGGAGAGCTCGAGCCCTTGGTGAGCAAGACGCTCTCACTGGACAGCAAGAGCGAGA
>Ga0334893_1003351_pt1 | contig 10340 bp, 8 predicted proteins | sample GraSluR3_MG_5_FD_207218 | JGI IMG/M metagenome (GOLD analysis project Ga0334893, IMG submission 207218) | Sludge microbial communities from methane-producing bioreactor in Wageningen University, Netherlands - Granular Sludge_09_05-R3 | ecosystem: Engineered > Bioreactor > Anaerobic > Unclassified...
TTCCTGATTCATCTTTCTTAAAACTTCAGCATAATCTTGAAACATCTTGTAATCATGATCTTTAATTATTATTGATCCACCAATAGTAACCACTATTCGCATTCTATCACCATATCAATTAATATTACTATAAATATAAAAAACTGTGGATTTTATGTTTATTACTAATATTATTTATTAATAATATAACATGTTTTTAATTTTAATCCTAAAATAGTCTGATTTTAACTCAGTTAAAATGCCAGAATTTGAAAGTGTTAGTCAATTTCAATCCTAAAATAGTCTGATTTTAACTTATTTAGTGCCGGAGGTAGTGTTTTTGCTGAATTAATTTCAATCCTAAAATAGTCTGATTTTAACACGGGTTTTAAAAACTGCCATTTTATACAACCTCTGTATTTCAATCCTAAAATAGTCTGATTTTAACTGTTCTTTGCTTTTATCACGTAAAGACTCTTGATGATTTCAATCCTAAAATAGTCTGATTTTAACGAGAAACGTTTTTGTATATAATCTTCTATTTTAAATATTTCAATCCTAAAATAGTCTGATTTTAACCTTTTTAAGGTCGAAAGTTTCGATACAGAAACATTAAAATTTCAATCCTAAAATAGTCTGATTTTAACTTTCAATTATTCGTCTTAATGTCCTGTCATATACGCATTTCAATCCTAAAATAGTCTGATTTTAACGAGATTAGACAGTTTTAATCAGAGGTGACTAAAAAATTTCAATCCTAAAATAGTCTGATTTTAACAGGTTGGTAAAGGTAAACATAACCCGGAAGGAATGATTTCAATCCTAAAATAGTCTGATTTTAACATTCATGATGTTAAAAAAGGTACTTGGATCCCGGTGCAGCATTTCAATCCTAAAATAGTCTGATTTTAACCTATCAATCCTTTCAATGCAATTGTATCATATAACGCATTTCAATCCTAAAATAGTCTGATTTTAACATTGATAAGGGTGTTATTTCTCCGGTCAATAAAGGTAATTTCAATCCTAAAATAGTCTGATTTTAACTTAGCGTCGTAACGTTGTCGTATGTATTTAGCAACATTTCAATCCTAAAATAGTCTGATTTTAACTAAAAGTATGGTCTAAAAGCCCTCCTTTATAATTGATTTCAATCCTAAAATAGTCTGATTTTAACTATTAGCGTCGTAACGTTGTCGTATGTATTTAGCAACATTTCAATCCTAATAGTCTGATTTTAACTAAGTTTAGACGGTTATATTGATAAAATGAGAGAAAAATTTCAATCCTAAAATAGTCTGATTTTAACTTTACTGGAGTTAGAACAATATATTTACCAATCCAAATTTCAATCCTAAAATAGTCTGATTTTAACGTGTATATCAAAAGCACTACCCGGATGAGGGATTTTAATTTCAATCCTAAAATAGTCTGATTTTAACCAGATTAAGGTTAAATACAGTAGGAACAATATTGATATTTCAATCCTAAAATAGTCTGATTTTAACCAGATTAAGGTTAAATACAGTAGGAACAATATTGATATTTCAATCCTAAAATAGTCTGATTTTAACCCGGTTTAATAGCAGTTAAAAGCCTAAAAAAATTCTCATTTCAATCCTAAAATAGTCTGATTTTAACTTAATTTGGAAAGATCCTTTATTTTTCCGTGACTTATATTTCAATCCTAAAATAGTCTGATTTTAACAATAATATCCCATTTGGAGTCCATAGGCTTGATGATATTTCAATCCTAAAATAGTCTGATTTTAACGTAACTGGCTGAGTAAGCCACATGCTAATAAAGCAGATTTCAATCCTAAAATAGTCTGATTTTAACAGTCCTAAGTGCTACTGAAAAAATACTGAAACTTTTATTTCAATCCTAAAATAGTCTGATTTTAACAGTTTAAACCTCTCAGTACCGAGTAGGTGTTACTTAATTTCAATCCTAAAATAGTCTGATTTTAACCTCGCCAATGTCTTTCCCTTGACTAGCTATGTTTATATTTCAATCCTAAAATAGTCTGATTTTAACAAAGTAACGCCTCGACGCAGAATGAGAGTTACCAAATTTCAATCCTAAAATAGTCTGATTTTAACGCGTTCCCCAAGCATTTGTACCTCCCCTGTAACTCCATTTCAATCCTAAAATAGTCTGATTTTAACCACTGCCAGCTGTGAAGATAGTACGAACTATACGTATTTCAATCCTAAAATAGTCTGATTTTAACCGAACAAAAAGAAAATTATACTAAAGCCTTTAAATATATTTCAATCCTAAAATAGTCTGATTTTAACTGTTTTACAAGCTAATTTTTCGCAATCATTAACCCATTTCAATCCTAAAATAGTCTGATTTTAACCTCTTCTATATCCTCTACTTCCTCTTTTTCAGGTTTATTTCAATCCTAAAATAGTCTGATTTTAACAGTACTGGTGGAGGTAGTGGTAGTTCTATTTTAAGACATTTCAATCCTAAAATAGTCTGATTTTAACTATGTCTTTGTCACTGAAGGGTTCAAAGCTGAAACTATTTCAATCCTAAAATAGTCTGATTTTAACGGTAATTCTGTGTTGGGTATGCTGTCATTGTCTTCATTTCAATCCTAAAATAGTCTGATTTTAACGATATAACAATGGATGATGATTTCTTCTGCAATGTCATTTCAATCCTAAAATAGTCTGATTTTAACTTAATTCCTCAAGTGTGTCCTCTGTTGCGGGGTTAACCGATTTCAATCCTAAAATAGTCTGATTTTAACAAGAATTACGCAACCTCACAATCAACAATTTATTACATTTCAATCCTAAAATAGTCTGATTTTAACTCCAATCAATTAATTCATCAATACTTTTAAAATCAGGATTTCAATCCTAAAATAGTCTGATTTTAACACGTTTACTCTATTATTAAAGAAAAAATTATTAAAATTTCAATCCTAAAATAGTCTGATTTTAACGAATAATAAAATTAAAGGAGATGGTATATTGACAGAATTTCAATCCTAAAATAGTCTGATTTTAACACATAGCTAGGAGTAAAGCCTTTTTAAAAATAAGTTAATTTCAATCCTAAAATAGTCTGATTTTAACCTGATATTAGGCCTTTGTCTTGTTATCTCCTCTATTTCATTTCAATCCTAAAATAGTCTGATTTTAACCAGGTACACGCCAGGGAATATACTATCCCTTCCCATTTCAATCCTAAAATAGTCTGATTTTAACCCGGCTATAAATATGGCTTAATTTGTGAATGGTGCAAATTTCAATCCTAAAATAGTCTGATTTTAACTTGTTATTATTAAAAAAAAGTTGTTTATCATAAGAAGATTTCAATCCTAAAATAGTCTGATTTTAACACTGCCATGCTGTACATGGTTTAAATGTGTATACATGATTTCAATCCTAAAATAGTCTGATTTTAACGTTTTTTATACCTCCTACTATTATTTCAATTTACATTTCAATCCTAAAATAGTCTGATTTTAACTGAAATAACAGAAAACCATCTCATACTTATTTTAGAATTTCAATCCTAAAATAGTCTGATTTTAACAATAAACTTGAAAAAGTAATTAATGATTTAAGTAATATTTCAATCCTAAAATAGTCTGATTTTAACAATCTCTCAGAAATTTATCCCGGTGATCGTAATTTTATTTCAATCCTAAAATAGTCTGATTTTAACAGAAACAGTTAAAAATTTATGGAAAGGTTTAATTAAATTTCAATCCTAAAATAGTCTGATTTTAACTTGTCTTTCAAAAAATACTTTCCATTCTTTTTTTGAATTTCAATCCTAAAATAGTCTGATTTTAACATGATTGAAAATTCTAACGAGTATAATAGGAGAATAAATTTCAATCCTAAAATAGTCTGATTTTAACTTTTCATTCCAGAACGCATACCCATCATTATATCTCATTTCAATCCTAAAATAGTCTGATTTTAACACAATTTAACATCACCAACACTATCTTTTATAAACTATTTCAATCCTAAAATAGTCTGATTTTAACTCTGGTCATCAACTTCTAATAGAATAGAAACGACATCATTTCAATCCTAAAATAGTCTGATTTTAACTTTTAATAACTTAATTAATTTTTTTATAATATTTTTTATTTCAATCCTAAAATAGTCTGATTTTAACCTTCATCAATTACTCCGTCCATATTCTCGTCATAGAAATTTCAATCCTAAAATAGTCTGATTTTAACTACTAGTACTTGCCTTCTCCGTTCCTTTACCAGCTCCATTTCAATCCTAAAATAGTCTGATTTTAACTTGCACAATTCACCCTGAATCAAAATGCACACCAGAATTTCAATCCTAAAATAGTCTGATTTTAACACCCTAATTTTTTTAATATATTCCATCTGCATTTTAAATTTCAATCCTAAAATAGTCTGATTTTAACTTTCTCTACCACTCCAATTAAATTCTTCAAATTTAAAATTTCAATCCTAAAATAGTCTGATTTTAACAGAAACCCCAGAAGCAGTTAATATGCAATTAAATGAATTTCAATCCTAAAATAGTCTGATTTTAACCACAACTAAACCAGTTCACAATGCAATACAAAAAAGCATTTCAATCCTAAAATAGTCTGATTTTAACACTTTAAAAGGATTGAAAACCATTTATTAATGAATTATTTCAATCCTAAAATAGTCTGATTTTAACTCCTTCTTAATTGCTAACATTTTAAGATTTGTTTTAATTTCAATCCTAAAATAGTCTGATTTTAACATAACCGCATTCCAAAACAATAGTAATGATATTACTGATTTCAATCCTAAAATAGTCTGATTTTAACTAAGACATAACCATGCCCCATTATCGGTTAATGCTCCTATTTCAATCCTAAAATAGTCTGATTTTAACCAGCCACCCTCCTCCACATAATCTATCCTTTCAAGGTATTTCAATCCTAAAATAGTCTGATTTTAACCTTATATTGAAAATGATGAAATTGTTGATTATTTTCATTTCAATCCTAAAATAGTCTGATTTTAACTCATAACCCTGTAATTCACTGTATTGATCATAAACACGATTTCAATCCTAAAATAGTCTGATTTTAACCCTCATTGAAAAAATCTTTGATGATCCCGTTAAACTCATTTCAATCCTAAAATAGTCTGATTTTAACGATTGTTACATTTAATTAACATTTTTTTCACCTGCATTTCAATCCTAAAATAGTCTGATTTTAACCACTATAATAATTTTTTACTATTATACCAGCACTACCATTTCAATCCTAAAATAGTCTGATTTTAACGATGAACATAGACTAAACCAGATTATTAATAGCACAAGAAAAATTTCAATCCTAAAATAGTCTGATTTTAACACACCTAAATTTAAATAATTTATGTTATATTCTGTGATTTCAATCCTAAAATAGTCTGATTTTAACTTTTTATTTGCGGTGTCTTTATAAAACCAATTATTTGATTTCAATCCTAAAATAGTCTGATTTTAACTTTATATCTTTATATTCCTTTCCTACACGGTTTCGGATTTCAATCCTAAAATAGTCTGATTTTAACAAGAAGGTATTTGTACTGTAACCATAACCTGTACTTATTTCAATCCTAAAATAGTCTGATTTTAACCTCGCTGCAGTTGCATCTGCAAATTCAATCACTTTAAAATTTCAATCCTAAAATAGTCTGATTTTAACTATATCATGTAAATATATAACATATTCTAATAAGTTTTTAAAATTTCAATCCTAAAATAGTCTGATTTTAACGAATTTGTGATGGTAAAAGTATATGATGAAGATAATTTCAATCCTAAAATAGTCTGATTTTAACATTATTAGTTGAATAATTGTTTTGTTTGTTTAAAAAATTTCAATCCTAAAATAGTCTGATTTTAACCTTAACAAACCATTAAATATTCCTACTGATGAAGGAATTTCAATCCTAAAATAGTCTGATTTTAACGATAAAAAAAATCCCCACCATACAAAAAATGTATAGATTTCAATCCTAAAATAGTCTGATTTTAACATCCTAATAGTGGATTATTAAAAACAGGAGATTGGCTATTTCAATCCTAAAATAGTCTGATTTTAACCATTTTTATATCCCGCCCCCCATTTTTTACAAGGCAGATTTCAATCCTAAAATAGTCTGATTTTAACCTGACAGAAGCCCTGACAGAAGCCCTGACAGAATCAATTTCAATCCTAAAATAGTCTGATTTTAACCTTGAAATATTATGATGGAAAGAATGATAACAGCTAATTTCAATCCTAAAATAGTCTGATTTTAACCGCTTGTACATGAAGATCATCATCCTATACCGTTAGATATTTCAATCCTAAAATAGTCTGATTTTAACAACCCTCCCAAAGAGCGCTGATAAGCCCGGCAAATCATTTCAATCCTAAAATAGTCTGATTTTAACTATGAGCACGGGGAAGTGTACTTGTAGTTTGAGTGAATTTCAATCCTAAAATAGTCTGATTTTAACAAGATACTATGATGACTTTGAAGACGGTTTATTAACATTTCAATCCTAAAATAGTCTGATTTTAACGTGTGGAGATGGTGAATGATGGAACAGAGATTAAAATTTCAATCCTAAAATAGTCTGATTTTAACTAATATTACTATTTGCATAAAAAACAACAGTTCTTATTTCAATCCTAAAATAGTCTGATTTTAACGTAAGTTCCATCCACATTAATCTCATTATTGTTAAAATTTCAATCCTAAAATAGTCTGATTTTAACTTTTGTATTTTTTTCCAATATACAAAAGATGTTTTTATTTCAATCCTAAAATAGTCTGATTTTAACACTGTAGAGAATGTTCATCTCTACGGAGGTGTTATTGAATTTCAATCCTAAAATAGTCTGATTTTAACTCTTAAGGGTTGCATTGTATATCTCATCAATATTCAATTTCAATCCTAAAATAGTCTGATTTTAACCTCCCATATAGCCTTAACACTATCTATACGACTATATTTCAATCCTAAAATAGTCTGATTTTAACTATTAAACATGGTGGTTTACTGATTAAAGATGCTAGATTTCAATCCTAAAATAGTCTGATTTTAACAGGCCCGAAATTTGCCATATTTCCTAAAATACATACTATAATTTACTCTATAGACAACTTAAAATTGTCGATTTACAATTCCCTAATTCATTTATAAGGAACGACGACTTATTAAAAGAGATACTTTAAAGGGAAATGGAAACTATATACCTTTTTTTACTATTTATAGATCTAATTATGGGGAATATTTCGAAAAAAATATGAATTACATAGTTAGAATCAATTTAGATATAAAATAATCTATTGTAAGTTTAATCTTTAGTTAAAAAGTTTTCTGATAAACGATCCAGAATCCGTACTCTAAAGACAAAAAAATATAAAAAAAATAATTAATGTTACTATAAAAGCCTATAAATTAAATTATTCCATCTATAGGTGATTTTTCAACTCCTAAAACCTTTCTATCAAATGCATCCGCAGTCCTAAATCGGTATATTATTACAGAGTCACTATCCTTCTCAATTATATCCAATAATCCTGTTTTTATTTTTTCAAGCTCGCTTTTGGTAACTTCTCCTTCAAAAACAGAATTTTGAATCCAGTAAAGATGTTTTCTCAAAAATCCTTTAACTTTATTCACACGTTCCACTTTAATATCATAGACAATAATCACATACATTAACATCCCTCTGATAAGTTACCACCACATCACAAATGGCTTATACTCTTTAGAACCTAAAAGATGTTTTATAAGTTTATAAGACTCTAAACGTATTAATCTTTTATAAGAAACCTTCCTTTTAAGTTCCCTATGTTTAATAGTCTTTTTAAGCCTTTCATCATACGTTTTTATAAAGGTTTTCCTGCCTTTATCATTTAAAAGACAATAATTTAGTTCCTTTTCAAAATCATTTTCACCAAGCATCCTCTTATTTACAAGATAAAAAATCAGCCGGTCCACTAAAATTGGCTTAAAAATCTCACTCAGATCCAAAGCCAGGGAAAATCTTCTCTCAGAGGGCTCATGAAGATATGAAATGGTAGGATTAAGTTGAGTATTATAAATTTCAGATAAAACAGTAGAATACAGCATTGAATTTCCAAAACTTATAAGTGCATTTATCATGTTTTCTGGGGGTCTTTTAACTCTTTTATCAAAATTGAAACTTTCAGGAAGAATTTCATTCATTTTTCTATAATAATCAGCACGTATTCTTCCCTCCACATTCATAACCTCAGTTATCATGTTACAACCATCCAGATCTGGCAATATGCTACTAATTTGATTTTCAAGGTTGTAATATTTAATTACCTTTCCCATATTTTTTGCAGCACCTTCCACAAACCTTTTAGCTATGAAAATTCTTTTTTCATGATCCAGATAATGTTCAGCTTGATTTATAATTAGATCCCCAGATAAAAGCTTCTCTCTGGGATAAAAACTACCATCATAATAACCGTAATAATTAAAAAAATGAACAGGGATACCTTCTTTTGCAAGAAGATGTATTGCCTGAGATGAGAAAGTTAATGAACCGTAAGCGTAGATAGAATAAATTTTATTGATTGGAATTGGTTTTTTACCATCTTTATTTACAAAGTATACTGTGTTTTCTCTTCTTTTAAGTAATCCATCTGACATTAAGTAATAATTCTTTTTCATTTCAGCACACCACACAACAAGATAACACTAACGAAATATTCCATTTATATAAAACATTCCAATTTTTTAGACCCAACAAAACTCAAAATATGCACATTTCCTGCAAATCTTCATTTTTTCAGGTTTTGGAGTGTCATTATTAATAATATTACTAATATCCTCAATTACATTCATTAATTCCATTTCCTTAGACTTGTCCAACTCCATAATAACCTTTTTTCTTATTTTAGGATAATTAATTATACCTTTGATATTTTTAATTCCCTTTTTGTTTTTTAAATAGTACATATAATATAAGAGCTGATATTCATGGGATTTCTTCATTTTATTGCTCTTTTTGACCTCATGAAGCTCCAAATAATCCTGCTTTTTAATAAAATCAATACTGATTAAATTGTCAATGGTATACTCTTTTTCATCTTTGTAACTTTTTGAATGCAGTAACTTTCCTAGGGCCACAAGATCAGATTCTTGTTCCATCTGGATGTGATGAGAAAAAAGCCAGAGTTTAGTCTTGCAGATGAAATAGTAATTAATTTGGGTTCCTATTATTCGGAGTTGTTTTTCGGAGTTTGAAAGCATGTTTTTACTTCCAATTAGTATAATCTGGATTGAGGATATTTATGAAATAAAATAATCTTCTTCAGTATCTAATTTCAGACCTAACTCTTTGTCATAAAATGCATTAACAAAATACGTATTACTGTCTAATTCTACATGGTTCTCTTTTGCAAGTTTTTTAAATTGCCCAATACTAATAGAAAGGAAATAGCTCATTGCTTCAAAATATCTTTTCTCATCTATTTCGTCCAGATAGTCAAACTTATATTTAAACGGAACTACTTCGTAAGATTGAAAAAGAGAATAAAACTCCATCTCACTTTCACTATCATTAATGAAAGGAACTATCTGCTTATTAAATGACTTAAAATGCTTTTGTACCCTGTCAAAATCTTCTTTATCTTTTCCAACATATCCATCTGAATATATATCATCTACAAGTTTCTGAATAATGTCTTCTTTTAAAATAACCACATTTTCAAGACTTTGTACTGTTTTTTGAACAATTTCAGGATTATAAATATATTTATCTTTTTCAGAACCTTCAGAAAAAATATTAACTAAAGCAACTTTATTTTCATTCCACCCTTTTCTATTTACTCTACCAAAGCGCTGGATTAGAGCATCAATAGGTGCAGGCTCTGAATATAACACATCATAATCAATATCAAGTGATACTTCAATTGCTTGTGTCCCAACCAGCAAATGGAGATTATCTAAAGATTTTTCAATTTCTTCCCTATCTCGAAGCATGAATCTACTATGCAAGAGTGCACTATTATCTATACCTTCAGATAATTCTTCAAAGACTTCTTGAGCTCTTAAAACAGTGTTACACACTACAAGAACCCGTTTTCTTTCATTTAAATCTTCGCTAATTATGTCAAGATTATCAAGTATGTTTCCGCGGATAACATTCACTTCATGCCTTGTAAATTTTTCAAGTTCTTCTTTATTCATTTTTATTTCAGTTGAAATGCCCAAATTATCTTTAAATAAATCTTTAATGAATGTTGGAAGAGTAGCAGACATGATTAACATTTCAGCATTATAATTATTTTTCAATATTTTTAGAATTTCAAGAATAAGCGAAGTTGTATGTGCATCGT
>Ga0334893_1003354_pt1 | contig 10330 bp, 8 predicted proteins | sample GraSluR3_MG_5_FD_207218 | JGI IMG/M metagenome (GOLD analysis project Ga0334893, IMG submission 207218) | Sludge microbial communities from methane-producing bioreactor in Wageningen University, Netherlands - Granular Sludge_09_05-R3 | ecosystem: Engineered > Bioreactor > Anaerobic > Unclassified...
GAACTGATCACACCAATCGCGATGGAAGAGGGACTAAGATTCGCAATCAGAGAAGGTGGAAGAACAGTAGGAGCAGGTGTTGTAACAAAGGTTTACGAATAAGATTGAAAGACTGGGTCTTTTGACCCGGTCTTTTTATGACATTAACATCATTGTGGAGAAGGAATTATTTATTGACACAAATAATGATTTGTGATAGTTTATATTAGTAGTGCATTAATAATGGGAGATTGTGCCCAAATTAGTTGTTTTCACATATAGAGATAACACCATGGGTGAAAGTAGGAGGTGTGATAGATGAGAGACAGAGTCACATTGGCGTGTACAGAGTGTAAGCAGAGAAATTATGTAACCAAGAAGAACAAGAAAAACACAACTGAGAGAATCGAGCTTAAGAAATACTGTAAGTTCTGCAAGGCACACACTAACCATAAGGAAACAAAATAACTGTTAAAGTAAGGATGTGAAATGATGGCAGGATCAAACACAGGATCTGTGAGTACAAAGGATAAGATGTCCACTTACTTTAGAGGAGTTAGATCAGAGCTTAAGAAGGTTATTTGGCCAGATAAGAAAGAGCTTGTAAACTATACGGGAGTAGTAATATTCATCAGCGTGTTGGTTGCGGTTATAGTTTATATTCTTGACCTGATTCTAGGTGGAATTTTATCGTTTATTATTTAGTAATACAAGGGAGGGAAGGGCCTGAGTGGTCCCTGAATTATGACGGATAAGGATATGAGTAGGGAAGAAAGAGCCAAGGATGCCAAGTGGTATGTGGTGCATACTTATTCTGGTCATGAAAATAAAGTAAAGGCCAACCTTGAGAAAATGGTAGAGAACAGGGGAATGAAGGACGACATCTTCGAAGTCGCTGTTCCAACTGAAGAATACATCGACAACAAATCCGGGAAAAAGAAGCTCAAGGAGCGGAAAATGTTTCCTGGATATGTTCTTGTTAAAATGATTATCAATGATGAGTCATGGTATTTGGTCCGAAACACTCGAGGAGTAACAGGCTTCGTTGGGCCGTCATCAAAACCGGTACCGCTTTCCGACAAGGAAGTCAGAGCACTGGGAGTCCAGGACAAGATGGTATTGCCGGCTGTTGACTTCAAGGTCAAGGACCCTGTAAAGGTTGTAGCAGGTCCTTTCGAGAACTTTATTGGATCCATTGACAGCATCAATATGGAAAAACGCAAGGTCAAGGTTTTTGTCTCCATGTTCGGCAGGGAGACACTGGTTGAGCTTGAGTTTGATCAGATAGAAAGAGTTTAGCCGGACAACATGGTCCGGTGATGGATTGATTTATAAGCAATGATGCTTTATAAATAGAAGTGCAGTGGGAGGGATTATCCCGCTAAACCACATTGAAATGAGGAGGTGGAATTATGGCAAAAAAAGTCATAGCTCTAGTTAAATTACAAATTCCAGCTGGAAAGGCAACACCAGCACCACCTGTAGGTACTGCGTTAGGACCTCATGGAGTAAACATCATGCAGTTTACTAAAGAGTTCAACGCCAAGACTGCAGACCAGGCAGGAATGATCATACCTGTAGTGTTAACTGTATACGCAGACAGATCATTTACATTTATCACAAAGACACCACCAGCACCAGTTCTTATTAAGAAGGCTGTTGGAATTGACTCAGGTTCAGGAGAACCAAACAAGAAAAAAGTTGCTAAAATATCAAAGGCTGATCTTGAAGAGATAGCTAAGATAAAAATGCCAGACCTTAATGCAGGTTCAGTTGAAGCAGCCATGAGCATGGTAGCTGGAACCGCAAGAAGCATGGGCGTTGAAGTAGAAGAATAATAAATAGTGGGAGAAAATTTTCGTTAATACCACAAGGAGGTTTTTTAGTATGCCAAAGAGAGGTAAGAACTATCAAGAGAGCATGAAACTTGTTGACAGAAACAAGCTTTATGACACATTGGATGCTATAGAGCTGGTACAGCAGACTTCAAAAGCCAAGTTTGACGAAACAGTTGAGCTTGCAGTAAGACTTGGGGTAGACCCAAGACATGCAGACCAGCAGGTAAGGGGTGCTGTTGTTTTGCCACATGGTACTGGTAAGACAAGCAGGGTTCTTGTAATAGCAAAAGGTGACAAGGTTAAGGAAGCAGAGGATGCAGGCGCTGATTTCGTCGGTGGCGACGATATGGTTGCAAGAATCCAGAATGAAGGTTGGATGGACTTCGACGTTGTAGTTGCAACTCCAGATATGATGGGTGTTGTAGGTAGAATCGGTAGAATCCTTGGACCAAAGGGTCTTATGCCTAACCCTAAATCAGGAACTGTTACTTTTGAAGTTGAAAAGGCAGTCAATGAGATCAAGGCAGGTAAGGTTGAGTACAGAGTTGACAAGGCCAGTATCGTACACGTGCCAATAGGCAAGGTTTCATTCGGTACTGATAAGCTTAGGGAAAACTTCGTGGCAATCATGGATGCTCTTAACAAGGCAAGACCAGCCGCTGCAAAGGGTAGATATATGAGAACAGTAACGATTTCAAGCACAATGGGTCCTGGAATCAAATTAAATCCAGGAAAACTTACTGACTAGTTGACAAGACCTGTTGTTACTGATATAATCATCAATGTTAATTAAATAAAGAACCGCAGACAGTAGGAGCTTAATAGGCTTAATACCCTACCGAGGTGAGAAATATCTAATCTGGAATTAGGGTCTCTACGTGTCTGCGTATGAGACCTTTATTTTATACCCGTACAGGAGGTGAAGATAATATGAAGGAACATACCCTTCAAGCCAAATCAAAGGTTGTTGAGGAGATAAAAGAGAAGATCCAATCATCCCAATCAATGATTTTGGTTGACTACAGAGGACTTGACGTAGCAGAGTTGACCGAGCTTAGAAAGCAATACAGAGAAGCAGGAGTTGACTACAAGGTATATAAGAACACAATGATGAGATTTGCATTTAAGGACCTGGGCCTGGAAGAATTCAACGAATTCCTTAAAGGACCTTCAGCGGTGGCTTTCGGATTGGAAGATCCAGTGGCTGCAGCAAAAGTTACATCGGAATTCGCCAAGAAAAACGATAAGCTTGAGATAAAGGCTGGAATCGTGGATGGAAAGATAATCGATGTTAACGGTGTCAAGAGTCTTGCAGACCTACCATCAAAAGAGGTACTTGTTGCGCAGGTACTTGCTGGTATGAACGCACCAGTACAAGGATTTGCAAATGTACTTCAAGGTACAATCAGAAGTCTTGCTATAGTACTAAACGCTATAGCTGAAGAAAAGGCAGCATAAATAAAATAAAAAAAATTCGGAGGGATAAATAAAAATGGCAAGTGAAAAAGTATTAAACCTAATTGAAGAAGTAAAAAGCTTAACAGTATTGGAGCTTTCAGAAGTAGTAAAGGCTCTAGAGGAAGAGTTTGGAGTAAGTGCAGCAGCTCCAGCAGCAGTAGCAGCAGCTCCTGCAGCAGCAGCTGAGGCAGCAGTTGAAGAGAAGACAGAGTTTGATGTAATTCTTGCATCAGCTGGCGGAGAGAAAATCAAAGTTATCAAAGCTGTAAGAGAAATCACAGGTCTTGGACTTAAAGAAGCAAAAGAACTTGTAGACAATGCACCAAAGGCAATCAAGGAAGGCGCAAGCAAAGAAGAAGCTGAAGAGCTTAAGGCTAAGCTTGAAGAAGTTGGAGCATCAATCGAAGTTAAGTAATTGAAGAATAGAAAGTGGCTTTCATCATGAAGGCCACTTTTTTTCACTAAAAATGACCTAAAAGATTTGACATCACCAGGTGTGTATGATAGTATAATATATTGCATAATAATGATTATAATGGGCATACTATACTGATATTTAGAACCTGTTATTTTCAGTTGACCGATGAGTTGGTACCACCAAAAGCCGTGGCTTTTGGCTATTTTAGTTTAATGAGGGGTGAAGTTTTAATGGTACATCCTGTAACATTTGGTAAGCGGGTCAGGATGAGTTATTCCCGCATCGATGAAGTACTTGATCTGCCTGATTTGATTGAGGTGCAGAAATCCTCCTACGATTGGTTTCTGTCAGAAGGATTAAGAGAGGTTTTTGACGATATCTCACCAATTCAGGACTACACAGGTAACCTGATTTTGGAATTTGTGGACTACCACATTGGAGAAGCCGTCAAGTACGACGAGCACGAGGCTAGAGAGAGGGACGCTAACTATTCAGCACCCTTGAAGGTTAAGGTTAGACTTATAAACAAGGAGACCGGTGAGGTAAAGGAACAGGAGGTCTTCATGGGCGACATGCCTTTGATGACAGACAAGGGAACATTTATCATTAACGGTGCGGAAAGGGTAGTTGTAAGTCAGCTGGTAAGATCACCAGGAGTATATTATGTTGAGTCAATTGATAAGTCAGGCAAGAGCCTGTTTTCATCAACCTTGATTCCTAACCGTGGAGCGTGGCTGGAGTATGAGACTGACTCCAATGATATTGTCTATGTCAGAATAGACAGGACCAGAAAGGTTCCAATCACCACACTTATGAGAGCTCTTGGGATTGCGACGGACAGTGAAGTGGTGGATGTATTGGGTGAAACAGAGCAGCTTCTGACAACCTTGGAAAAGGATGCCACCAACACTGAAGAGGAAGCACTTCTTGAAATCTACAAGCGTCTTAGACCTGGCGAACCACCAACAGTGGACAGTGCCAGAAGCTTGTTGACCAATCTTTTCTTTGATCCAAGAAGATATGATCTTGCCAAGGTCGGGAGATACAAATTCAATAAGAAATTAGCCCTTTATAACAGAGTTGCAGGTAATCGAGCCGCTCATGACGTAGTCAACCCTGAGACAGGAGAGATCCTGGCTGAGAAGGGTGAAAGAATAAGCAGGGACAAGGCAATAGAGATTGAAAACAGCGGAATCAATTCAATGAAGCTGTTAATGGACGACGGCAAGGAAATCAAGGTTCTTTCCAATAACTTTGTATTCCCGGAGGCATTTGACCTTCCATTCTCCCTGAAGGAGCTTGGATTGAGGGAAAGGGTATACTACCCCCTTATGAAGGAGCTTATTGAGGCGTTCCCAGAAGAGGAAGAGCTTAAGGATGCAATAAAGGACAGAATAAAGGAATTGTCACCAAAACACATAATCGTTGATGATATCATTGCCAGCATTAATTATGAATTCAATCTTTTCTATAATATAGGTGGAACTGATGATATAGACCATCTTGGAAACAGAAGACTTAGAAGTGTTGGTGAGCTTCTGCAGAACCAGTTCAGAATAGGTCTTGCAAGGATGGAGCGTGTTGTCAGGGAAAGAATGACAATCCAGGACATCGAGGTTGCAACTCCACAGGCCCTGATCAACATCAGACCTGTTGTTGCGTCCATCAAGGAATTTTTTGGCAGCAGTCAGCTGTCACAGTTCATGGACCAGACAAATCCACTGGCAGAGTTGACACACAAGAGAAGGATGTCCGCTCTTGGACCTGGTGGTTTGAGCAGGGACAGGGCAGGCTTTGAGGTAAGGGACGTACACAACTCCCACTATGGAAGAATGTGTCCAATAGAAACTCCTGAGGGTCCAAACATCGGACTTATAACATCCTTGACAACCTATGCGAGAATCAATGAGTATGGATTCATTGAGGCTCCATACAGAAGGGTGAAAAACGGACAGGTTACCGGTGAAATAGACTATCTGACCGCAGACATCGAATACGAGATGATCATTGCCCAGTCAAATGAGAAGCTTGACAAGAACAGCAAGTTTGTCAACAATAGGATAATCGCCAGAGGTAAGCTTGGAATAGTCGACATCTTCAACCCTGAGGACATTGAGTATATGGATGTATCCCCAAGACAGATAGTTTCTGTAGGTACAGCTATGATACCTTTCCTTGAGAACGACGACGCCAACAGGGCCCTGATGGGTGCAAACATGCAGAGACAGGCTGTTCCATTGCTCAAGACAGAGGCTCCAATAATCGGAACCGGAATTGAGTACAAGGCTGCCAAGGACTCAGGTGTAGTAATAGTTGCCAAGGAATCTGGAGTGGCTGAAAAGGTTACTGCTGATGAGATTCACATCAGGAGAGACAAGGATAACCTAATCGATAAATATAGATTGTTGAAATTCAAAAGATCCAACCAGGGAACCACAATAAATCAAAGACCTATGATCAAGCAGGGTGAGAAGATTGCTGCGGACCAGATAATTGCTGATGGACCAAGTACAGACCAAGGGGAAATCGCTCTTGGGAAGAACCTTCTCATAGCATTTATGACCTGGGAAGGATACAACTACGAGGATGCCATTCTCCTTAATGAAAGACTTGTTATAGAGGATGTACTGACATCAGTTCACATTGAAGAGTACGAGTCAGAGGCAAGAGACACCAAACTTGGACCTGAGGAAATCACCAGGGACATTCCGAATGTCGGTGAGGAGATGCTAAAGGACCTTAATGAAAGAGGAATCATCAGGATTGGAGCCGAGGTAAAAGCCGGAGATATCCTGGTAGGAAAGGTTACTCCTAAGGGAGAAACTGAACTGACTGCAGAGGAAAGACTCCTTAGGGCGATATTTGGTGAAAAAGCCAGGGAAGTCAGGGATACCTCATTGAGGGTTCCTCATGGTGAAACTGGAATAATAGTCGATGTCAAGGTTTACTCAAGGGACAATGGAGACGAGCTTCCACCTGGAGTCAACCAGATGGTAAGGGTATATATTGCCACCAAGAGAAAGATCAACGTCGGAGACAAGATGTGCGGTCGTCATGGTAACAAGGGTGTTATCTCAAGGATACTTCCTGAGGAGGACATGCCTTACATGCCAGACGGAACGCCGGTGGATGTAGTTCTTAACCCACTGGGAGTACCTTCAAGGATGAACCTTGGACAGGTACTTGAGGTCCACCTTGGACTGGCAGCCAAAAAGCTTGGGATGTACGTTGCAACTCCTGTATTTGACGGAGCCAACGAGGAAGACATCATGGTCAAGCTGAATGAGGCTGGCTATCCGGAAAACGGAAAGATTGAGCTTAGGGACGGACGTACGGGAGACTCCTTTGCGAACCCTGTAACAGTTGGTTACATGTATATGCTTAAGCTTCACCACTTGGTTGATGACAAGATCCATGCAAGGTCAACCGGACCATACTCCTTGGTAACACAGCAGCCTTTGGGAGGAAAAGCCCAGTTTGGTGGTCAGAGATTCGGAGAGATGGAGGTTTGGGCACTTGAGGCTTACGGTGCATCACATACTCTTCAGGAGATTCTTACTGTTAAATCTGACGACATCGTAGGAAGGGTTAAGACCTACGAGGCGATTGTCAAGGGCGAGAATATTCCTGAACCTGGAATACCTGAATCATTCAAGGTTCTTATAAAAGAACTTCAGTCACTTGCACTTGATGTCAAGGTTATCGGAGAGGAAATCGGCGAAATTGAGCTGAAGGAATCCGTAGATGACGGACTCACAGATCTTGACCTAATGGGCGAGGCTACGCCTAGGGAAAAGCTGTTTGTTGACGACAGGGATGAGGAAGACGAAGAGGATGACCAGGATGACCTGGGAGAAGACAGAGAGAAAGGTTCTGTTGAGGAAATTCCCGCAGGATTTATAATAGAAGAAGATGATGATTCTGACTCATACAGTGATGAGGATTTGGACTAGGCTATTAACAAACTTTATTATGAAAGGAGAGAACGCTCCTTGTTTGAATTAAACACATTTGATTCAATTAAAATTGGGCTAGCTTCCCCGGAAAAGATCAGACAATGGTCAAAGGGAGAAGTAAAAAAACCGGAAACAATAAATTATCGTACACTTAAACCAGAAAAAGAGGGTTTGTTCTGCGAAAAGATATTCGGACCTACAAAGGACTGGGAATGTCATTGTGGAAAATACAAGAGGGTTAGATACAAGGGAGTAGTCTGTGACAGGTGTGGAGTTGAGGTCACAAAGGCAAAGGTTAGAAGAGAGAGGCTTGGACATATCGAGCTTGCAGCTCCTGTATCACACATTTGGTATTTCAAGGGAATACCAAGCAGGATGGGACTGATTCTTGACATGAGTCCAAGGGCACTTGAAAAGATCCTATACTTTGCATCCTACGTGGTTATTGAACCAGGGGATACACCCATGTATGAAAAGCAGCTCCTTACTGAGACCGAATACAGGGATGCAGTTGACAAGTACCATAACAGCTTCAGGGCCATGATGGGTGCCGAGGCTGTAAGGTCGCTGCTTGAGAAGATTGACCTGGAATCTGAGTCAAAGGAACTGAGGGCTCAGCTTAAGGATGCAACCGGGCAGAAGAAGGTAAGGATAACAAGAAGGCTTGAGGTTGTGGAAGCATTCAGGAACTCAGGCAACAGACCTGAGTGGATGATCCTTGATGTGATCCCTGTGATTCCACCGGATTTGAGACCAATGGTCCAGCTGGATGGAGGAAGATTTGCAACTTCAGACCTTAATGACCTTTACAGAAGAGTTATAAATAGAAACAACAGATTAAAGAGGCTACTTGACCTGGGAGCACCGGATATCATTGTAAGAAATGAAAAAAGGATGCTTCAGGAGGCAGTGGATGCTCTAATAGACAACGGTAGAAGGGGAAGGCCTGTAACAGGTCCTGGAAACAGACCACTAAAATCCCTGTCAGACATGCTTAAGGGTAAGCAGGGTCGTTTCAGACAGAACCTTCTAGGTAAAAGGGTTGACTACTCGGGACGTTCAGTTATCGTAGTTGGTCCAGAACTTAAGTTCTACCAGTGTGGTCTTCCCAAGAAGATGGCATTGGAGCTTTTTAAGCCATTCGTTATGAAAAAGCTTGTTTCGGACGGGCACGCTCACAACATCAAGAGTGCCAAGAGAATGGTTGAAAGGATCAAGCCACAGGTTTGGGACGTTCTAGAAACTGTGATCAAGGACCACCCAGTCCTTCTAAACCGTGCACCTACACTCCACAGACTTGGAATCCAGGCTTTTGAACCTGTTCTTGTTGAGGGTAAGGCAATCAAGCTTCACCCATTGGTTTGTACTGCATACAATGCTGACTTTGACGGTGACCAGATGGCGGTACACGTACCCCTATCATCAGAGGCTCAGGCCGAGGCAAGACTTCTTATGCTATCAACAAACAATATCCTTGCACCCAAGGATGGAAAGCCAATAACCACTCCTTCACAGGACATGGTGCTTGGGGCCTACTACCTGACAGTATACAGGGAAGGGGAGCATGGAGAAGGCAAGATCTTCAAGGATTACGATGAGCTGATTCACGCATATGCAAACGGGGATGTTGGAATGCACGCCAAGGTCAAGGTCAGGATGAAGCTTGACCGAAATGACCGCGGCCAGCTTGTTGAAAGTACTGTAGGTAGATTCATATTCAACGAGAACCTGCCACAGGATCTTGGATTTGTTGACAGAACAGTTGACAAGTACGGCCTGGAGATTGACAGGGTCGTTGACAAGAAGCAGCTTGGGGTAATAATTGACAAGTGCTTCAGGAAACACGGCAACTCAGTGACAGCTGAAATTCTTGACCACATAAAGACCATGGGCTTTAAGTACTCTACAATTGGTGCAATTTCAATCTCCATGGGTGACGTAGTCATCCCGGAAGAGAAGTATGAAATGATCAAAAAGGCAGAGGTTGTAGTAGACAGATTCGAGAAATCCTACAGAAGAGGACTTATCTCAGACGAGGAAAGATATGAGAGGGTAATTGAGACCTGGAACCAGACAACTGAGGATGTAACTGAAATCCTGATGGATGGTCTTGACCCTATGAACAACATATATGTAATGGCAATATCCGGAGCCAGAGGTAGTAAAAACCAGATCAGACAGCTTGCTGGTATGCGTGGTCTAATGGCCAGTGCATCAGGTAGGACCGTTGAGGTTCCAATCAAGTCCAACTTCCGTGAGGGACTGTCAGTTCTTGAGTTCTTTATCTCCACGCACGGTTCCAGAAAGGGACTTGCAGATACGGCTCTTAGAACAGCAGACTCGGGATATCTTACAAGAAGACTTGTAGATGTCAGCCAGGATGTAATAGTAAGGGAGGACGATTGCGGAACCGACCACTATTTCCTTGTGAAGGCATATAAGGACGGCAAGGAGATTCTGGAGGAGCTGAAGGACAGAATTGATGGAAGATATGCCTTCGAGGATATCATTCATCCGGAAACTGGAGAAATCATCGTCAAGACAAATGAGATGATCACAGAGGAACAGGCAGCCTTTATCCAGGAAATTGGAATAGAGGAGGTCAAGGTTAGGTCAGTACTTGGCTGTAAGGCTAAATTTGGAGTATGTGCCCACTGTTACGGTAGAAACCTTGCAACAGG
>Ga0334893_1003356_pt1 | contig 10325 bp, 12 predicted proteins | sample GraSluR3_MG_5_FD_207218 | JGI IMG/M metagenome (GOLD analysis project Ga0334893, IMG submission 207218) | Sludge microbial communities from methane-producing bioreactor in Wageningen University, Netherlands - Granular Sludge_09_05-R3 | ecosystem: Engineered > Bioreactor > Anaerobic >...
AACTTGAACAAGCCTCATCCGACATACTTCGGGCTTGGGAAAAAGAGGCCTGTAAGGCCAACAGGGCTGCCAATCACAGATTCTAGAGGGAGGAAAAAATCATTTACGGGCTACAAAGAAATGGCATAGTGGACACTTATATTGTACAATATAGATGATTCGTGTAAGGGAGGCTGTATGATATATAAACCTGATGTGAAACGATATGACTCTATGCTCTATAGGCGTTGTGCTAACAGCGGTCTCAAACTCAGTGCCATCTCTTTGGGTTTATGGCATAATTTTGGCGATACCACTTCCTTGTCGAATGCAAGGAAGATGTTGCACACAGCCTTTGATCTAGGGATTACCCATTTTGATCTGGCAAACAACTATGGCCCTCCCCCTGGTTCTGCGGAGCTGAATTTTGGTAAATTTTTGGCACAGGATTTTTCTGCCTATCGTGATGAGTTGGTTATCTCGACGAAAGCCGGGTATCGAATGTGGCCAGGCCCCTATGGAGAGTGGGGTAGTCGTAAGTATCTGCTCTCAAGCTTGGATGCCAGCTTGAAGCGGATGGGGCTTGAGTATGTTGATATTTTCTATTCTCATCGATTTGACCCTGACACAGAGCTTGAGGAAACGATGGGCGCTTTGGCTTCTGCCTACAAGAGTGGGAAATGTCTGTACGTGGGAATTTCTTCCTACTCTGCCAAGATGACCAAGAAAGCCCATGAGATACTCAGTCAGATGGGTGTTCCTCTTTTGATTCATCAACCCTCTTATTCAATGTTGAATCGTTGGATTGAGAAAGAATTGATTACCACCTTGGAGGAGTTGGGCGTGGGCGCAATTTGTTTCTCTCCTTTGGCCCAAGGAATGCTCAGTGATAAGTACTTGAAGGAAATCCCTGCAGCAAGCAGGGCTGCCACGAAAGGAAGTGCCCTCAGTGCCTCCATGCTCAGTGAACAGAATCTAGAGAATATCAGGGCATTGCATGAGATAGCCTCAAAACGTGGCCAGAGTTTGGCGCAGATGGCTCTTGCTTGGTGTTTACGGCATAAGGCTATCACCAGTGTACTCATAGGTGCAAGTTCTGAACAGCAGATCATCGAGAATGTAGGATCCTTGCAAAATCTATCGTTCAGCACAGAGGAGTTGAAAATGATAGATCTATATGCCAAAGAAGGAGGGCTCAACCTTTGGGCACAGAGTAGTCAATATTGACAAAAAGATTGATAGCGTTTATATTGTTTGCAATAAATATAGAGGTATACTATGCAATCCATATATGACTTTAGTGCACGCAAGGGCGATCAGAAGGAAATTTCATTTTCAGAATTTAGAGGCAAAACGTTACTTATTGTCAATACTGCAAGTAAATGTGGCTATACTGGGCAATATTCAGGTCTTGAGAAACTATATCAGCAGTTCAAGGAAAGAAACTTTGAGGTCATCGCGTTTCCTTGTGACCAGTTTGCACACCAAGAACCGGGTACGGATGCTGAAATAGCAGAATTCTGTACAATGAATCATGGGGTTACGTTTCCCTTGATGAGTAAGATAAAGGTCAATGGTTCTGATGCACACCCATTGTTCAAATGGTTGAAGCTTCAGGCACCAGGGGTGTTGGGAAACTCTATCAAATGGAATTTCACCAAATTTCTGGTCGAGAAAGATGGGAAAACTGTACATCGTTTTGCTCCGAAAGATGAGCCGAGTGCCATCATTCCCACATTAGAGGAGGTCCTTTGATGAGCCATCCACAGCTATTGCTTTCCAACCAACTGTGTTTTCGCTTCTATGCTTTGGAGCGTGAGCTCATGGCTGCCTATAGGCCTTTGCTGGATCAGCTTGGCTTAACGTATGCGCAGTACATCACCATGCTGTATCTTTGGGAGCACAAGAAGGGAACTGTAGGAGAACTGTGCACGGCATTGAGCCTTGATACGGGAACCATGTCACCCTTGCTCAAACGTCTTGAAGCTTCCTCCTTGATTGAGCGCCGCAGACTCGTAAGTGATGAGCGAACCGTGGAAATCAGCCTGACTGAGAAGGGCAGGGCTCTAGAACAGAAAGCGCTCACCATACCAGGCCATATTGCCTCTTGTCTGCTCAGTTTCAACAAGGATGAACAGACTGAGAAGTATGAACTTTTAAGACATATCTTGGACGATACACTCGATCAGCTCAAGCAGGCTCGAAAAGAGCGAGAACTTCAGAGATGAGTGTGAATACTAAAAGATGTTTCTTGCTGCTCTTTGGTGCTGTATTGACTGTCACCTCTCTCGTCTCATGTGCGACAACCGAAAAAGAACCCCTGAAAACGGTGGAGTCCTTGGATCTTGAACGTTATTTGGGTACTTGGTACGAGATTGCACGGTTTCAACACCGATTTGAGAAAGATTTGGTTGCGGTCAAGGCCGAGTACTCTCTGAGGGATGATGGCAGGATACAAGTGGTCAATAGTGGTTTGAAATATTCTTTGGATGGCCCCGTCTCTCGTGTAAAAGCCATCGCATATAGACCGGATGATTCGATACCGGGAGCCTTGAAGGTAAGATTCTTTGGTCTTTTTAACGCAGACTACCTGGTATTTGGATTGGATGATGTAGATTACCAATGGGCTTTGGTGGGCAGCAACAACCGAAAGTATCTTTGGTTTCTCAGTCGAAGCAAGGAAGTAAGTGATGAGACGCTGAAAATGATGAAACGGATTGCCCTTGGTGCAGGGTATGATTTGCAAGATCTGCATATGGTGGAGCAGCAAAAGTAGTGTAATTGATTCTCTCTTTTGATTTTCCTTGCTTTCTGGCTATTTGCTTGATACCATATTGCATTACTGGAATTTTTCTGAAAGGGGGAGTTAGATGCAGGTCTTTACCAACAAGAGCAAAGAACTGATGGATAATATTGAAGAGTATTTAGGGTATGTAACCACCGCTTCTTTACATTTCGAAAAAGCTATCAAGGACTATCTCGCAGGTCGTTTGGATAAGTTTGACGAAAGGCGGAAAGAGGTTGCCCACATAGAGAGGACTGCTGACGAAGAGCTCAAAAAGGTAAAATACAAACTCTATGCATTTATGCTCATTCCCGACGCCCGTGGTGATGTCTTCAAATTGATGGACGACCTTGATGATGTCATTGATTATACCAAGCGAGTATTGTTGGAACTCTCGATGGAAAAGCCCAGTTTTCCAATTTTCATCAAGGAAGATATAGTGCTCATGAGTGAGGATTCTGTTCGTGCCGTAGATTCCCTGATGCTTGCAGTAAGAGCCTTGTTTTCTCAAACAAAGATGGTTGAGGATTATGTGAACAAGGTAGTATTTTACGAAAAAGAGGTTGATAGGATTGAAGAACAGATAATTCGAAGAATCTTCAGTACTTCGGAAGTTGATGAATTGGCAAGAAAAGTGCAGATTCGTCGTTTTTGTGAACGCATAGCCAGTCTGTCGGATATTTCTGAAGATATCTCAAAGAATTTGCTTATCTATACGGTGAAACGCATGGTTTGATGAATCTCTGGCAATGGAGGGTGCTGTGGGCTTTGAATTGCTTCTTTTCTTATCAAGCGGACTCTTTATGGGCTGGTCCCTCGGGGCTAATGATGCTGCGAACATTTTTGGCACTGCTGTCGGGACCCATATGGTCAAGTTTCGCACAGCTGCAATCATTTGTTGTGTATTTATTACAATCGGAGCGGTCAGAAGCGGAAGTGGAGCCTCCATGGGACTGGGGGCCCTTGGCTCTGTAAATGCACTGGCTGGTGCTTTTGTAGTTTCTTTCTGTGCTGCGTTCACGGTTATGTGGATGACCCGTCTCGGTCTTCCTGTTTCCACGACCCAGGCCATCGTCGGAGCGATTGTAGGATGGAATCTTTTTTCCGGAAATCCTACCAATCCTGCTACGCTTACCAGGATTGTAGGCACGTGGGTATATGGTCCAATCCTTTCTGCTCTCTTTTCAATTCTTATTTTTACTCTGGTAAGGAGATTGGTCAATAACTCAACAATACATATGATCATGCTGGATCGGTACACCCGTAGAGGCTTAATCATAGCCGGTATTTTTGGAGCCTACAGTCTTGGTGCCAATAACATTGCCAATGTGATGGGTGTTTTTGTGTCAGCCACTGATTTGGCAACAATAGAAATTTTAGGAGTTCGTTTCACAGGGACCCAACAGTTATTCTTGCTCGGTGGAGCTGCCATCTCTGTCGGGGTGGTCACCTATTCCAAAAGAGTCATGATGACTGTTGGCAATAACCTATTTAAACTGTCTCCGGTCTCTGCATTTGTAGTCATTGTTTCTACTGCTTTGGTTCTCTACCTGTTCAGCTCCCAAGAGCTTTCAACCTGGTTGATCAGCAGAGGCCTCCCTTCTTTGCCTTTGGTTCCGGTCTCTCAGTCACAAGCATGTGTTGGAGCCGTTATAGGTATCAGCATCGCAAAGGGTACCTATAGAAGCATAAACTATAAATTGCTTGGTAAAATATGCTTAGGGTGGGTATCCACCCCCATCATGGCAGCTATCCTTTGTTATATGTTTTTATTCTTCATGCAGAATGTATTCATGCAACAGGTCTTTATTTGACCTGCTGCATGCCAGCCTATCCTACCTTGCTCGAAGATTCTCTCTGAATATTCTTGGTCATCAAGACCTGCAAACCCTGTTTTTCAAAGATGCCTCGTGCCTCAACGAGTTCTGATTCTTTTGGCTCGGGTACATCTTTGAAGGAATACTCAAGCTTTAACTGCTCCCATTTATACTGTCCCATGCTGTGGTAGGGCAAAAGCTCGACCAATTCGATGCAAGAAAAATTTTTTAGGAAACTGGCTAATTCAGTGAGCCTTTTTGTATGTAGTGTCCACCCGGGAACCAGAACATGCCGTATCCAGGTTCTTTTCTTGCAGGCTTGCAGGTAAGCAAGCGTAGCAAGGGTGTTTTCATTACCCATGCCGGTGAGACTGAAACACTGTTTGTTATCAAGGCTCTTGATGTCCAACAAAACCAAATCAGCGCTCTCCAATACAGGCTTGGACAAGGAGATTGGAACACTGCCAGCAGTATCCAGTGCAGTATGCAGTCCCTCTTTTTTCAGCTGATTGAGTATCTCCAATGTAAATTGGGGTTGTTTCAGAGGCTCCCCTCCACTGATGGTGACTCCTCCATCCTTGATGAAATTCCTATAAGAACGTATCTCTTGAATCAGCGTTTCACTCTCGACCAACGTTCCCTTGTCTGTGCTCCAGCTATCGGGATTATGACAGTAGCGGCAACGCAGGCTGCATCCTTGTAGAAACACCACATATCGCAATCCAGGTCCATCAAGGGTTCCAAAAGACTCAACTGAATGAATACGACCTTGTACTGACATAGCCTCTCCTTACAACTTCTCATGGAAGGTTCTGTGTATGACATCAAGTTGCTGTTCTCGAGTCAGCTTGATGAAGTTGACTGCATATCCACTGACCCGGATAGTAAGCTGGGGATACTTGTATGGATGTTCCATGGCATCTAAAAGTGTTTCTTTCTCAATCACGTTCACGTTGATATGATGTCCATCAGAGAGAAAGTACCCATCAAGAAGAGTTACGAGGTTTTGAATCTGCATCGTTCGGTCTTTGCCGAGTGTCTGGGGAACTACAGAGAATGTATAGGAAATTCCATCCTGAGCATCGTCATACGAGAGTTGTGCCACACTCTTCATACTTGCTATGCACCCTTTTGTATCTCGTCCATGCATTGGATTTGCACCAGGTGCAAAGGGTTCCCCGGCTTTTCTGCCATCAGGTGTGGAGCCGGTCTTCTTTCCGTATACTACGTTGCTGGTGATGGTAAGAACACTCAACGTAGGGATGCTTTTGCGATAGGTGGTATGCCTCTTCATCTTTTCAATGCAAGCATGAACGAGATTGTTTGCTATCTCATCAACTCGGGGGTCATTGTTTCCGTAACAGGGGAAATCCCCTGTGATTTCAAAATCTACAGCAAGACCTCTTTCATCCACGATAGGCCTGACTTTTGCATACTTGATGGCGGAAAGGCTGTCAGCGACGACGCTTAAACCAGCAATTCCTCCAGCCATGGTTCTGACTATTTGTTCATCATGCAGAGCCATTTCCAAACGCTCATAACTATATTTGTCATGCATGTAATGGATTATATTCAAAGTATCCACGTAGAGCTTCATAAGCCAGCTGCTTGTGATGTCAAACCGGTCGAGCACCGTATCATAATCAAGATATCCTCTGGTCAATGCAGCGAGCTTTGGCCCGATTTGTTCACCGCTTTTTTCATCACGCCCCCCATTGATTGCATAGAGCAATGCCTTTGCCAAGTTGACCCTTGCACCGAAGAATTGCATCTGTTTGCCAAGTTTCATGGCAGAAACACAACAGGCTATGCCATAATCATCCCCATAGGAAGGGCGCATCAAATCATCATTCTCATACTGCAAAGAAGAGGTTTCTATGGAGATCTTGGCACAGTAGTTCTTGAAATTTTGGGGCAAGAGCGAACTGTATAGCACAGTGAGGTTGGGCTCTGGTGCGGGGCCAAGATTGGTAAGGCTATGAAGAAACCTATAGCTCATCTTGGTAACCATGTGTCTTGAGTCCAAGCCCACACCGGCTATCGATTCTGTAACCCAGGTGGGATCGCCGCTGAACAACTCATCGTAGCTCGGGGTTCTTAGGAAGCGGATGATCCTCAACTTCATGATGAAGTGGTCGACGAATTCCTGGATTTGTGATTCAGTGTATCTCCCTTCCTTTAGGTCCTTCTCGGCGTAGATGTCCAAGAATGTTGATACCCTTCCAAGACTCATGGCAGCGCCGTTCTGCTCTTTTGTTGCACCAAGAAATGCGAAATAGAGCCATTGGACTGCCTCTTTTGTATTTTGGGCAGGCTTGGAGATGTCAAAGCCGTACGACTGAGCCATTTCTTTCAACTCTTCCAAGCTTCGGATTTGTTCACTTAATTCTTCGCGTTCTTGGATTACCTGCTCATTCATCGCATCAAATACATGCATCATTTTAGCTTGTTTCTTCTGTGCAATGAGGTAGTCGACCCCGTACAGAGGTACTCTTCTGTAGTCTCCGATGATTCTTCCTCTTCCGTAGGCGTCTGGAAGACCGGTGATGATGCCGCTGTGTCTTGCTTTCAGCATCTCTGGGGTATATGCATCAAACACTCCATCATTGTGCGTTTTCCTATAGTGAAACACTTCATCAACATTTTCTGCAAGAGTTCTGTTATAGGCTTTCAGCTCTGTATGTACAAGGCGAATTCCCCCAAAGGGCATGATTGCACGTTTCAGAGGTGCATCTGTTTGCAGCCCTACTATCTGTTCAAGCTCCTTATTGATGTATCCGGTAGCATGGCTGGTGATTGTACTGATGGTGGAGTCGTCAATATCATACATACCTCCTCTCTCACGTTCAATGCCAAGAAGCTCGGACAACTGTGACCAGAGCTTTCTGGTTCTCTCAGTAGGACCTTCCAAAAAAGAGGCATCCCCGTCATAAGGGGTATAGTTTTTTATGATGAATGCTCTCGTATCAATCGGGTATTGTGTGTTCATAATCATGGTATTTCCTCTTTCTTATAGTTTTCGTATACTTCAGATGTGTTAGGGATACCATACTCGTTCAATATGTTCTGTGATTAAAATCACAAATCGACCAATTCACTAGGAGTTAGCATGGAATCAACATATCAATGCAGAGCATGCAGCAACGATCAGTGTCTCAAAAGTGTTCCTCTCTTTGCCTCTCTCTCAATGGAGGTGTTACATACCATTGCTGCAGAAATGGAAAGCAGAACGTACCAGAAGGGGGAAACGATAATCAGGGAGGGGCAGAAGGCTGTAGGCTTTACGGTGATCAGGGAAGGAAGCGCGAAGGCTTTTCGCACCACTGGTGATGGCAGGGAGCAAATTCTCTATATCTTTCCTGTAAACGACTATTTTGGAGCAAGGTTCCTTTTTACTGAAGATACTGTACCTTACACAGTACAGGCTCTTGAACAGACGAAAGTCTGTATCTTGAGTAAAGACCATTTCACATCCCTTCTAGCTCAGCACAGTAAGCTTGCTCTGGGAATAATTCAGGCCATGGCAAACCGAATGAGCAGACTGGAATCTGCAATGCAGAGCATGGGAGGCCGTAACGCAGAGATGCGTATCGCCTCATTTCTTCTTGAATTCAAGGACTCTTATGGTCTTTATACAGATCAAGGATTGGAAATTACTCTTCCCTTGAGCAGGGAGGGAATGGCAAATTATCTTGGGCTTGCAAGAGAAACGCTGAGCAGAAAGCTTGCGCAAATGGAAGAGGATGGAATCATCACGATGGTGGGTACAAAATCGATATGTATTCTTGATCTTGAGAAACTCTCACAGTTTGCAGGTATGGAGCTTTCCCTCTAGAGTTGTTTTGCCTTTTCATAGAGGAGCGCAATTTCTTCTTTATTGGTCATTTTTGAGAGGACCATCGCAATGATGATGATCCCGGGAATGTCGACAAGCAACCTTGTAAGGGCAAATGCTGTTCCCAAGGCTGTAAATTCAAAGATCAGCATCGGAATCTTGGTGGTCGACCAAGCTCCGATGAAAATCAGGATATTACTGAACTTAACGCCTTTCTTCATGAACACTGCTGCCACTGGGAATGCCCCGTATAGAGGCCCTGCTGCGGCAGATCCGATGAAGAGAGCAAGCAAGATTCCCATCACCCCACTTTTTTCTCCCATGTACTTGACCATTGTCTGTTTGGGAACCCATATGTCAAGAAGCCCCAACAATATGAACACCGGAGGAATGACCAGAATCATCTCTTTCAGTTGGAAAACCGTTGTATCGAGTACCAATTTCCCCAATGGCCTGTTTATAAAGGCCAAGATTCCTAAAAGACATAATAGCAATGCTAGAAATCGATATCGCTTGATAGCTTCTTTCATGCCACCATCTCCATGACTTTCCCGATGACAAAGGCGACAAAGAAAGAGAAGGCAAATGCAAATAGGTTTCTAAACATTGCCAATTTCTTTCCAAAGTACATGATTTCAACAGGAAGGGTGACTATGCCTACCATCATCAAGGTTGAAATAAATGCTCCGATCTGCATATATCCAGCTCCGGCTGCAAGCAGCAAAGCCGCAGTGGGAAAAGCAACAAACCCAGGAATCAACGTGACTGCTCCTGTCAAGGATGCAATAAGAACACCCAAAAATCCTGATTCAGATCCAATCACCTTGATAAGAAAGTCTTGGTTGAGCAGACTTATTAAAAGGCTGACAAGAAGAATCACGACCATAAACTGAGGAAGGATGTTCTCAAATGATTTGTAGGCCTTTTTTAAGGCTTGAATGGTCTTTTGCTTGTCCTTTGCAAAGGAAAGAGCCAAAAGCAGGGTGGTCAAGCCGTATAACAATATATTCATGTAATTTCCTTGGATGTGGTAGTAGTATATATACCAATAATATTTGCTATTGACAATCATATGAGCATGTATCTATTATTAATCCATGAAAAGCCTAGCATATTTATTGGTTTTTCTTGGCTTGTTGTTCACAATTTTCTTGCGCATTTTGCTTGGGTGCAGTACGCTGAAAGAGCAAAGGGCGATCGACGAATATACAACGCGGAGGTTATGTATGGCAAATGTAGAAACGATTTTAGATCAAAAAGGCAAGAATGTATTTAGCATCACCCCAGATGACAGCCTCGCTCATGCACTTTTGAAGTTGACTGAGCACAAGATAGGTGCCTTATTGGTACTGAATGAGCAGGGTGACATTAAAGGAATTGTTTCTGAGCGTGACATCATCCGTCACTTCTCCCGAAAGTTGGAACACTTGAATACGGCTTCTATTGCTGTGAAAGAAGTTATGACTACAGGAGTGACCTATGTTAAACCTCATCAGAGTCTTGATGACTGTCTTCAATTAATGACAGCTGGGCGTTTTAGGCATCTTCCTGTTGTAGATGGGGAGAAAGTGGTAGGAATGATTTCCATAGGTGATGTGGTCAAGGCAGCATTGGAGGAAAGGGATTTCCAGATAGGGGAATTGGAACACTATATAACCAATGCATATTGAGGATACGAAGCAAGCAACTATTATATCAAGTGCGCTCCTTTGTGGGGCGCATATTTTATTTAGACAGGAGCCTTGAATCATGGACGAAAAACAAATCAATACTCTGAAAACTATCATTGAGCGTCTTCACAGAGGTGCAGATACCAAGGAAGTACAGAAGCAATTTGAGAAGGAGTTCGGCTCTGTAAGTGCGGAGGATTTGGCTGCTGCAGAGAAAAAGCTCATGGAGGATGGCTCGA